>Ga0182030_10008498_pt1 | contig 21235 bp, 13 predicted proteins | sample 812S3MmetaG_FD_121299 | JGI IMG/M metagenome (GOLD analysis project Ga0182030, IMG submission 121299) | Permafrost microbial communities from Stordalen Mire, Sweden - 812S3M metaG (Illumina Assembly) | ecosystem: Environmental > Terrestrial > Soil > Wetlands > Permafrost | place: Sweden...
AGGGGGAAAGGGGGAGGTGTGCCCGTAGATCGATGAGAACGCGCCTGTCCGGCCTCACGGTCACGCCGACGCCGCCCACCTCATGTCGCCAGGCTTACGCCATCGGGTGGAGCGAAATCGAGGCTCAGTCCTACTTCGAGCGAGTGGGGCCCTCGGTCTGGTGCTCCACCTGCGACTGCTCCGTGACCGCGACGTGCGGGGGGACCGTCGAGCTTTTTTCGGACAGCCAGTGCACGGCCAACGAGTCGGATGTTCCGGCCGACAGCCAGTGCCACCCCGCGCCGGCGGGGATCGGCGTGGTCAACTCCTACCGTTACGTCGCCAGCGCCGCGACCAACGTCGGGGGCGCACCGCTGGGTCTTCCCATCACGGAGACTTTGTGGACCGATACGGTGACGGTGTGCTGCCCGCCGTGATGCGAAAGACGGACGGTCCCCGAAGGTGGTGCCCAACCATCGCGCGTGCTTCCGAAGCCAGTCGACTACCCTAGCGCCGGTCCGGCCTCAGATGTAGGTAGCGATCGCAGGCTGCTCTCTGGCGTCCATGTCGAAGACTCGCCTTTGCCCGCTGCTCCTCGCCACGGCGGCGCTCCTCGTGGCGTGCTCCTCACAGCATGCCCCGCGCACCGCGTCGCAAGGCGGTGCGCAATGGGTCGCGCTGCGTACACGTCATCTCGTGATCGAGACGGACCTCGCCGCGGACGACGCCCGCTCCGTTGCGGAGCAGTACGAGGCCGCGTACTGCGAGCTGGCAGCGGTCGTCATCCCGGGCGCGGAGGGCCCTCCGGAGCGCACCGAGGTCGTGCTCTTCCGAAACGAGGACGAATTTCACGCCACGCTGGGCCGGTGGCAAGCCGGCGGGTTCTTCTTCGACCAGGGTCCCCTCGACCTCGAGCGACACCCGACGGTCGTCATGCCCCATCCTCGGTACGGCGAGGGCGACCGCATCACGCTCTTGCACGAGCTCACCCACCGGCTCGTGAACCACGTCTACGGCACGATGCCGGTGTGGCTGAACGAGGGGCTGGCCCAGTACTTCTCCACCCTGCGCATCCGCGACGGCGAAGTATGGCTCGGCGAGCCGCTGCTTTTCCGGGCCTACACCGCGGACGTGTTGCCCACGGTACCCGCGCTCCTGGCCATGGATCGCCTGCACCTCGAGGGGAGAGACCTCCCCGATGACTACCGGCGCGCGGACCAGATGGTGAACAACTACATCGCGGCCTGGGCCCTCGTTCATTTCTTCCGAAACGGGCCCGACGCCTATCGCGCGCGTTTCCAGCACTTCGTGTCGGCGATGAATCGCGGGATGCGTGCGAAGGATGCGTGGGGCTCGTCGTTCGGAGACATCCCCATCGCCACGCTGGAGGCCGCATACCGGGGCTACCTGAACGCCGACCACTGGGACGTCTTCAAGCGCACGCTCTCGCAGAAGGGCCCCGCGCCGATCGAGTCGGTGGAGGTCATCGCGGACGCCGACGTTCACCTCCTCTGGCTGCGGGCGCTCGCCTCCTCGGGTTCTCCGGCGGCTTCGCAGCTCGCGGAGGCATCCCGCGATGCGCCAGATTCCGCGGAGGTCGCCTACTGGCGCGGCAGCGTCGACTACTTTGCGGATCGTCTGGCGGATGCGCGCTTCGAGTTCGAGGCCGTGCTTCGCGAGCGACCCGATGACCCGCGTTCTCTGTTCGGGCTCGCCGTGACCCTCGGGAAACTCTTGCGGGAAACTCCTGCCGGGGTGCGTGCAGAGCTGGCCGACAGCCTCTCGAAGACATTCGAGCGCCTCGCGAGAACCGCGCGGAGCGCGGACGAGCTCCTGCTCGTCGGCAGTCATTTCGCCAATGGAGGAGATTCGGCCGAGGCGATCGCCCGCATCGATGCGGCGGTCGCCATCGCCCCGGGATACTGGCGCGTCCACGCGGCGCGGGCGTACGTGCTGGCGAAAGCGGGCCGTTACGACGAGGCGGCCGATGCGCAGGAGCACGCCGTGGCGGTCGCGACCGAGTCGGAGCCCAGTCCGTCACTCGATGCCGACCTCCGGAGGTACCGCGCTCTCGCCGCGGGCGCGGCGGCCGCGGCGCCGTCACCGCCGCAGCAGCCGCCGCTTCCTCCTCCGCCCCCCTCTCGGTGAGCGGCGCGTCGTCCCGCGCGCGTCCGCGACGGTACGACCGCGCTCCTCGGTCTCGACCTTGCAAGGTCGTCGGACGGAGAAGCTCATGATCTATCGCGACGCCTTGCACGCCGCTCAGGAGCGCATTGCGCAGCTCGAAGCCGAGCGCGGCGACAATGCAGGCCCTGACGCAGGCGCGGTCCCCTCGCCATCGCTGCGCGTCATCGTGCGGGTCCACCCGACGCGCTCCTGGGGAGCGGTCACCGTCGCGGCGGTGCTCCTGGGCGCATGCGTCGTCGCCGCCGCGATGCACCGACGCGTCACGCCGCCCCATGCCGAAACCCGCGCCGTGGCAACGATTCCGCCGCCGGCGCCGCAGCCTCCCTCGCCGAAGTGGACGAAGTGGCCGGCCTTCGACGGTCTGAACGACGTCGTGTTCGACGACGCGGCGAGCTTCGCCGTCGGCCCGGGCGGCGCGATCTGGCGCCACGGATCGAAGCCCGACTTGCCCTGGACGCGAGAGGTGGACGTCACCCACCAGGACTTGCTCTCCGTCGCCGGCGGCAGTGGCTGGGCGGTCGCCGTCGGCCGAGGCGGGACGGCGCTCTTCCTCGACCCGGACGGGACGCATTGGACCGCGGTCGACCCGTCGAGCGCGCGCTGGGCCTCGAGCATCGGGTTTCCCGTATGGCGCGGCACCCGAGATCTCTACGCCGTGCGCTGGGCTTTCGGGATGGTCGCGGTCGGGGCGCACGGGACGATCCTGGAGCAGCTCGCGCCGCGCGCCGTCTTCCTCAGCTATCGCAGCCCCACCACGTCCGATCTCTTCGACGTCTGCGGCGACTATTCGGAGCGGTATGCAGTCGGCGCCAAGGGGACCATCGTGCGGGCGGGCGGCCAAGGTCAAAGCCTCCCCGGCCTCTCGGAGGGCCAGTGGCGGCTCGATCCGGCGCCGACGACCAACGACCTCCACGCCGTCGCGTGCGACGGAGCCGACGCCTACGCCGTCGGCTCCGCGGGGACCATCCTCCACAAGCGCGACCAGCGCGGGCCGTGGATCGTCGAGGCCAGCGGGACCACCGCGACGCTGCGCGCGATCCGGATGAACGAGGGGCCGGGTCCCGTCACGGCGGCCGGCGACGGTCCCACTCTCCTCGAGCGCCGCGACGGCCAGTGGGTTCCCGCGGACACGACCGGAATCGACGGGGACATTCGCGCCCTGCCCGTCGGTCGCGGGAGCGTCGTGCTGACGCAAGCGGGTGTCTTCTCGCGGTAGGCCCCGACCCCGACCCCGACGCCCGCTACACTCCCCGCTCCTTCCATGCCCCCCGAGCGCTACGACACCATCGGCACCGGCTACGGGCGCGTGCGTGTCCCCGATCCCCGCATCGCGGCGCTCATCGAGGAGGCCCTCGGCGACGCCGTCAGCGTCGTCAACGTCGGCGCGGGCGCCGGCTCGTACGAGTCGCCGCATCGCAAGGTGATCGGCGTCGAGCCCTCCGCCGAAATGATCCGCCAGCGCGCCCCCGATGCCGCGCCCTGCCTCGTGGGACGCAGCGAGGCCCTCCCCTTCGTCGACGGCGCCGTCGACGCGTGCACCGCGTTCTGGACCGTGCACCACTGGTCGGACCAGGCGGCGGGGCTGCGCGAGATGAGGCGCGTGGCGCGACGACGCGTCGTCCTCATGAACTACCTCCCCGGGGCCATCGCGCCCGCGGCTCGCTGGCTGAGCGGCACGTACTTCCCGAGCATCGCGCGCGTCGACGAGACCCTGTTCCCGTCGCTCCCTGGGTGCGAGGCGTCGCTCGGCCCGTGCCGCGTCGTCCCGGTGCTCCTTCCCGCCGACTGCATCGACGGCTTCCTCGACGCGTACTGGGCACGACCCGAGGCGTACCTCGAGGAGCGCGTCCGCGCCGGCATCTCGGGGTTCCGTTTGATGGCGGAGTCGGACAGGAGGGACGGGCTGGAGAGGCTGGCGCGGGACCTCGCGAGTGGAGCGTGGGACGCGCGGTTCGGGCACCTGCGGCGGGAGAAGTCGTTCGACGCCGGGGTGAGGTTGGTCGTGGCGGAGCGGGGGTAGGGCCATCGCGGCCACGAGGCTTCGCGGGAACATGATACGAAGCCGTGAAGCGAGCACGGCGCCGCCGCGGGGAGGCCCACGCTCGGGGAGGTCTCGTGGGTGCGAGAAGGCTGGGGCTCGGAGTCGTGGTGGTGGCCTTGTGGCTCGTGGCGACCGGGTGCGGTGGCAGCGGAGGGGCCGCGGGGAACGCGGGGGCGGTCAGCGGTACCCAGGGGACGTCGGGAGGTGGCGCGTCCACGGGCCCGGCGGCCACGGGGGCCAAGGTGTGGGGACCGGTGCGGGAGGTGCCTGCGCCAACGCGGTTCGCAGCGCTACTCGGCGTTTCCGACCGGTGGAAGGAACTCTCCAAGCTGCCTGACGTGGCCGGGCGGCGAAAGCAGATGGCCAACTACATCGCCGCGCAGCCGGAGTTCGAGGAGTCGGGCGTCGCGAGAAGCAGCGTCTGGGGCCGCTTCACGGACCAGCGCCTCATGATCATAGTCGACGTACCGTCACGGGGCGGTGGTCCCACCGCGCAGGCTCCGTCTCCGCACGCCAGCACCCTACCGGAGGCACCACAGGCGACCCTGGCGTTCGGCATACCGGCAGACCGGCGCGGCTTGATGCTGTCCCAGCTCGGAAGTCACGGACAGGTACCGGAGGGAAGGAAGGCTCTGATCTTCGACTGGTTCCCCGCTGTCACTCGGTCCGCGACGGCGAAGGCCACCGACGACCAGCTTCAGGGGATGCTCAAGGCGAGCGGCTACACGGCGAGCGAACCTGACATGACGGTCCAATCCCTCAAGGCGACCAGCAGCTCTGACGTGGCCGTTCTCTACATCAACACGCACGGCGGGTCGGCTCGCGTGCGACCAAACCCCAACAGCCCTGGTTCTCCGACCACGACGTTCGGGATGATGACGACCCAACTCGTTCCTATCCCGCTCGGTCCTCCGAACATGGGTCAGACGCTAGGCTGGCGGCAGGCGGCTGACCCTTCGGGGCTCACGCCCTATCTAAGAGAAGCATCCGTCGTATACATGCATCACGAGGAAGAGGGCAGCCCAAGTGACAGTCGGGTTTGGTACTATGCCGTCAGCGCGCTATTTTTCACCAACTATGTTTCGCTCTCCCAACACGCTCTCGTTTGGCTCAACGTCTGCGATTCCATGGGCACTGGGGATTACGGACCCGACGGTTTGCCGTTGCCCCCTGACCAGCAATATTCGGCGATACCGCTGGTCAAGGCACTGACACACGCCGGTGCAGATCTCGTCGTGGGCTGGGACAACCCCGTGACTCCAGACGTGGGGTGGGGGTCCGCCCTCTTGGGGTTCGATCTGCTGACGGGCGCGAACCACTACCCGTACAACGTCGGCGCCCCCGTTGCCCCCGTTGATGGCTTCCCGTTGAAACCGGCCGCTCGCCCTTTCCAGTGGTCGACGGTGAGAACCGCGCTGCAGAACAAGAACCTGGCCGCTTCGGTCGACACTTCGGGAGGGGTAGCAACTACCGCGACCCTCGTGCCCAGCGGACCGGGCCTCGTCCTCGCTCCCGGCATAACCTACATCGACGTCCAGCAGACCAATCCCGACAGCATTCAGATTCATGGCGAGTTCGGTGACGACCCCGGAAGTGCCAATCGGGACGTCTACCTCACACAGAGGCGTCCGACCGTCCCGAGCAATGGGGACCCACCCCCGGACACCTCCCTCTACGGGGAGAAGGTCACGCCGGCGTGCACCTGGAACTCGGACACCATCACCTGCCACCTCCAGGGCGGCTTCGCCACCAAGGCGGGCTGGGTCCGCGTCGTCGCGCGGGGACACCCGAGCAATCCCGTCCCGATCACGATGTGGAGGCCGACGATCACGTATCTGGCTGGAAACGGAATAAAGCTCACTCTGAGCCCGCTATTTCGGGCCGACATCCAGAGCTATCGTGAGAACGCGATCGACAAACCGAAGTTCCGCCCTGTTCCCGCTGACGGGAGGCCGAATTTCATCCCATCGACCGAGTCGAGGTGCAGCTATCAGGGCATGATGAAGGTCGGGGACCAGGTCGACGCCACGGTGAACAACCTGTCCGACGACAAGAACATCGTGGTTGCGCCGAGGCCGTTCCCGGCTAGCCGCGATGCCCGGCAGCAGATGCTCGTGCCATTCGGAGGACTCAGTCGCGTCGGAGATCATGCAGCGTGTGCGGCGGGAGGCGTGTTCGATCCCACCACCAGCAAGCTGCAATTCGACTTCACGATGGTCTTTCCCCCTCCGGACAGCGCGCATGTCATCGACTTTATCTCGCTGGGCGGATATCTGGATCCGGCGTCCGGGTGCTCGGATCCGACTGCGCCAAAGTGCCGATACGACGCAACTGGGCCACTCCTGATCAAACTCAGTCCTCCGTTGCATGCTCCGGACTATGTAGACGGAACGGGGGTCCTGCCCCAGAACACGGTCGATTTCGACGTCACCTCCTGGATGTTGTGGTTTCCGCCGACGCACCCCGGTAGCACCATCGATACGAACGCCATGGGCTGGAAAGGGGACTACCCCCCCGACAACACATCGGCGCGCTGATGCTCCAGGTGCATCCCTTGCCCCGACTCCAATCGCTACCATCCGCATCCCGGAGACCTCCCATGAACGCACGCCTCACTCCCTTCGTCATCGTCGCCATCGGGCTCGTCGTGGCTTGCGGCTCGGCGCCCCCTCCTGCGTCTCCCGGTTCGCCTGGTGCACCGGGCTCGCCCGGCGCATCCGTCGCGGCGTCCGATCCCGCGGGGGCCGGAGCCGCCGGGGATCTCTCGAAGCCGGGCCCCGCCGCGAGCGCCGCGGCCGCGAATGCCTCCGTGCAGGACCTGTCGACCTGCATGCAGAACATCGACCCGAACACGACCCAGGATTGCATCGATTGCATGACGGGGGCCTGCTCCGCGCAGATGAAGTCGGCCGGCGCCCACTGCCCCGCCTTCAGCAACTGCATCTGCAACGGCGGCGCGATGCAGTCGTGCGCGCCGATGATCAACGACCCGATCTGCAAGGACGCCTTCACCGCCGTCGGCACGTGCTCGAAGCAGTCCTGCTCCGCGAAGTGCATGCACGCGACGGCGAGCGGTGCGCCCGGCGGTTCACCCCCCGTGGCCACGGCAGTGACCCCGGGCGGGACGGCTCCCGGTGGGATGGCCACGGGCGGCGCCGACTCGTGCTCCTCGCTGAAGACCTGCTGCGACCAGCTGCCGCCGCAAGCCACGAAGGCCTGCGCGGGCGCGGTCGCGAAGAACAACGCGGCGGCATGCGCCGCGACGCTCCAGGCCCTCAAGGGCGCAGCGATGTGCCACTGAGAGGCCAACCGAGCCCACCGGCCCCCGCGCCGCGAAGCGTCATTCGACACCTCCTCCTCAGCTCCACGATGGAGCTAGGGTGTGCTCCCCTACACCGTCGCCATGCCCCTTCCCTCGTCGTTCCACCCGGCCGTCCGCTCGTGGTTCGAGCGCACGTTCGATGCGCCGACGCAGGCGCAGGAGCGCGGCTGGACGGAGATCCTCGCGGGTCGCGACACCCTCATCGCCGCGCCCACCGGCTCCGGCAAGACGCTCGCGGCCTTCCTCGCCGCCCTCGACGCGCTCGTCCACCGCGCCGACGCGGGGGAGCTCGGCGACGGGATCGACGTCGTCTATGTCTCTCCGCTGAAGGCGCTCTCCAGCGACGTCGAGAAGAACCTCGCCGCGCCTCTCGCCGGCATTCGCGACGCCGCTCTCGCCCTCGGCCTCCCCGCGCCCGCGATCCGCACCGCCCTTCGCACGGGGGACACCACCCCCGCCGCGCGCGCCGCCATCATCCGCAAGGCCCCGCACGTCCTCATCACGACGCCGGAGTCGCTCTACCTGATGCTCACCGCCGACCGCTCGCGGGAGCTGCTCCGGCACGTGCGCACCGTCGTCGTCGACGAGCTTCACGCCCTCATGCGCGACAAGCGCGGCAGCCACCTCGCCCTCTCGCTCGCCCGGCTCGACGCCCTCGCCGACACCCGCCCGCAGCGCATCGGCCTCTCCGCGACGGTCCACCCGATCCGCGAGGCCGCGCGGTTCCTCTCCGGCGCGGACCGTCCTTGCTCCATCGTCGACGTCGGGCACCGGCGCGATCTCGATCTCGCCATCGAGCTTCCGGCAACGGACCTGCAAGCCGTGGCCACCCACGAGCAGTGGAGCGAGATCTACGACCGCCTCGCGGCCCTCGTCGGCGCGCACCGGACGACGCTCGTCTTCGTCAACACGCGGCGCATGGCCGAGCGCGTCGCCCACCACCTCGGCGAACGTCTCGGCGAGACGTGCGTCGGCGCGCACCACGGCAGCCTCGCCAAGGATCGACGCCTTCGCATCGAGCAGCGGCTCAAGGCCGGCGAGATGCGCGCCCTCGTCGCCACGGCGTCCCTCGAGCTCGGGATCGACGTGGGAACCGTGGACCTCGTGTGCCAGATCGGCTCGCCGCGCGCGGTGACGACGTTCCTCCAGCGCATCGGTCGCTCGGGGCACGCGCTCGGACGCACGTCGCGCGGGAGGCTCTTCGCCACGTCGCGCGACGAGCTCGTGGAGTGCTCGGCCCTCGTGCGCGCGGTGGCCGCGGGACACCTGGATCGCGTGGAGCCGCCGGAGGCGCCGCTCGACGTGCTCGCGCAGCAGATCGTGGCCGAGTGTTCGGCGAGGGAGTGGACCGAGGACGCCCTCTTCGCGCTCGTCCGCACGGCGACACCCTTCGCACGGCTGGAGAGAGCCGCGTTCGACGAGGTCGTCGCCAGCGTCTCCGAGGGAGCCGCGCCGCGCCTCGGACGCGCCGGAGCTCTCGTGCACCGGGATCGCGTCAACGGCGTGCTTCGCGGGCGGAAGGCCGCGCGCATCGTGGCCGCCACCAACGGCGGGGCCATCCCCGATGTCGCCGACTACCGCGTGGTGATGGATCCCGACGAGACGCCCGTCGGCACGGTGAACGAGGACTGGGCCATCGAGAGCATGGCGGGCGACGTGTTCGTCCTCGGCTCGCACGCGTGGCGCATCCGCCGGGTCGAGTCGCGGAGCGGTGTGCTCCGCGTGGAGGACGCGAAGGGGCAGTCGCCCAACGTGCCGTTCTGGCTGGGAGAGGCGCCGTCGCGCACGTGGGAGCTCTCGGGCGAGGTGAGCCGCCTGCGGGCCGACATCGTGGCCAGGCTGGATGACGACGACGCACACGAAGGCCTCATCGGCTGGCTGGCCGAGGAGTGCGTGCTCGGGCCCATCGGGGCGGCGCAGCTCGCGGGGTACATCGCGGCGCAGCGGGACGCGCTCGGCGTCGTGCCGACGATGAACGACGTCGTCTTCGAGCGCTTCTTCGACGAGTCGGGCGGGATGCAGCTCGTCGTGCACGCGCCCTTCGGCGCGCGCGTGAACCGCGCCTTCGGACTCGCGCTCCGCAAGCGATTCTGCGTCTCGTTCGACTTCGAGCTCCAGGCCGCCGCGACCGACGACGCCATCGTCCTCTCGCTCGGCACCGCGCACAGCTTCCCGCTGGCCGACGCCTTCCGCTTCGTCCGCTCCGACCAGCTCGACGCCACGCTCCGGCAGGCCGTCTTGCAGGCCCCCATGTTCGGGACGCGCTGGCGCTGGAACGCGTCGCGCGCTCTCGCCGTCCTCCGTTACCAGGGGGGAAAGAAGGTGCCGCCCTTCCTCCAGCGTATGCGGGCCGACGACTTGCTCGCGGCCATCTTCCCCGCGCAGGTGGCGTGTCAGGACAACGCGCCCGGCGGTCCCATCGAGATCCCCGAGCACCCGATCGTGCGTCAGACGGTGCGCGACTGCCTCACCGAGGCCATGGACATCGAGCGGCTGCGCGACATCCTCGAGCGCACGGAGCGGGGCGAGATTCGCCTCCACGCGCGCGACACCACCGAGCCGTCGCCCTTCTCGCACGAGGTCCTCAACGCCAAGCCGTACGCCTTCCTCGACGACGCGCCGCTGGAGGAACGGCGGGCGCGCGCGCTGTCCTTGAGGCGGACGCTCCCCGAGCACCAGCGCGATCTCGGTGCGCTCGATCCCGACGCCATCACCCGCGTCATCGCCGAGGCGCGACCCGAGCCGCGCGACGCCGACGAGCTTCACGACGCGCTGCTCGGCCTCGTGGCCGCGCCCATCGAGGACGGCTGGCGCGAATGGCTCGACGAGCTGGCGCGCGCGGGCCGTGTGGCCAAGGTGGGCGACCTCGCGTTCGCCATGGAGAACGCGCGGACGTTCGACGTCCTCTACTTCGGCGCGCCGAGGCGCACGCTCCCTCCGAACCTCGTCGAGGGGCCCATCCCCACGCGCGACGAGGCGCTGCTCGCCGTCGTGCGGGGTCATGCCGAGGTGAGCGGTCCCTTCACGTGCGACGCGCTCGCCGCGCGGCTGGGTCTCGAGAACTGGGAGGTAGACGCCACGGTGGCGCGCCTCGAGAGCGAGGGGGCGGTGCTGCGCGGTCGGTTCACGCCGGGCGGCGCCGAGCCGGAGGTGTGCGACCGGCGACTGCTCGCGCGCATCCACCGGCTCACGCTGGACCGCCTGCGCACGGAGATCGAGCCCGTCAGCGCGCAGGACTTCCTGCGGTACCTCTTCGAACGCCACCGGCTGACGCAGCGATCGCGAGGAGGCGGCCGGGCCGGGCTCCGCGAAGCCATCGCCACGCTGCAGGGGTTCGAGCTCGCGGCCGCGGCGTGGGAGACCGAGGTGCTCGCGCCTCGCGTCGCGGGCTACCGCGCGGAGTGGCTTGACGAGCTGTGTCTCGCCGGGGAGGTGGCGTGGGCGCGCCTCTCGCCACGACGCTCCACGTCCACTGTGCTCGGCTCGACCTCGCGGGCGACGCCGATCACGCTGACGTCGCGGCGCGACCTCGGGTGGCTGCTCGACGCCGTCCGCGGCGTGGACGAGCCCGAGACGCCGACGTCTCCCTCGGCCGTGGCCGCGCTGGATGCGCTGCGACGGCGCGGGGCGCTCTTCCTCGACGATCTCGCCGTGGCCTCGAGCCTCGACCGGGGCGCGCTGACCGACGCGCTGTGGGATCTGGTGGGGCGCGGTCTCGTGACGGGAGACGGCATCCAGCCGCTGCGCGACCTCATGGCGTCAGGACGCGCAGCGCGCAAGCGGGGTCGCGCCGTGCAGGGACGATGGTCCCTGGTCGAACGCGCGCCCGGTCCGGTGGAGGAGGACGTGGCCGACCGCGTGGCCGGACAGCTCCTGGCCCGCTACGGCGTCGTCTTCCGGGAGCTCGCGGCGCGAGAGAGCTTCACGGTGCCCTGGCGCGACGTGCTGCGGGCCCTGCGACGCCGCGAGGCACGCGGCCTCGTGCGAGGGGGGCGCTTCGTGGCGGGGTTCATCGGCGAGCAGTATGCGCTGGCGGACGCGGTGGACAGCCTGCGTCGCGTGCGTCGCGAGGAGCGTACGGGCGAGGTGGTCGGCCTCCACGCGACGGACCCGCTGAACCTCGTCGGCGTGCTCATTCCCGGTCCGCGTGTCCCCGCGCATCAGGGCGGGTGGCTCGTGTTCCGCGACGGCGCCTTCGAGGGCACGGAACAGGCGAAGGCGCCCCGTGCCCGCGCCGTCGTCGGCCCCGTCGACGCGCGGGCGTGACGCCAGTCTTCTTCGGCTCGACGCGTGGCCACGGCCTATTGTACTGCGATGCACTCCTCCACGACGGCCATGCATGCCGCGTCCGGCGACACGATCGAGCTCTCCGACGACGAGGCCGGTAGCGCGGTGTCCATCGTCCCGGCGCGGGGGGCGATCGTGACGCGCTTCCGCGTCGGCGCTCGCGAGCTTCTCTATCTCGAAGAGGCGACGCTGCGGGATCCGGCGAAGAACGTCCGCGGAGGGATCCCCGTGCTCTTCCCCTCGCCGGGGCGGCTGACCGGCGACCGCTTCGCGCACGGTGGGCGGTCGGGGTCGATGAAGCAACACGGCTTCGCGCGCGATCTCGCCTGGGAGACGCGCTCGGTCGAGGTGACCGACGCAGCCCGCGCGACGCTCGTCCTTCGCTCGACTGAGGCTACGCGCGCCGCGTACCCGTACGACTTCCTCCTCGCGATCACGTTCTCCCTCGCCCGCACCACCTTGCGCCTCGACGTCGACGTCGAGAACACGGGCGGCGAGCCGCTGCCCTTCGCGTTCGGTCTGCATCCGTATTTCCTGGTCCCCGACGCCGACAAGGCGCGCGTACGGATCGCGACGCAGGCCACGCGCGCCTTCGACAACGTCGAGAAGAAGACTGTGCCGTTCCACGGCTTCGATCTCACCGCGAAGGAGGTCGACCTTCACCTCGTCGATCACGGGAGCACCGAGAGCGAGCTCGCGTGGGGGACGGAGCGCGTCTGGCCCTCCGGGGCTCCGCGGAGCTCACCCGCTGGGTCGTGTGGACGCTGGCCGGGCGCGACTTCGTCTGTGTCGAGCCCTGGACGTCCCCCGCGGACGCGCTCAACACGGGCGAGTCGTTGATCGAGCTCGCGCCGGGAGGCAAGCGCTCGCTCCGGGTGGAGCTCGAGTACCTCGCGCCGCCCGCGGGGTGACCGCGGGCGTCTCCCGGGAAGGTCGTCGCGCCGCTGGCCGTAGGATGGGTCGCGAGGTTCGATCCCATGCTCAAGAAGACGATGTTCTCGGTTCTGGCGGGTCTGGGCGTGCTGGTGGCCCTCGCGGCGAGCGCACCGCCGGCGGACGCAGGCAACTACGGCCCGTGCAGCTTCGCGTCGGATTGCCACGCGGGGGTGAAATGCAACAGCGGCCACTGCGCCGACAGCGCCGGCTCGAGCTGCGCCTTCGATTCGGACTGCGGAGGTGGGGGCGCCAAGTGCAACAGCGGCAAGTGCTCCACCGCGCCGGACGGCAAGTGCAACTTCGACAGCGAGTGCGGCGGTGGCCACTGCAGCAGCGGCCACTGCGCGCACTGACGCGAGCTCGCTACTTGATGAGCGTCGTCGACACCCGATCGATGAGCGCGGTGAAAGCCGGACGGTACGCGTAGAGGGGATCGCCCGGCGTCACCTCGGTGGCATGAATGGGACAGAGGGACGACACGACGGCCTGCTGCCCGAGACCCTGCGCGAGGGCAAGCGCACGGATCGTGGGGTACGCGCCGGCGTTGATCTGCGTCTCCGTGTAGGTGCCGCTCGCGTCTTTCTGGCAGAGCTGCGTCCCTGCGTTGAGGGCGCCGGTCGCGCACGCGCATGCGCCCAGGTTCGCGGGCTGGCTGCAGTCGAGGGGCGCCACCAGCGGGAAGATGCACGCGTACTGGAGGTCGCCCTTGTTGGTCGTCCACTCGCGGCCGTTGATGGGATCGCAATTGTCGGCCGCGGTCGGCGGGCAAGCGCTCTCCGCGCGCGGCGTCTCCGACTCCAGCATGTGGAAGTCGGCTCCCGTGAAGTCGTACTGCAGCGGATTGGCGCCGAGGATCGCCGTCCAGTCCGCCGCGGAAAGCGTGGCTTTCTGCGGGCTGTTCGGGTCGGAGGGGTTCGACTGGAGGAGCTGATGCGGCACGCCGCCGATCACCGTGAAGAAGACCTGACTCGGCTGACGGGGACCGGGTGTCAGCGCGCAGAGCCCCGTCGCCGGCGTGGCGCTGGTCGGAAGGCCCGTCGCGAAGAGGGGGTTCACGCAGTTCGGCGTCGGCGTGTAGTCGCCGGTCGCGTCGTGCTCGTGCGCGCTGTCGGGCACCATGGAGCTCTGAAGGCCCGTGACGTAGCGCGAGACGGGGAACTGCGGGTCGAGGCCGAAGCGCTGCTTCATGTGGAAGAAACGGACGTTGAGCGCGTCGTCGCTGGGATCGAGGTACCCGTCGGTGCCGCTCGGAGGATCGGCCGGGCACTCGGTGGCGAAGTTGGGGTCACCGGAGATGAAAGCGCACGACGTGCAGCTGGGATCCTCCGGATTGGTCTTGCACTCGGTCGTCCCTTCGGGCGACGCGCCGTTGGGTGAACCGGGGAAATTCTCGTTCGAGAACGCCCATCCCTGCCCGCCGACGCTGAGCGGATCGGCGCTCCGGTCGTTCTCGATGGCGACGAGGACGATGGCCACTGCCGAGTCCGGGCGCAGGAAATCGTGCCGCTGCTGGAGGATGGTCGCGTCGACGCCGCTGTACGTGGCATGCGAGCCATTCACGGCGACAGTCTCGTAGGGATCCGGCTGGACGAGGAAGCGGTACCAGGCCTCGAGCGGCGCGGTGAAGCCGCAGCCGTGCAGTCCCGTGTCGGCGAGGAGGCCCGTGAAGTCGCCGACGAGCTGCGACTCCGCTCCGATGGCCGTGACGGGAGGGGCTGGTTTCCCCGCGTTCTGCGGGACGCTCGGAAACCAGGCGAGGAAGCTCGACGGCGAGGCGTCGGCGAGGGGCGTCTCGGTCGCGCCGGTCCGGTTGATGAGCTCCCCGTGATCGTCGTCGTGCGCGCTGAGCTCGGGGGCCGCCGGGTTCGTCGCGGTGTCGGGGCACTGATCCCCGCCGCGGCCACCCAGCGACGTGGTGACGATGCCGATGTGAATGTCCGCAATGGGCTGAAACTCGAGGGTCCCCGTGGAGCAGGCGCCTGAGGACGACACGCCCACGACGGTCCCGCTCGCATCGACGCAGTTCGGGTCGAGGAGGCGGTCGAACATCGCCTTGACCGAGGCCTGAAGGTAGGGGCCCACGCCGAGCATCGAGCCCGAGTTCTGGACGGTGAAGAGGATGTCGAGCTTGCTCGTCGGCGTGGGCGGCGGCGGCGTCGGGCCGTCATCGCCACCCCCGCTGCTGTCGTGCCCGCCGGCGTCCGGTGTCGGCGTGATCGCGACGTCCGCGCCCGATGGCGCGTCGGATGCGCCGCCATCATGCGGGACGGAAGCGGTTGTCCCTCCGCACGCGACGGGAAGAGAGGCCAAAAAGAGAAGAGCCAGGGAGGAAGCTCGCTTCATGGACGGGGATTATGGACCGCTCGTCCGCCGCGTGCGAGTCGAGGGGGCTATACTGGGCGCGGCATGCAACGCCGGCCCGATCCGGACGAGCTCCTGGCGCGCGTGCGCGAGGAGGAGCACACCTCGGCGCGCGGCAAGCTGACCATCTTCTTCGGCTTCGCGCCGGGCGTCGGCAAGACGTACACGATGCTCGAGGCCGCGCGCGGCGAGGCGGCGGACCAGAAGCGCGACGTCGCGGTGGGTATCGTGGAGACGCACGGCCGTTACGACACCGGGTCCTTGCTCATCGGTCTCGAGCTCCTGCCGCGACGGATGGTGGAGCACCGGGGGATCCAGCTCGAGGAGCTCGACCTCGACGCGGCGCTGAAGCGGCGGCCGCAGCTCCTCCTGGTCGACGAGCTTGCCCACACGAACGCGCCCGGCTCGCGTCACCTCAAGCGCTGGCAGGACGTGGACGAGCTCCTCGACGCCGGGATCGACGTCTTCACCACGCTGAACGTGCAGCATCTCGAGACCCTGAACGACGTCGTCGCGCAGATCACCGGCGTCGTCGTGCGCGAGACCGTGCCCGACGCGGTGTTCGACACATCGTCCGACGTGCGCGTCGTCGACCTGCCCGTCGACGAGCTCCTCGAGCGCCTGCGCGAGGGCAAGGTGTACATGCCTCAGCAGGCGGCGCGCGCCGTCGACAACTTCTTTCGCGCCGGCAACCTCATCGCCCTTCGCGAGCTGGCGCTGCGCCGCACCGCCGAGCGGGTCGACGCGCAGATGCGGGGCTACAAGGCGGCTCACGGCATCGAGGAGTCGTGGCACACCGGCGAGCGAGTCCTCGTGTGCGTGTCGCCCAGCCCGCACTCGGCGCGGCTCGTGCGGGCGGCGAGGCGCATGGCCACGAGCCTCCACGCGGAGCTCGTCGGTGTGTACGTGGAGACGCAGGCCTCGCTGCGCCTGTCGACCGGAGACCGCGAGCGTCTCGCCCAGAACATGAGGCTCGTCGAGTCGCTCGGCGGCGAGGCCGTGATATTGCGAGCCGACGACGCCGCGGTGGAGACCGTTCGCTACGCGCGCAAGCGCAACGCGACGAAGATCGTGGTGGGCAAGCCCACGCGTCCGCGCTGGCACGAGCTCTTTCGGCCCTCGTTCCTCGACGACATCGTCCGCAAGAGCCTGGAGATCGACGTCTACGTGATCTCCGGCCAGCCTGGCGGGGAGGCGGCGACGGCCTCGCCTCCCCGGGAGGAACCGCGACGGGCGCTCGCGCTCACAGGAGGCATCGCCGCGGTTGCCGTGACCGCCGTCTGCACCGCCATCGGGCGGTACGGCTTCGGCCAGGGCCAGCTGGCCGACGTCGTGATGGTCTACCTGCTCGGGGTCGTCGTCGTCTCCATGCGCTACGGCTACGTGCCGTCGCTGCTCGCGGCCGTGCTCGGCGTGGTCGCGTTCGACTTCTTCTTCATCCCGCCGTATTACAGCTTCGCTGTCTCCGATCTGCGGCACACGGTCACGTTCGCCGTGATGTTCGTCGTCGCCCTGGTCATCAGCCACCTGACCAAGCGCATCCGCGACCAGGCCGACAGCGCGCGCGGCAGCGAGCGCCGCACCGCGAGCCTCTACGCCATCAGCCGCGAGCTCGGCGTGGCCCCGTCGCGGGACCTCCTGCTGGCGGCAGCGGAACGGCACCTGCGCGAGGTCTTCGGCGTGCGCGTCGCCGTACTCTTGCCGGGCTCCGACGGCATGCTGGAGGCCGCGTTCGCCGAAGCCGGGACGCTCGACGACGGCGACAAGGACAAGGGCGTGGCCGAGTGGGTCTGGCTTCATCAGCGACCCGCCGGCGTCGGGACGGACACGTTGCCTTCCGCGCGGGCACTGTTCGTACCGCTGAAGGGCGCGCGCGGACGCGTCGGTGTCCTCGCGCTGTACCCGGCCACCGAGACCCGCCTCGGCGACCCCGAGGACCGGCAGCTGCTCGACACGTTCGGGGGGCTCATCGGCTCGGCGGTCGAGCGGACGCAGCTCGCCGAGGAGGCCCGCCGCGCTCACCTTCGCGCCGAGACGGAGCAGCTCCGCAACTCGCTCCTCAGCTCCGTCTCCCACGACCTGCGAACGCCGCTCGCGGTCGTCACGGGCGCGACCAGCGCGCTGCTCGACGAGCACGGGCCCAGGGACGAGCACACACGGCGCGAGCTCCTGCAGACGGTGCACGAGGAGGCGCTTCGTCTGAACCGGCTGGTGAGAAACCTGCTCGACATGACGCGCCTCGAGGCGGGCGCCCTCAAGGTGCACGAGGAGCTCCAGCCGATCGAAGAGGTGGTGGGAGCCGCGCTCGGTCGCATGGAGGACCGGCTGCGCGGACGCGAGGTCGAGACGCGGATCCCCGCCGAGCTCCCGCTCGCGGCCTTCGATTCGGCGCTCATCGAGCAGGTGCTGATCAACCTGCTGGAGAACGCGACGAAGTACACCCCCGCTGGGAGCCCCATCGAGATTGCGGCCCACGTGAAGGAGGGCGCCATCGAGGTGGAGGTGAACGACCGCGGACCCGGCGTGAGCCCGAGTGAAGCGGAGCGCGTGTTCGACAAGTTCTATCGCGCGCACGAGGGCGAAGGCGGGGGCGTGGGGCTCGGGCTCACCATCTGCCGGGGAATCGTGGCCGCCCACGGCGGTCGCATCTGGGTGACGGAGCGCCCGGGCGGCGGGGCGTCGTTCCGCTTCACCTTGCCTCTCGAGGGCAAGGCGAGCAGCCTCGCGCTCCCCGCGCCCGAAGAGCAGCCGAGCCAGACACGATGACCGACCCGACCCCGCTGGTCCTCGTCGTGGAGGACGAGCCGCAGATGCGCAAGTTCGTCCGCATCGCGCTCGAGTCACACGACTACCGCGTCATCGAGGCGGGGACCGCCGTCGAGGCGATCAAGCAGGCGGTGTCTTACACGCCCGACGCCGTGGTGCTCGATCTCGGTCTGCCCGACGCCGACGGGATGGAGGTGACGCGGCGCCTGCGCGAGTGGAGCACGGTGCCCATCGTCGTCATCTCGGCGCGAGGGCAGGAGGACAGCAAGGTGAAGGCGCTCGACGGCGGGGCCGACGACTACCTCACGAAGCCCTTCGGGGCGGCGGAGCTGATGGCGCGCCTGCGGGTCGCTCTCCGTCACGCCGCCGCATCGCACGAGGCGCCGAGCGCGATCGTCCACGTCGGCGACGAAGTCGTCATTGACCTCGTCAAGCGGCTCGTTCACGTGCGCGGCGAAGAGGTCCACCTGACGCCCATCGAGTACAAGCTCCTGACGGCGCTGGTGAAGCACGCGGGGATGGTGATGACCCATCGCCACCTGCTCGAGCAGGTGTGGGGTCCCGGGCATGCGCACCAGATGCAATACCTGCGGGTCTACATGACGCAGCTCCGGCACAAGCTGGAGGCCAACCCTGCGCGGCCCAAGTTTCTCGTGACGGAGCCGGGTATCGGATACCGTCTGAAAGCCGATGTGTGACCGTCGCCTCGTGGCCGGCGCGTTTCTTCTCGTCGGCTGCGCTTCGTCTCCGGCACCTGCCGCGCCCGCTCCCGCTCAGGCCCTGCCGCCTGCGACTGCGACCGGAACCGCCGCCAGGCCCGTGCCCGAGATGGTCCGCCTTCCCGCGGGGACCTTTCGGATGGGTTCCGAGGACGGCGAGCCCGATGAGAAACCGCCGCACGATGTCCGCGTGGCCAGCTTCGAGATGGACTCCACCGAGGTCACCGCGGGAGCTTATGCCGCGTGTGTGCTCGCAGCGGCTTGCGCCGCCGCGCCGACGCAGATCGCCTGGTCGGGCGCGACGGCCGCGGACCACCAGACCTACGACGAGTTCTGCAACGACGAGCGCGCGGACCGCCGGAGCCACCCGGTCAACTGCGTCGACTGGGCCATGGCCGACACCTACTGCCGGTGGGCCCACAAGCGCCTGCCCACCGAAGAGGAGTGGGAGTACGCCGCGCGGGGCCCGGAGGGTCGAACCTTCCCCTGGGGCAACGCGTCTCCGTCACCGGACGTGGTCAACGGTTGCGGCGACGAGTGCGCGAGCGAGATGCGCGCCCGGCACCAGCAGCTGAAGGCACTCTACGCGGGGAGCGATCACTGGCCTTTCACGTCTCCCGTGGCGAAGTACCCGGCGAACCTCTTCGGTCTCTACGACCTGGCGGGGAACGTCTGGGAGTGGACGGCGAGTCGCTACTGTCCGTACGGCACGGCTTCCTGCGAGGACGCGCGACGGGTGGCGCGGGGCGGCAGCTGGCAGGTGGTCGACTGGACGATGCTGCGAGGGACCGACCGCTCCCCGTACGATCCGTCCACCCGGAACACGAGCATCGGGTTCCGCTGCGCCAGATAGCTATTCTACTGTAAGAGCGACGCTCAATCTCCGTGAGCGGAGATGGACCAGTTCTGGGCGCTCGAGCACGCGCCGGACACCCAGCGCACCTCGATCATCACCGTCGCCGAGTCGTCGGTGTCGTTGGCGAGCGAGCCGGTCTCGCCCCACTGGAAGGAAACCTGGTCCTGCTCGCCCGCGGCGTTGGTCGACTGCCCCTTCACGGTCATGCACTCGATGTTGCCCACGCCCCCCGAAGCTCCGAGGTACGCGTAGAGATCGTAGTTCGTGCCGGGAGGTGACGTGAGGGTGGCGGTGAAGATCATCGGCTTGCCGATCGGGCTGCTGTCCTGCTCGGTCTCGTCGAGGCGCAGCCACTCGGACGTGTAGCCGCTGGCGCTCACGGTGGCTCCCGACTCGTCGCCCGCCACCGAGCCGAGGCTGGTCGCGCCGGCGACGCACGGATCGGGCGAGGTCGAGCACGTGGCGTTGCCCCCGTCGTCGCCCGGTGCGTCGTCTCCCGAGCCGCCCCCGTCGTCGCTTCCCGAATCGCCGCCTCCGCTGCTCGAGCCGGACCCGCCGCTGGAGCCTCCGCTGCTGCTCGTCGTGCCGCCGGAGCTACTTCCCGAGCTGCTGCCGGAGCCGCTGCTCGAGCCGCTGCTCGACCCACTGGAGGAGCCACTGGCCGTGCTGTCCGCGCCGGCGTCGTCGAAGGCGCCCAGGTCGGATGGGTCCCCGCTCGCGCAGGCGACCGCCAGCGCCACCGTGAAGCCCAGCGCACACACCACCGCCCCCGCACGAGTCGTCATTCCGGCTCAAGATACCGCGGCCGACTCACGCGTGCTACCGCTGACCCCTCGATGGGCAACGCGCGGCGCGCTCACTTTCCCTTCACCCGTCTCACGCTTTTGTCCGCCGCGCCCGCGGCCGTCGCCGCGCTCCTGTCGGGGCCGTGGCTCGGATGCTCGACGGCCAGCGCTCCCGCGTCCGCGGGGGACGACGCGGGAACCTCGGTCGACGTCGTCTCCGAGCCGGCACCGCCGTACACGCAGACGCTGCTCGACAACGCGCACATCGGGAGCGACTCGTCGAAGCCCGACTTCCAGAAGGCGACCGCGAACGTCGAGCTCACGGGCGGCCCCTTCGCGCAGGTGAGCCTCGTCGTCGATCTGGTCTCCCCGTGCTTCCCGTGGAGCAACTGGAAGACCGATCCACCACCTTCCGGACAGAGCTGGCCTGCCGACTGCGACGCCTTCGATCGCAACTTCGAGATGGCGCTCGTCGATCCCGACGTGTCCGACGCCTCCGATGCACAGACCAGCCCAGGCCTCGAGCTCGTGCGCGCCATCACGCCCTTCGGTGGTCCGGAGCACATCGAGCAAGACGTGACCGACGTCTTCAACTCGCTCCAGGGTGCGCGCACCTTCCAGGTGACCATTCCCACGTATTCGGATTCGGCCGGGATGGTGAGCGGCTCGAACGGCGGCTGGTACGTGAATGCGCACCTCGCCGTGACGCCTGGCGCGGCGCCGGCGAACGTGCTCGCGGTCATCCCCCTCTATTACGCAAGCGTCACGTCGGGCGAGACGATCGCGGACATCCCCTTCACGATGCCCCCGGGCACCACGTCGAGCCGCCTCGAGTACCGCGTGACGGGTCACGGCGGCGCCACCGATCCGTCGACCAGCTGCATCGGTCCGGCCGAGGAGTTCTGCAAGCGGACGCACCACGTCTACCTCGACGACCAGCCGATCGAACAGGTCACGCCCTGGCGCAGCAACTGCACCAAGCTCTGCACCCTCGCC
>Ga0182030_10008499_pt1 | contig 21233 bp, 14 predicted proteins | sample 812S3MmetaG_FD_121299 | JGI IMG/M metagenome (GOLD analysis project Ga0182030, IMG submission 121299) | Permafrost microbial communities from Stordalen Mire, Sweden - 812S3M metaG (Illumina Assembly) | ecosystem: Environmental > Terrestrial > Soil > Wetlands > Permafrost | place: Sweden...
GATCGAGCCAACTTCAGCGCGTCGGGGTCGAGGTGGAGGTCGGTGAAGATCTGCGGGTACTCCGATGTCTTGACCCGACCGGCCGCCACGACACCGAGAGCCGAGCTGGTGGCTCGGGGCAATCCGGCCAACACCGATCCGTAGGCCTTCACGATCTCAGACCCCATCGGTACCACTGGAGGCAGGGGCTGCCAATCGGCCCGTTGTTGGGCGGTCAGGCGGCTGTATCCATCGACCAGACACAACGGATTGCCGTGCGTCTGGGCGTACATCCACTCGAGAACGGGTGGGGCAATGTCGCGGTACCCGTGCTGCTCGAGCAAGCGAGAACACAGGGCGATGGTCGGCAGACCTTCGACACAGTGTTCGGTGACGTCGACATTCCACAGGTCAATGAGATCGGCATGGGGGGCGTCGGTCCACGCCATGACTAACGCAGCGGGCGACGAGGAGAGTCTGGTGGTCAGGGCGCTGGCCAGGGCGGCCGGCAACCACGACGGGAGGAATTGGCAGTCGTCGAAAGCGATCAAGACGGGACTCACGGTGTCCCCAATCACCGATCGCAAGGCATCGGCGCATTCGCTGGTGAGATCTATCTGCGCATCGCTGTCGAGCAGGGCGGCTTTGGCACTTTGATCCCAGACGTCCTGGCGATGCCGGCCCAGCAGGTTGACGATGGGCTGGGGCCAATGCGCCGGGACTTCGCCCTCTCGGCCCATGACACCCCGGAGCTGAATGACCCGGAAATCGTGCGCTCGGGCGACCGCCGCTTCGAGCAGCGCGCTTTTCCCAGTCCCCGGTTCACCACGCAGAATGACAGCGGTGGCCCGTCGGTGTCGCGCCATGGAGAGCATGCGGTCAAGATCGGAGAGCTCTCGGTCCCGGGCCACCAGGCCGCTCGAGAGCGCCGTCGGCAATGGCCTATCGGAACGTGGGACTTGCAGATGGGCGTCGCGGTAGAGCGCGTCCCAGTTGTCGATGGTTAGCGACACGCGCCGCCTCCCAAGATCCTGTCGGTAAGCCGACCGCCGCCTGGTGATTGATCCTGTCGCACCTGTCGCACCTGTTTCACCCACCCCCCAGAGCTTGCTGGGACGCTGTCCCATGCCCGTCCATCGACCGTTTCCCCAGGCGTGAAACGTTCGAAAACGCCTCATTTCCGGACTTCGGGCCGCGCTGATGTAGAGAAAATCTGAGCGGTTGATTTTGATGCTGTTTCCTGCTGCTGAGCGCCGCCAATACCTCACTCAGTTGACGTAAAACCATACACGCGTTGGGGAGCACAATCCCAGCGGGACCCGTCCAGGCACGGGCGGCGGCGCCTGAACCGTGCCGCTTGAGAGCCAACGATCACCGCGTCCCAGCACTCCGTTTGCCGATATCGGCGATTGGGCGGGACGATCTCCGCCCTTGTCGGGGACAGCATTGGGATGTTGGTCAGGCATGACTTAGGAGTGCGGACTCTCTTGGTGGCAAATGCTGGCGGGCATTTGGAAGAGTTGTGGTTGCTGCAATCACGTTTGACGATTCCCCGCCGGGCTCGAACTTGGGTGACGTGGGATTCACCGCACAGTCGGTCACTCCTCAAAGGAGAGCACTGCATCTACATCGATCACGCCGAGCCGCGCGACGTCATGACGGCGCTCCGCAATGGTCGGCACGCCCGGGAGATCTTGAGCCGGGGCGACTGGGCAGAGGTCATCAGCACGGGCTCGGTCATGGCAGTCCCGTTCTTCGCACTGGCACGGAGCCGAGGCATCCCCTGTCACTACATAGAGAGTGCCGCCCGCGTCAATGGTCCGTCGCTGACCGGCCGCCTCCTCGAGCGAATCCCCGGGGTCCATCGCTACAGCCAATACAAGTCGTGGGCCGATCGACGAACCTGGTCCTATGGCGGGTCGGTGTTCGATTCCTACGGCCCGTCCATTCGGGCACCACGGCAGGGCGAACCCGACGAGATCCAACGAGTGGTGGTCACGCTCGGCTCAAACTCCTACGACTTCCGGCGACTGGTCCAGGGGTTATTGCGCGTGCTGCCCCCCAATGCCGATGTCCTGTGGCAGACCGGCGACACCGATGTGTCGGGGCTGAGCATTGAGTCCGTCAAGCTCCTGCCGTCGGACGATCTGATCGCCGCCATGCGCAAGGCCGACCTGGTGGTATCCCATGCCGGGGTGGGTTCGGCGCTCGCCGCCATGCAGACCGGGCACACTCCTTTGTTGGTGCCTCGGCGGAGCCATCGGGGCGAGCACATCGACGACCATCAGGTGCAGATCGCGCGCCACCTGGTCAGCCGCGGCATCGCCGTGGCCTGCGACGCCGAACAGTTGAATCCCGAAATCACCGCGGTGGCCGCCAACCATCGGGTGGTGGCCAATATCGCCTCGCAGTTCGTCCTGCACGAGGATGCGCCCTCAACCTTTACCCCGTTTCAACGACCACGGCGCCATGCCACTGCATAATGTGCTGGGCCGCCTTGGCCAAGTACGTTTCAGCTGAATTCACATGCAGCCGTCCAGCCAGACCACCAAGTGCCATCAACGCGCGCGCCGTCACCTGCCGGGTGCGACTGGTCGAGACCACACCCCGAAAGATCGTGTCGAGAGGCCGAGGAAGATCTTTGGTCAACATGGTCGGAGTGAAGGGTCCCAAGCGGTCCGGGTGCACCTCATGGAGCAGCCGCAGGCCCGAGCCCTGGCGGGCGGCATCGCCCAGGAACGCTTGGTTGGAACGAGAGTGGAGATGCACCGCCCGCAGCGATGGGTCGAAGACTCCGGTCAGCCCAGCGTCGGCCAAGCGATAGCCGAAATCTCGATCGGCGTGATAGGGATACCCATAGGCACTCGAGCGAACGCCCACCTTGAGGCACCACTCGCGCCGCAGCGACACGTTGCCCATCCAAAGCGAATTGAGCACGGGTTCGTCGCCGCGGGCCAACTCGGCGCAGTGGCCATCGTACGCACTGGCATATATTCGACTGGCGACTCCCAAGCGAACCCCGTCCATCGATCGCACCGGCATGGCGCCGACGACCACCAGGTCGTCTCTGGCGCCATGTCGTCGAGCGTGTCCGGTGGCTAAGGGTGTGGTGGGGAGTACGTCGTCATCGAGGAGCAAGATAAGGTCGCCTTGGGCAACCAGTACACCTTGGTCGAGTGCACCCATCTGCCCCTGCTGGTCCACCGCCACCGAGCGGACCCGAGGGTGAGTGCTCCCGAGCCGGTTGGCTTCGACGACGGAGGCGACATCGTCCAACCCGTCGACCACAATGATCATTTCAGTGGCCCCGGAGTCGGAAAGGACGGCGTTGACCAGGGCATTCAGCAAGTGAGCCCGGCCTCGGGTGGCCACGACGACGGACATGGTGGGACCACCGACGGCATCGTCTTCATTGCCTGGGGCGCCGTGGGCGGCCGTCCGGTCGAACTGGCCCAGGCCCTCGGGGCCGACGTCCTGTGCCTCTATCCCCCCGGTAGCGAACGCCGACCCTCGGTCCCGGTCCGCTACCTCCGAGGAGCCCTGGCCACGGGCCGCTACATCCGCCGACACCGTCCTCGCATCGTCGTGGTCACCAATCCCCCGATCTTCGCCGGCCTGATCAGTTACGCCTGGGCCAAGACGGTCGGCGCTTCCCTGGTGCTCGACTCCCACCCGGGTGGATTCGGCGCTCAAGGTGACCGGGTCTCGGCTCAGTTGCAGTTGCTCCACCGCTGGCTGGTCCGCCGCGCCGACTTTTCTCTGGTAGCCGCCCCGCGATGGGGTTCGATCGTTCGTTCCTGGGGCGGTGAAGCCGAAGTCGTCCACGAGGCTCCGGGACTGACTGTCTCGAGCCCGCCGCAACGCCAAGGCCGCCTGCGCATCCTGTTCGTGGGTCGCTTCGCGCCCGATGAACCGGTGGAGTTTGTCATCGCGGCGGCTGGCCAAGTCCCTTCGTGCGAGGTAGCCATCACTGGCGACCTGGCCCGATGCCCCGAGGAACTTCGTGCCAACGCTCCCTCCAATGTCCGGTTCGTGGGTTTCCTCGACCCTGACGACTACCAGGCCGCCGTCGCCAGCTCCGATGTCGTGGTGTGTTTGACCACCGAACCCGGTTCGGTCATGCGGGCCGCCTACGAGGCGGTCTACGCCCGACGGCCCCTGATCATTTCCGGTTGGCCCATGGCCCGGGAGCTGTTTCCCTATGCCTTGCATGTCGAGCATCAGACCAGTTCCTTGGTCGATGCCTTCCGATCGGCCGAAGCCCGATACGACCAGCTCGCCGAAGCCACCGAAGCCGCTCGCCAACTTCAGGTCAGCCGATTTGAGGATCAGCGACAAGCCTTGTTGCGACGACTCTCGGTGCCTCTCGCCCCCACCTGAAATCCAGATCATCGGACCGTGTCGGGGTCTACCGCCCCTGCATGACCGGTCCGTTCCTTAGGCAACTCTTTTCTCAGAAGCGTCAGGGGCTGAATATCTGACCGTGCAGCATTCACGGGACTGACGCTTCTCAAAAAACAATGTCCAAGGAGAGAGGCTGTTCGTGAACCAGTCCCAGATTCACAGGCACCAGCGGCACCCAGCACGCAGGCCAAACGCACAGCACCAAAGTCCGTTCGGCGCGTCATCCTCGTACCAGCCGGTCACTGCACGTGGACGACTGGTTGCACTCCCACGCTGGTGCCCGAAGTCAGTGATTCTTTCGGCTCCCAATTGCTGGTCGTCGACGAGCGTCGCTGATCGGCGTTCTCCGCCTTGGCGATCTCTTCAGGAAGGCTCTTCATCAGAATCTCGGTGAGTTGGGCGATGGAACCGAAGCCAGCTCGTTTTCCGCTGCCGACAGCCTCGACCTCGCCGCTGAGGTTGCCGTCAGTTGCCAATTCGGGCCTCAAGCGCAGGACGTAGGAGATGACCATGCGGTGACCTTACGATCCGACCGTCCACTCATCGTCCCGTGAGAGAACCGATTCAAAGAATTTCACGTTGGGACGACATGTACCTTTGCGACGGTCGCTCCAAGTGGGACACGGGGGAAACGCCTGTGGGATCGGCCCTCGGTATATATAGGCCGTGGAGAACGGTGGAGTGCCTCATGCGGCAATGAATGATTCGGCTCCGGTCGAGTCGTCTCAGCTGACCCTTTTCGGTCAACCGGCCGCGGAATCGGTGAACCTGAACGCCGACCCGCTCACCAGGCTGTGGGCGGTTATCGCCCGCAACACCCTTCTCCACGATTCGAAGAGCCACGGGAGCGAAAACGAGTTCACCCTCGGGAGTACGCAGCGTTGACACCGAGTGGACGAGTGCGAAAGCGGCTGGACAAAGCGAAGGAGGCGATGCACCAGGTGTCGCCTCCCGCCGTCGCTGTGGCGCGCCCCGTGAACGGTCAACCCGATCGGCTGCTCATGGCCATGCTCGATGAAGCCAAGGAACTCCTGGCTGCCGTGGGCGTCCGTTTGGCCATGGTCAGTGTGGATGAGGACAGCACGGTCTTGGTCAGTGAGCCCGATGGCGACCAGGTCAGCGTCCAGGTGGCCTGCGAGCTCAGCCGACGTGCCCTGACCCAGGTGGCCAGAACCGTGCGCGGCTCTCAAACCGAGTTGGTGGAACTGCGCTGTGGTCGCCGCTCGGAATGGCCCTGCACCTTCTCGTTGCAATGGGCCCACCACAAAGAAGCCATCTCCACTTCGGCCTCGGTGCCCTCGCTCGAGATGCTCATCGCCGGGCGCGACGACGAGCCGGCTTCACTCACGACCGGTTCGGCGACAGGCTCGAAAGCCGCTACCGCTACCGCTACCAAAACCAGCAAACCAATTGAGATGGTCGAGTCGAGCGAGACCAAGACCATCGTGCACCGGCCCGCCGACCCCGAAGACCCCAACCCAGAACCCGAGGTCGCCGTCGAACACCAACCTCGCTGGGCCAACGTCGGAGCGGCCTTGCCACAGTTGTGGCGCAAGGTGCCCCGCCCGCGCCACGTCCATTCGCCTCAGTGGCTCCAAGTGCCGCCATGGTTGCAGCGTCGATGGTGGCTCCTCCTCCTGTGCGGACTGGCCGGCATTGGGGGCGGGTTTGTGGCCCGTTCGGTGCAGTCGCCGATCTATTCGGCCAGTTCGGAAATCGTGGTGGCCACCGGAGCCGGCGAGCAGGGACCGGGCGATGCCAACGACGCCGTGGCGCTGGCCCTGACCGATGCCTCGATCATCCCCTCGGACCAGTCGCTCCTGCATTCGGTGAGCCGGCAAATCCACACACCTGCACCCGATGTCGCGGATCGCTTGAGTGCCGCCGTCGAGGCGGGCACGTCAGTGGTGATCGTGACCTACCAAGATGCCTCGCCGACCCAGGCCATACGCGGTGCCAACGCGGTGGCTCGCACAGTGACCTCGGTGAACGAAGAGAGTTCGTCCATTCCGAACGGGTCATTGGCCTTGGTCCAATTAGCCACGCAAGCCAACAGCGCCGGCATGCTGCGCACCTACGGCATCCCGCTCGGCTGCCTCTTCGGGCTGTTGATCGGCTTCATCTTCATTTTGGCCATCGAGCGGGCCGATCCCCGGGCCGACGACGTCGAGGATTTGGCGGAAGCCTCGGGCACACCCGCCAGCGCCTACCCCGGTCCCGTGTCTTTGGGCGAACTCGAGCAACTCATCGGACGCGCCAGCACCGGCGCGCTCAGCGCAACCTTGGTCCCGCTGACGGTGGCCGAACTGCCACTGGCCATCGACCTGCGCGACGAACTCGAGCTCCATGCCCACAATCAGTCGCTGGCCTTCGACGTGATGGGGCCACTGGGCACCCAAGGTTCCGAGCTAACCAGCGATGCCGGGCCGACGGTGTTGGTGGTGGAAGTCCAAGCCAAGCTGCGCACGGTCAAGTCGGTGGTCGAACGCCTTGAACTGTTAGGCCGAGCACCGGTCTGGTCCGTGCTGGTGACGGCCGAGCAGATGGCAGATACGCAGTGAGCGGGCCAGCCGGGCACGAGCCGTCACCCGCATCGTTGGGAGTGGCCCTTCCTCAACGAGACCTCGCCGGCCTCAACGGTGGCAGCTGGTTCGGCGAGCGCCCCCGGCTCGCGCTCATCACGACGTCGGCGCTCTTGGCTGCCTTTGTCATCGGCTTCGTGGCCATGAAGGATCTGAAGTACGCCGTGGCGCTCTTCGGCGCCGCCGCCCTGGTCCTTTTTGTCCTGGTGCGACCCAAGATCGCCGCCTTGGGGTTGGTGGCCTTCGTCCCCATGCTCTCAGGGCTGGTGCCCGGGATCCCCGTACCGAACGTCAGGATCTCCGAAGCGCTCATCGGCGTGATCGGTGTCACCCTCTTGGCCACCTCGCGCCGCCAAAATGCCGTCAAGTGGGGCGTGCTCGACTGGCTGTTGCTGGCCTATGGCTTGTGGTGGACCTTCGACGGCGTCTTGGGGGCCATGCACGGGCACCAACACCTCACGATTTCGGGCTGGGGCACCGTGGCTGGTCAACTGCAATTCTTTTTGCTGTACCGCGCCCTCAAGGTGACTATCCGTTCGGCGGACGAACGTCACCTTGCCCTCAAAGTCCTCTTTGTGGCCGCCGGGGCCGTCGCCATGCTGGCCGTCTTCCAAGAGATCCACGTGCCCGGCGTGATCAGTCTTATCGGCACCATTACGGGCTCTCCTGCGGCGGGCGGAACCGGCGGGGTCATCCGAGCCACCGGACCCTTTGCCAATTGGGCGGCCTTGGCGGGCTACATGCTGCCTTTGGTCTTCATTGCCATCTGCCTCGGTCTGGGTAATGCCGCCCCACGTCAGAAGAAAGCTCTCTTTGCCCTCGGCCTGTTGTTGACTTTGGCGCTCTTTGTCACGGCCGAGTTCTCCATCATCCTGTGCCTCATCATCGGTGTCTGCGTCTTGGGTGTGCGGTACGGACAGGGTCGCCTGGTCTTTCGCTGGTTAGGCATCGGGATCATCGTCATTGCCGTCGGAGCCGGTGGATTGTTGGCCCAGCGGCTCAATGCCCAACTTTCAGCCACCGCTGGATCAGGCCGCCATGCCGGAGTGCCTCAGACCCTCAACACACGTTGGTCGGTATGGACCCAGCAATACATCCCGGCCATTGAGAAGGCACCGTTGACCGGTTACGGCGTCGAATTGCCCGATTCCATTCGCTGGCCCTATCCCGAATCGCAATACATCGACTTCCTGATTGAAGGCGGGCTGCCGCTCCTGGTCATTTTCGGTTTGTTGGCCTGGGGAATGTACGACGCCGCTCGCAAAGCGGGACGAAGTGACGATCCGGTCGACCATGCCCTGGGGCAAGGGCTCAAGGCGTCCGTGGTCACCATGGTGGTGGTGAATCTCGTCTGGCCCTTCTTGAGCAATGGCGGCCTGCCCCAGTTGCTCTGGTGCCTGTTTGCTCTTCTGCCGTCAACCATTTACCAGACACCGCCAGCTCGGCCGCGCCACGACCTCGTTCTGACGGAGCTGGCGCGATGACCACCGCTGCCGTTCCCGACCGCCATCGACTTCGGCGGGTTTTGTTGATGCTCAGTGTTCCGGCCGTGGTGCTGATTTTGATGGTCGCCAATGTCACCACTGCCCAATCGGCCGTCCATCACGCCAGGAGCCAGCATCGGTCAACCGCTACCGTTCGGCGTGCCAACCAACCACCATGGGCTCCGGTTCTCGGCGTCTACGCCGGGCCCGGTGAGGTCGCCGGCGCAAAATCCTTTGACGTGCAGGCCCGCGGTCCGGTCCCTTACGCGTTGGACTTCATCGAGAGCTCCAGCTGGTCCAGCATCTCTGATCCCCGGTGGACCCTCAAGCAGTGGAAGGACTCGAAATTCCACATGATTTTCGGTGTTCCGATGTTGCCGACCCAAGGCGCCACCTTGGCGGCTGGATCTATGGGCGCCTATAACGCTCATTTCGAGGCGCTTGCTACGGCACTGGTGGCGGCGGGAGACGGAAACGCGGTGCTGATGATTGGCTGGGATCCATTGCAGGCGGGTACCAGTTGGCAGGTCACAAACAAGACTGAAGCCACCGAATACGTCAGGTATTGGCGCGACATTGCGGAAACCATGCACGGCGTCTCGGGGGCCAACTTCCTCTTCGAATGGGACGGTGGCACTCCGGCCAGCCTGCTCGCCACCCCGTCGGTCTACCCCGGCGATGCCGTCGTCAACCTCATCGCCACCAACGTGTTCGACCAGGTCACAACGCCCAGCACCATGTCCCGCTGGAACGCCGTCTCGAGCGGGGATGACGGTGCCGACTGGTTCGCCCAATTCGCCCTCGAGCACCGCAAACCGCTGGTAATTGGCGAATGGGGGCTGGTGCCGGCCTCCACCAGCGGCGGCGGCGGCGACGACGTGGCCTTCGTCAAGGCCCTCTTGAGTTGGTCCAAGGCCAATCACGTGGCCATGTTGGTCACCTGGGACTACGGCACCTGGGACATCACCTCTGGCTCTTTCTCCGGTGGAAACGCCGCTCTCGACGCACAGAAGAACACCGGCGGGTCGTCTTCTGCGGTGCGAGCGTTGGAGGGCCAGCAACCTGGGACGTGAGGGAAACGGTCGAGAGACGCAGTGACCGTATATTTGGAGTGTGGTCCCGGGGGACGGGAATGAAGTCGTAGGCGGCAAGGCGAAATGATGAACGAAGCAACAAGGAAGCGGTGCGATGGCTGATACCCCTATAGATGCACAGACTCTCAAGGATCTCCCCCAGGGCGCGATGGAGACGCTGCTGAGCACGGCTCGGGCCGAGACCGGCGCAGCAGTGGCGTTCGTGGCTCTCTACCGAGCTGACGGCTCCTTCGCCATCACGACCAGCATGGAGGAGGACGTCCCGTGGGAGGGTCGATCCTTGGCCTCACTGGCCCGTTCCATTTGGCTCGACCCCGATCTTTCAGTCGGCAAGGTACTCGTGAGTAGCGCTCGAGTCGAGGGTGGCCGCATGAAGCGCCGCCAGGCCAACGTGGCGTCGGTAGTCCTTTCCGACTCCTCGACATCGGACCTCGAGTGGGGCTTGCTGTCCATCATCGCCCACACCGATCGCAAGTTCACCGACCAGCAAGTGGATCGCATTGTGGCGCTCTCCAAGAATCTGGCCACGTACTTGAGCGCACGCGAACGGATGATCGACGGACTTATGGACGCTGTGCGCGATGAAGTGGTCGCTCCCCCCGACGCTTCGGCTAGCGAAGATGCCGGGCGCGACCTCGAAGAGATCATCATCGACTCCGCCAAGGATCAGGAGAACGGCACGTCCGAAGCAGTTGCGGCCGCCGCGGTCGCCACTGCCGCCAATCTCGACGCCGACGGGAAAGAGGTCATCAGTACCCCCGAAACGAGAGCGCTCGACGACGAGACTCGTTCAGAGTTCGACGATCTTGCCGCACGAGCCGGCACCAACGGCTCGCATGACGCACCGGTGCGCACCATCGGTGAAGACCATGTTGATGATGTCCACGTCATCGCCAACGGCGCGAGTAGCGATGACGAGCACAAAGAAACAGATGAAGAGCTGACACAGGAAGAAGAAACCTCTGTTGATGAGGTTGATGCACTATCCGAACCAATTGAGGGAAACGAAACTTCCCCTGACGAAGAAGAGGCGGTACCAGAGATGATTGATGAAAAAGAAGCCCCGGCGGCCGTGGCAGAGAAGCCTGCTCCAGCAGCTCCTATCGAGCTGACCATTCAGGTCGGCAACCCCGAGATTGTCACCCAGATCGGCGAAGCCATGGCTGCTATCGGCCAGGCCTCGGTTGAGTCCGTGGTGCTGATCCAGGTCAAGATCGCCTATGACGAAATGGCCACGACTGTGCCGACGGAAGCAGCTCGTGCCTTGATTGCTCAAGCTCTCAAGGATTCCGTACGTTACGAGGACAACGTCGCCCGTGTCGGTGAGAACTCTTTCGTCATTGTGGCTCGCTTGCGTCCCGGATCGCCCAAGCCCGACGTGATTGAGGCTCGCCTCGTGACCGCGGCACAGACGGCTACCGGCTGGATCACCACCGGCCCGTCGTTCCGCACCGAGCACCTTGTGGTTGACCCCGACAACTCCGACAATCCCAAGGATGTGCTCAAGTCGCTCATCCACGGCTAAGCACTGCCGCCGGGACTCTCTAAAGACGCCTGGCGCATTGCCACTCTCTGCTCAGCCTCAAGGGTCATGCACAAAACCGGGAAGAATTGCGGCACTTCGCCGAAAACTGAGCGCCGAACAACCTTCGGAAGTTCCCGGTCACGAGCCATTGCGCCACCTGGCGGTGCGGGGTGGGGCGTACCTGGTCGGGCGCGAGGCCGTTGGGATGTTCATTCGGCTGGCCGGCGTGGTGGCGACTGTTCGCCTCATCGGTCCAGAGCACTACGGGATTTATGCCGCCGCGGCGGCCTTCACCTTGGTGGTCACCACGGTCGCCCAAATGGGTGCCGAGGTCTTCCTTATTCGGATGCCCGAGGCACCCAGCCGGGAGTACTACAACCAGGTCTTCACGTTCCTAGTGTGTTCGTCACTCGCTTCGACAATCGTCGCCGAGGGTCTGACGTTCGCCTGCGGCAGTTGGATCCGGCCGTTCGGTGTGTTGGTGCCCCTGCGCATCTTGTTGCTCAGCGTCCCCATCAACGTCCTGTGGGCTCCGGCTCAGGCGCGGATAGAGCGCGCATTCGGCTATCGCAAAATGGGAATATTGGAGGTAGGCGGTGACATCGCGTTGTATGGCACCGCGGTACCACTGGCTTTCGCTGGCGCCGGCGCCTGGTCACTTATCGCCGGGTACTTCGCCTGGCAGACCTGGCTCCTGGTGGGCAGTTACGTCCTTTCGGGCTTGCGGCCTCGACTCCGCTGGTCATCTGGTACCGCCCGCGAACTCACCCGATACGGATTCAGCTACTCCATGACGTCGTGGATTCAGCGGCTCGGCGGCCTAGTTAATCCTCTCGTAGTCGGCGGCTTCTTCGGCGCTGTCGGCGTGGGCTATGTCGCGTTCGCACAACGTCTGGTCGACACCATCGGCTTCGCCAATCGCGGCGCCTACCGACTTGGGCTCGTGGCCATGTCGCGTGTGTCCGATCACGAAAAGGATCGGATGGGACGAGCCTTAGAAGAGGGTTCCGTCCTTCAACTGGTCGCCCTCGGTGTCCCGCTGGCGGCGTTTGGCGTCATCGCCCCCAAGGTGATCCCTTGGCTGTTCGGGAGTCAATGGGATGCCTCCATCCCGCTGTATTCCTTGTTGGCGCTGGCCTCTCTGCTCGGAGCATCTGGACTCATTCAAACCACCTACCTCCTCTCGCGCGGCCGGAACATCACGGTCGCCTTCACGGCGGCTATTGCCGCCGTGGTGTTGGCGGCCACAGCAATCCCCTTGGTCTGGCACTACGGCGTCAACGGATTCGGGTACGCGTCACTGTTGGCGTTGGTCTATCTGCTCTTCCTCGACCACATAGTGCGCAAGAACAACCACATCAGCTACCGGCGCTATCTACCCCTGGCCGGCGCCATGGCGCCCCTGGTCGCTTTCCCGCTCGTATCGTTTCCGTTCTCGCTCATCATGTTTGCCCCGGCCATCGCCTTCCTGATTGTGCCTTCCACTCGGCGCACCGGTATTGAGGAGTTCCGAGTGGTTCGTTCGGTACTCAAACGCCAACCAGTTACGGAAGTGCCGGCGTAATGGAGAACGAACAGCTCCGAGTGGGCGTCGACCTCGTCGACGTCTCCCACGTGGCTGAGTCCATCACCCGCTTCGGGGACCGCTACCTCAGCCGCGTCTTTACCCCAGATGAGCTCGCCTACGCGGGGCGCAGTGGCACGCTTGACGCCCATACCTTGGCCGCTCGCTTCGCCGCCAAAGAAGCCACCATCAAGGTGCTCCGGCCAGAAGGCGCGCAACCAGACTGGCGGTCCATTGAGGTACGACGACTGTCGTCAGGATCTTGCGAGATCGCCCTGACCGACACGGCGTCCGACATGGCGCAGGCCCAAGGACTCAACTCGTTCGCCGTGAGCGTGACCCACGAATCACAAATGGCCGCTTCCGTCGTGGTGGCGAAGGGCCGCCCACTCACTTCTCTCGTTGGGACGACCGACCAGAGCCAATCAAGGGATGCACATCAGATGGATCACACCGACATGTACGCGGCCATACGAGGGGTTCTGCGTGAACACGGCCGACTGCCCATTGATCCGGCCGACTTGAGCGACACCGACGATCTCTTCGACGCCGGAATGACATCGCACGCCAGTGTCAATGTGATGCTGGCTCTCGAGGAAACCTTCGACATCGAATTTCCCGAGTCGATGCTGCGCAAGCAGACGTTCGAATCCGTCCAGGCCTTGGCTGACGCGTTGGTGTCACTTACCGGAACGGGTGTGGCGTGCTAGGCCGCGCCGCGAAGTCGGCGGTCCACTAAATGGTTCTGCACAACACGCGCGACGCATCGGTGCCTCCAGTGGCTGGGATGACCGGTACGGCGACCCCAGTGTGGTTTGGCGCGCCCGAGCGTCCATTGTCGGGTTGGGTGCACATGCCGCAAGGCAATGTCGCTCGGGGTGGTGCCGTCCTATGCGCGCCCTTGGCCCGGGAACAAGACATCGCCCGTTATACCTTCCGGCGACTGGCCGAGGAGTTGTCGGCCCGCGGCGTCATCACGCTCTGCTTTGACTATGACGGCACTGGGGATTCGGCTGGTGACGACGAGGATCCCGGGCGAGTGGCGGCCTGGCTCCGCAGCGTCGATCAAGCCGCCGAATTCCTCCGGCACTGCGGCGCGACTTCAGTCACCCTCATCGGCATGCGGGCCGGCGCGCTTCTGGCCGCTTCGGCGGCCCGGACCGCGCACGCAGCCGGACTCGTGCTGTGGGACCCCTGCAAGTCGGGGCGCAGCTTTGTGCGGGAACAGCACGCATTGCACCGACTCCAATTCGGCCCTTCCGTGGTGATGGACGGCCAGATCGAAATCCCAGGTTTTGTCCTGAGCGCCGAGACGGCAGCCGATATCGGCTGGCTCGAGCCCGACATCATTGGTTCGCCGGTCCAGCGCACTCTGATCCTCACCAGGGGGGAACAACCGACACCGGCACCGTTGGCCGAGCATTTGGCTGGACGCGAGGTCGAATTCGAAGAGGCCAATGGACAAGAGCTCCTCCTGGAAGGCAGCGGGGCCAATCAGGAAATACCCCTCGCCGCCATCGAACGCATTGCCACATGGGTCGCCGATGCATTGCCGCCGGAAGGCTCGCCGGTCCAGCTCGACGCGACGATCACCAAGTTCGTCGGCCGACACGACGGCGAGGAGATCGTCGAATGGGCACGGCGAATCGGCCCATCCCAGCTCTTCGGAATTGAGACGCACCACGCTCGCCGGTCCGTTGGCCCAACGATCATCTTCATCAACACCGCCTACGGTACCCACGTCGGCCTCAATCGATTGTGGGTCGACTTGGCTCGTCGCTGGGCCGCCGCCGGCCTGCGTTGCTTTCGCCTCGACCTCAGCGGACTCGGCGACAGTCCCTCGCGGCCCGGACACCCAGAACATGTGGTGCGCTCTCCGGTCGCTTTTGATGATCTCTTCGACGTGACCCAGGCCTTATGCCCCGAAGATCCCACCAATGTGGTGTTCATCGGACTTTGCGCCGGCGGGTACCAAGCTCTTGAGGCGGCGGTGGCCGTCGGGGCCAAGGGCGTCTGCGTGGTCAATCCGGTATTGCGCTTCCGTCCGCCCGAGTTGGGAGACGGCCCCATCGACCCCCGGCGCCGACTGTGCCGGCCCACCACCAATGTGTCGCGGGTGGCGCGACGGCTCCCCGATGTGCCGCTCCTGAGCAGAACGCGCATGCGGACCTGGCGGGAAGTGGGATTCAGCGGATCCTTGAAGGCGCAGCCGTCGTGGGTCCAAGAACTGGTCGACTCCGGCGTCGAGACGCTGTGCATCTGTGGCGAAGACGAGGCCAATGCGATCGAAGTGGAGATGAGCACCGCTGATCATCACGACGGCTTCGAAGTGCAGCTGGTCCCCGAACTCGACCACGCACTCCTCCCGGCCCATCAGCGGGTTGAGGTCATCGCACGACTCACCGATCACGTGCTCACTCATTTCGCTCGGCGACCCATCACGTCACGCGCCGTGTCACCTCGCGAGCATTCGACTTCAGCGACGAGACCGGCATGACACTACAGATTGTGCCGTCGGAAATGGACGGAGAGGGCGAAGAAGCCGTCCCCGCGACACCGCGCTCGGTGGTCCGAGAGTTGGCCACACAGCGCCAACCACACGGCACTGTCGCGTTGGTGCACGACTACCTGACTCAACGAGGTGGAGCCGAACGAGTAGCCCTGCTCATGGCCGAAGCCCTCCACGGGGCCCCGCTGTTTACGTCGTTTTATGACCCCAAGGCCACGTTCCCGGCCTTTGGCGAGGTGGACGTCCATCCCTTCTCGGTCAACAAGCTCGGCCCGTTGCGCCGGCACCACCGGCTCGCCATGCCCCTGCTGGCACCATTGTTCTCTTCCTTGCACATCAATGCTGACGTGGTTCTGTGTTCATCGAGCGGTTGGGCCCACGGGGTCCAAACCGAAGGACGGAAAATCATCTACTGCTATGCCCCGGCCCGGTGGCTCTACCAAACCGAGGCGTACCTCGGCGCGCCCCACACGTCGGCTTTGTGGGCCTCGGGACTGGTCAAGCGCCAGAGCGGGCTCAAGGTGGCCTTGCACGCCGCACGGCCATTGTTGGCCAACTGGGATCACCGCGCCGCCAGATCTGCCCACCGGTATCTGGCTGTCTCCAAGGTCACGGCGGCGCGCATGCAGCGCGTCTACGGGGTGGACGCCGAGGTCGTGTCTCCTCCTCCGACGTTGCGTGCCGGCGGAGCCGAAATCCCGGTGGAAGGGATCGAACCAGGTTTCTGCCTCTGCACGACGCGCCTGTTGCCCTATAAGAACGTGGGAATCCTGGTCGAAGCCATGCAGTATTTGAGCGGCCAGCGGCTCGTGGTTGTCGGCGACGGTCCCATCCGCCCCTTCCTTGAGTCCACGGCCGGACCTAACGTGAAGTTCATCGGTGGCGTCAGCGACGCCCAGATGCGCTGGCTCTACCGCAACAGTGTTGGTCTGGTGGCCGCATCGCACGAGGACTACGGCCTGACCCCGCTCGAAGCGGCCACGTTTGGCAAACCCAGCGCCGTGCTTGGGAGCGGCGGCTACTTGGAGACCGTGGTGAACGGAGAGACCGGCATCTACTTTGAGACCTTGGCCCCCAATGTGGTGGCCAAGGGGATCGACGAGATGACCCGTACCAACTTCGATACTCAGGCGATTCTCATTCATGCCAGCCACTTCGATCCCGAAGCGTTCAAATCGAAGATCGCTGACATCGTCGACGAAGAATTCCGGCTGGCCTGACTTCTGAATCGTCACGTTGGGTGAGGCAACGCCAGGACTACAGGCATTGATGAATGGGGGGGTGGAAAGATGTATCGACGCTTCATTGGGGTAGGGGCCAGCATTGCTTCGGCCAGTCAAAACCGAGTCGGGTCTGTCCAGTCACCCAAGTCGAGCCACGAGTTTTCGGCCACGCTCACCACGACGGGTGCGGTCAAGAAGACGGAGAAATTTGCCGACAGCCTGCTGGTGGGCGGGTCCAGCTCCTTCGGCCTCAACTGGAATGTGTCGAAGGGATTCAAGGGTCCGGGTACCTACACCAATCCCAAGGGCTTCCAGGATTCGGTGGAACTGACGGCCCCAGCTGGACAATTCGATCCCCTCGGATCGAGCGTCCTCTCCGTGAAAGTCGATGCCAACGGCTCCGGTGAGGCCACCTTCAAGAACTTGGAAGATGCCTACAGCAACGCTTTTGTCAGCAGAACCGAGAAGTGGACATGTAGCTAGCGAAAAGGGACTGTCGCAATCTCACAATCGCTTCAAAGTGCTCCTCGCACCGCAATACCAGTAATCAAAGAGGATTCCCGCTCAGCTCGGCAGATCCCGTAAGTCGATTCAATCGTGCACTAAGTTTTGTCGCGGCTGAGCGTGAGCTCAACTTGGCCGCCAATGGGAATTGGGCAGGGGTGAGACGTACCGATGGGTAACTCAGCTGGGAGTCGATACAGATACGGAGCGGGCTTCACCGATCGCGCATCAGGTGTGCGTTTTGAGGGTCATCATCCGGCAGAGCGTCCCGACCTTTGGAAGATCTACCTGAACGAAGCCGAGGGCCGTTACCGCAACTTCGGCACCGAAGACGCACTGCGCCGTAAGGACCTTGAGGACGGAAACGGCGTCTCCCTGTTCTTCTTAGGCTTCGACCCCGACGGAAATGTTGTAGCTGGCGAACGGGTCCACGGTCCCCTAGAAGGCAGCCACCAGGCCGTCCTCATGCAGGAAATGGGGGCTTCGCCCGAGATCAACGAATTGGCCTGCCTCATCGACAACGAAGTGCGTCTTGGCGCGCTGGAAATCAAAGGGGCGTGGTCCAAGGGCGAGGCCGTCATCGGATTTCGCTTGGCCGAAGCCCTGTCGCGTTGCGTGACCCACGCCATGAACTGGCTTGGCGCCGAATTCGCCATTGCCGCCGTTTCCGAAACCCACCTATCGTTCGGTCAGGCCACCGGGGCCCGGATGGTGGGCACTGAATCGGTCCCCTTTCCCGATGATCGCTATCGGACCATTGCGCTGTCGTGGCGACGTGCTCGCAGCCACGAATTGAGTACGGCTCCGCATCAAAAGGCCTTTCGGATTGAAGGGGAAGAACTCTCCCGAGGACCGTCGTTGCTCGGTTCTGGTCCGGTAGAACCCGACTCGACCATGACCCGCGCCTGGCGACCGTTGGTGCTGGACGTTCGAAAGCGCGTCCAACGCGAAGTGCTCCGAGTGCTGCGCGAAGACCCATCTCTCCAGATCATCGATCGACTACCCGAGCAACAAGAACAGCTATCCCAAATCAGGCCGACGCCGAACCAGGCCATCTTGAGCGATGGACAGCGGTGGGTCTATTACCCCTGGCGACGGGCGGTCGTGCGGCTGCTAGCGCCGAGCGCATTTGCCACCCTGCGCCTTGACCGCAACCGCAACAAGTTGACGCGCGAAGAGCAGGCCCGTCAGCGTTCACTCCGCATTGGCGTGGTTGGACTGAGCGCGGGTCATTCGATTGCCCACGTCTTGGCCATGGAGGGCCTGGCCGGAGAACTCCGCCTGGCCGACTTCGACACCATTGAGTTGTCCAACCTGAACCGGGTACCGGCGTCGGTCCTCGATCTGGGGGTGAACAAGGCCATTGTGGCCGCACGCCGCATTGGCGAGATCGATCCGTACCTGCGAGTCGAGACCATCACCGAAGGCATCCAACCCGAAAATCTCGATGATTTCCTGAATGGCCTGGATCTGGTGATTGAAGAATGCGACTCACTCGACATCAAACTCCTGGTCCGCGAAAAGGCCAAAGAGCGGCGCATTCCCGTCATCATGGAAACCAGCGACCGCGGCGTCCTCGATGTCGAGCGCTTTGACCTGGAGCCGAACCGTGCCATTTTCCATGGGCTTTTGGGCGACACCCAATCCTCCGATCTGGCCGGGCTGTCCATACAAGAAAAGGCGCCCTACGTGCTTCGCATGCTCGGCGCACAAGACGTGTCCTCGCGAGGCGCGGCCTCACTCTTAGAGGTAGCCGGCGGAGCGATCACCGGCTGGCCTCAGCTGGGGAGCGAAGTGACGCTCGGCGCTGCCACCGCCGCGGCCGCGGTACGGCGGATCGGTCTAGATGGTGAACTCCCGTCAGGTCGCATCCGGGTTGACCTCGACGATGCCTTGGGCGAAATCGCTCCGGTGGAACTTCCCGAGGACATCACTGATGACATCGCGATGGCCAAGACCGATACGTCCATTCCCCAAGATGCCGACGCCGTCGAGCTCATGGTCGACGCGGCTCGATGGGCGCCTTCGGGCGGCAATATTCAACCCTGGCGCTTTGAGGCGGACCCCAATGAGATCCGCCTGTATCTCGTGCCCGAACGCACCACCACCATGGATGTGCGACACCGCGGGAGCTATGTGGGTATTGGCGCCGCCCTGTTCAATGCACGGGTGGCGGCGGCATCGCTCAAGAGTCTGGGGTCAGTACGCCTCTTCCCCGAAGGTGCACCTTCTCATCATGTGGCTACCCTGCAAGTGGGATCGTCGACCGACCACGAAATCAGCCCACTGCATCCCCATGTGCGGACCCGAACGGCCAACCGGCAGATCGGTGATCCATCCCCCATTGACGATGAGACCGTGCGCCGACTGGCTCGCGGGGTCGAACGAGAAGGTGCCCGCCTACGCATTCTGACTTCGCGTGAGCGGATGGGCAGCTGCGCCGAGGTTCTGGCCGAATCCGATCGCCTGCGCTTTCTCATTCCCACCTTGCACCGCGAGATGGTGGGTGAGCTGCGCTGGCCGGGACAAGACTCTCTTGAAGAGGGACTCGACGTCCGCACCCTTGAGCTCTCGCCACCCGAGATGGCCGCCCTTGAGCTGATGCGACGTTCTGACGTCATGGGCCACCTGGCCGATTGGCGGGCTGGCCAAGCCTTGGGCGGACGGACTTTCGCCACGGTCGGATCGAGTTCGGCACTCGCAGTCGTGACGGTGCCCAGATCGGAGCCGATCTGGTACGTACGCGGTGGAGCAGCCGTCGAACGATTCTGGCTCACGGCCGAACTCCACGGTCTGGCCGTGCAGCCGGTCTCCCCCGTCTTCTTGTATGCCGTCGATGAGAAGGACTTCCTTCACCTCGGCGGCGAACGTCACATTGATGCCCTTTTCGCCCTATCGGAGCGCTTTAACGACCTTTGGGACCTCGGAGATGGCGAACGGGTGGCCTTGTTGTTCCGAATTACCCACGCACCACCCCCGGCCGTGCGCAGTTCCCGGCTCCCACTGTCGCTACTCTTGAGTCGAGACCGTGACATAGCCCGTTCGGCGGAGATGGCACCCCTCTACAACAGGTAAAAATAGTCCTTCACCTGCGGGGTCACGTGCTGTAACATTGCAGGACTGCATCGTTGGCGAAGGGGGGCGATTCCGCCGCTCTCCTCATTTGGCCCTTTCGATGAAGACAGGTGTCCAGTGACCAATCTTTCCAACAGTTCCCCAGTGATGGCCGGTCTGCAGACCCGTCTAATTGTCGAAACCTTGGTCCAGGTCGTCCCAGGTACAGAAATTGTGACCATCGTGGCTCAGTCAGGCCAGGCCATCCTCGGCCTCGACCTTGAATCATGGACGGCGGACGGCTCCGAAGACACTCTCTCAAGAATTAAAGAGCGGGTCCAAAAACAGCTCGATAGCGAGGACCCGCCGGACGCATTCACCATGGTGGTCGCCGGCGTGGTGTGGGGCGTCCTGGTTGAAACGATCACCGTGCAAGACGGCAATGTTCGAGGCGCACTTGTGGTGGCTCGTCAGGGTCGTACCTGGTCCGGTCGTGAGCGCGCCCTGGCCAAGGCCTTCGGAGGTTTGTTGAGTCACGCCGCCACGCTGGCCGCCCGGGAAAGTGCCCTGTTACACCGGCAGCGGTTGGACGAACTGGTGAGTCAGGTGGCCGAGCGACTCATGTCGGTGTCGTCGCGCAACCATCAGGAGATCTTGAGCTGGACCACCCGCGTGCTGGCGGAGTTCCTGGGCGCCGACGTGGCCTTCCTCCGGCGAAACGATCACAAGCGGGGCCTCAGCATCATGGTGGCGGAATGGCCCTTGCGCGAGGACATCCCCACTCCCGACCCACTGGGGGAAGTGCCCTTTGACGCCGACCCCGTCTTCGGCAAGACCAAAGATCTCCGGGAGCCTTTCCTCTCCGGAATGATGCTCACCCCGGACGAGTACCTCGAACGCGTGGAAAAGGGTTCGGGCGTCATGGACGTGGACGGCGGAATGGTGCCCCTACTCATGGGCGACACCACCTGGGGAGTGCTGGGATTCCTTCACTTTGGTCGTCACGCCTGGACCTCAGCCGAACTCAATGCCCTTCAGGCCGTTGCCTCCATGCTCGTCCAGCTGCAAGCTCGAAAAGATGCCGAGGAGCGCACCGAATACATCGCGCACCACGATGACCTGACCGGGCTCCCCAACCGGCGCGCTCTGCTCCAAGAACTCGAGAGTCGCCTGGCCGCCCACCGGGAAACAGCCATCCTCTTCTTCGACCTCGACCGCTTCAAGGTGATGAACGACTTCTTGGGACACCCGAGCGGTGACCGTGTGCTCATCACCATTGGCGACCGCATCCGCACCAGCATCAGGGGGAAC
>Ga0182030_10008500_pt1 | contig 21233 bp, 14 predicted proteins | sample 812S3MmetaG_FD_121299 | JGI IMG/M metagenome (GOLD analysis project Ga0182030, IMG submission 121299) | Permafrost microbial communities from Stordalen Mire, Sweden - 812S3M metaG (Illumina Assembly) | ecosystem: Environmental > Terrestrial > Soil > Wetlands > Permafrost | place: Sweden...
GCAAAGAGCTCCCGTCTTTGGTTTCGAAAATGCACGTCATGCGCAAGACTTCGGGCGCTGGATAATGAGCAATTTAGACACGATTCGCGCCAGAGCGGAAGAAACAAGTTCCGTCGCCAAATTGATAGACATCGAGCAGTACCCGGCTTCCAGATTTTTATATCTCCGCTTCAACTACACGACTGGTGATGCAGCCGGGCAAAATATGACCGGGAAAGCCACTAATGCTGCCTGCCAATGGATTTTAAAGAGCTATCAGGATGCAGCGATTATCGATTTCACACTAAGCGGAAATCTCGACACCGACAAGAAAGCGTCGTATATAAACACCCTCCGTACAAGAGGGAAACGGGTCATCGCAGAAATCATCCTGCCAAACAAATTGCTCGAAGAACAATTGCATGTACGCAGCGAACAAATGTTTGCAGCGCGCCAGCGATCAACCCAGGGAGCTTGGCTTGCTGGTGCGACAAATAACGGCTCCCATGCCGCAAATGCTCTCGCAGCAATTTTCATTGCTACCGGTCAGGACGCAGCAAATGTCGCGGAGTCTCACGTGGGATATGTATATTCTGAGTTACGCGAGAATCAAGACCTCTACTATTCGATTACGCTGCCATCTCTAATTGTTGCCACCTATGGTGGTGGCACAAATTTGCCAACTCAAAAAGAAGCCCTGGGAGCCCTGGGCTGTGTGGGAAAAGGCAAGGTACAAAAGCTTGCGGAGATTGTCGCAGCTACAGTTCTTTGCGGTGAACTTTCTTTAGGGGCCGCAGTAGTCGCGGGACACTGGGTTGACGCGCACGAAAAGTTTGGCCGCAATAGATAGGCTAAAAACTTTGGCCGCAATAATTAGTTTCGCCAGCTAACCTGGCGGCACAAAAAAAGCGCAAAAAAGGAGACTATTTGTTCGCGACTTTTTTCATTGCGGAAGAAATCGGAATAGGTTGTTCGAACTCGCCACGATTTTCAATCGTCAATTCATGAACAAAAGGCGGCACCACTTCATCATCGTAAGAAGACGGCGGCAGCACGCCACTAGCTCTGAGCCGGTTTTGAAATCTGATCAAAGCGAGGAAGGCTGAAGCCATAATCGCGCCGCTCACCGCCACGAACGCCCAGCCAACTGGTTCTAAATTATAAATTAGAAAGACTCCGGCGGCCATAATTACGCACGCCAGGAAAAGTGACAACGGAATGTACAAAGCTTTAACGGATTGAATGAACTCCGCCTTCTCGGCTTCAAGACTCTCGTTTTTCATAAGTCAATTTCCCGTCAGAACCAGACCAAATCGTACCATCAACAGCAGTCCAATTCATATACAAATTGGCGTCTGCCGATAATTCGTAGCAAATGCTAATATGACGCCGTGAAGTTGTTCTTAATAGAGGCATAGACTCAGTTTTCGAGTTCCGTTCTTCAAACCACATCGGATATATGAAACTAGATCTTATCGAACAGCCAACAAAAAATTGCAACGTCTGCGCAGCGGAAACTGATCCCGAAGACTCTTTCTGCCAGGAGTGCGGCGTGAGTCTGGGTTGGGATGAGCCCGAACCGGAAACTTTAACCAGGAAAGTACAGCAACTGCAGGAGCACATTGCCAAACTCTTTGGGCTAATCCCCAAACTTCCTTCTTTAACTGGGATACCGAAGCTTCCGACCGCAGCTCCTCCACTCATTGGTTTGGCAATTTTACTAGTCATAGTTCCGTGGTGCGTTCAATCAATCGACAAGTCGTTCGACTCGATGTCCGAGGACTACATAGGCTCGGCGGCGCTCAAAGCTCTTAAAAACCACAACTCAACGGAAGCAGCTGAGCTGCTTCTTAGGTTCCACCTGGAGCACTCCGGAAAAATGTCCGTTAAACATCTTGCGTTGCTTGGACAGTGCCTGTTACTGAGAGCCGATGAAGCAATTCAGAGCAAAGATTACTCGACGGGGCTCAATTATCTGAATAAGGTTCCTAGCAACTGTCCACAATATGCAGCAGCTCAGACAAAAATCCAAGATCTAAAAGACCATGGACTGACGATAACAGTCCCAGTCGTCGCTAATCCACCAGTTCCTGCTGCAACCGCCGCACCAATCGTGGTCCAAGAACCAAATATGGCCGCAGCAGGCTCCAATACAACCAACTCAAAAGCTCCAACCTCGCCTCCCTCTCCCGCAGGACAAGAGAATCCAGGTAATACCGTCTTAAACTCGTCTGCAGCGACAGAGCCTCCCAGGAATGAGGAGACTGTTCTTCAGTCGTCTACACAATCAAAAGCGTCGGAATCAGCAAATACTCAAAATTCGCTTTTAGTACCGCAAGTGGTGCCGCCCAATAAAAATTCAGAAATTCAAGAAAGCAAGTTGCAGTCATCTATTCCAATCTGGCAGCGCTTCAGCCACCCTACCGCAACTGGGAAGAGCCACACTGGAGTTAGCAGTAGTGGTGCGAGTATTTCTACCACAAGAAGTGGCAGTGCAAGTAATCTCGCACCCCAAGGAAGCGAAGGCGGCGGAATTGAGGGTAATGGAAGCAGTGGAATAAGCCGCAGCGATAGTACTCCTGGTAATGCTAGTAGTGGCACTGGCGGTAATGGAGACGTCAATGTCGCTGATAGAATATGCGCTCCGTCCCCTCAGCGCGCAGCGTCCGAAAAGACAATCACCGAAAACGAACGTGACAAGCCAAAGGCATCTGGTTTTTTCATAGACGGCAAAGAAATAACCCATGATTCCAGGGGACAAGAGCCCGAAAGAATCCTGGAAAAAGGTACTGAACCGGCTCGAAAAGGACCAAAGTCACGTGCCGTAGAAGGACAAAAGTCATACAATCCAGATGATATATCCAGATATAATGAGTTATTGGCTAATTACTTTAGTCAGCACGATGCGTCGTCGCCAAAATCGGCAGACAAGCATTCAAATGGCGCAGGGCCGCCTTCCTTTCAAGAATGGGTAATTAAGGGCAAACCAAGCTTCAGGTAAAGAAAAGAATGCCGGCAAATGACGAATCGCTAAAGTCAAAACCAAAGGCGAAAAAAGAGCTGGATATTTCTAAGCTAGCCAAAGTCAAAAACAGAAAAATTGCCCGAACATTTCGCAGAAAAGAAATTCTGCAATCAGCAAAGATTGTCATCAACTGGCGCAAACTTTGGGCCTATAGCGGGATAATCGCTATAGCAACGCTCTTAGTGTTTGGCACGTCGCTTTTTGGTGGCATGGCATTCAACGACGCTATCAATATACAAATAAAGACGCTGGCGTATCCGGTCGATACACTGTGGCTACAGTTAATTTCCATGGTACAGGCCAAACCGTTTGGAGAGCCCTGGGTACTCGCCACTTATTTTTGGGACACGCTATCGTTTCCAGGTAACCCTGCGTGGTATCACTTCGTCAATATCTCCCTACATCTCACTACTTGTGTTTATCTCTTTCTGTTTGTTTTCCAGGTGCTGTTTTGGTTCAACGAAGAAAGACGCATAAAGTTCAATCCATACAATGGTGCAATGCTGGTGGCTGTTCTTTTCATGTGCCAGCCATTAGCGGCGGGCACAGTGAGCTACCTGTCTGGGCGAGCGGGCATGCTCGCAGGGTGCAATTTACTGTTAGCTCTTAACCTCTTTATGCTTGGATTCTACGCCACAGAAACAATTCCCATTATTGCCTGGTATTTTGCATCCATTTTATTCCTGGCGATCGGCTTGATATGTAGCGTTCAAGCGGTCAGTTTTCCTTTTCTTATATTGGGTCTGGCACTTCTGTTGAAGCCACCGAAAGAAAAATGGAATGTCTGGTTCAAAGAGAGATGGCAAGATTTTGCCATCTTCGGATCAGCAGCAGCAGCGATTCTTTGTACTTTGATGTCACAAGTGCCGGCATTGCTAGATAATGGTGTCGACACCATGTTGCTCTCCAGAGCCGATTGGACTATGGAACAGGCGAGCGCAATCCTTACATACTTTCTACGTTATCTTGTTCTTCCAATAGGGATCACAACAAATAATCCAACACCTAATGGACTGGTAACACCACTAGCGATTCTTGGGTTTGGTTGCATCATAGCTTTGGCTGTGTCCATCCGCTGGCTGAAAAAGTATCCACTGGCTGCTTTCGGTGCATTAATAACGCTAGGCGGACTTGTTACTAATTTCATCTTTGTAGAGCACGAAATAGCATCTGATCAGCGATTTTATATTCCCCTGTTAGGACTGACCATTCTCGCTGGGAGCCTACTATTAGAAAAGTTCAGCATAGACAAGAAATACCTTAAGGCTGCAGTGGCGGTCGCTGTAGTTTTATGCGGGTTCTCTATATGGCGTGAAACCATCTGGTTAAACGACCTCAACCTCTGGACGGCAGCAGTTCAATGGGAACCAAACAATGCCAGAGCGCTGGGGATGTTATCCCACGCACAGTATATGCAAGGCAAAGCCGAGGCTATAGACTCAGCAAAAAAGGCTCTAAAAATTGACCCAAAATGCGCGCCAGCAAATCAAACTCTTGGGCTCACATTGGTGGCGGGTAGGGAGTATAAAAAAGCCATACCTTTTTTCCGTCTGGCGGTGGATGCAGCAAGAGCACAAAAGACGGTTCCGGAAAAATTATCCATATACGATGAGGAATTGGCAGATGCGGCGATGAGATCCGAAGACTGGAAAACAGCAAGAGATGCAGCGAACGAAGCGGTCTCAATGCGCCCAGGACTAGCTCAATTGCACCTTGCACTCGGTAGGGCATTTCTCGCCGAGAACAATGCCTCAAGAGCATTCGAAGAGCTCAACGTAGGATCTGGGATAGACAAGAACAACCCGGAATTTCTAGAGCCGACGGCCGACGCCTGTCTAATGCTTGGTTCACCAAACTACGTAGCCTACGGTTATACAAAGGCCAAACAGGCGGCGACCGTCACTCAGACGCCACATGCGGTGCTTACTTATGTCAAAGCAGCACTAGAAATGGGCAAAATTCCCGAAGCGAAAGAGAAATTGAGTACATTCTTGACCCAGCGAGGATCCAGTGCCGAAGGTTTATACCTGATGTACTGGTGTGAAAAGCTAGATCACAACATGGACGCAGCAAAGAAATGGGAGCAACTTGCAAAAATCAAGGATCCAGATATCGCTAACAAAGTTGAAATCAAACCGGTCGACTTGACTCAAATGCGAGCGGAGATGCGTAAAGCACGAGAAGAGCGAGGTCTCACCACACCAGAAGACAAGCCTAAGTTAAATGGGGCTCCCGCAAGTGACATTCCGGCAAATGATACCCCGACAAATAACGCTCAGAAAAAATAGGCTCGAAAAGCTGAAACCGGTAGTTGACTTGAGTTATTGAACATCATCTCAATAAGCCGTCATGTTGCATCATTTTGTTTATTGACTGGATTTTGAAGGTTGTTACAACGCTAATTTGGGCATGTAATCACCTATATAAGCTACTGACTGACTGAAAGAGTGCAGGTTTTTCACCAAACATTTCAGCCGCGTAGGGGATGACCTGACGGTAGATTGATCGCACAATGAAACTATAGAAATGGAATCTAATCGCTCACTGGCAACCTTGATAAAAAACATTGACTATCAAGTTGAAGAACACACTGTTCCAGATTTTCACCGACTCAAACACCAACGACAGAATTTAAAAAATGAAACTATTGCTAGACGCACAACGTGCTGATGACTATCCTCAGGTAGATGGATCAAACACGGGCATTCCGCGTGAATCCTTTGCACAACAGATGCCGCTCTGGAAAGTGATAGAGGGATGTGTGATTCGTGTCGCACAGTCGGGTGATTTCGTCGAAAAGAAGCTATCTTTCGATCTAGACTTGAACTCATCTTCTATAATTGTAGATACGCATGCATTGGAGAGATTAATAAGTAACTTGTTGGAAAACGCAGTCCGCTTCTCACCTTCGGATGGCGTTATTAATATTGCTTGTGTGCGAGAAACACATTGGTTCGAACTAGTCATTACCGATCAGGGACAGGGTTTTCCAGAAAATGAGCTTGGGGAAATCCTTCCCCCTGTTTCAGAAGAACCGACACTACCAGTTACATCAGTATACGGTGGAGGAATCATGTGTGCGAATCAATTGAATTCCGGAGCGAAAGTAACCATCCGGATTCCAATGTAATCGAAAACTCGATTCAAGAATCGAAATCAATAACCGAACAATAAGTGAACAATAAAACAGAGCGGAGTTCTCGGCGGCTTAACTTTCGGGAACCTTACGACTATATTTATTCGTCACGCTAATTATCCAGGCGTTAGTGAACAAATGAAAGCAAAAATTCCCGATACAGTGTCATATGCTCTTCTCGTACAGGCGTTGATTAATCGCACCAATCAGCAAAGCTTCAGGGCAAGTAGCGAATTTAAGCAAACCTTGCGTGAGCTCTTACTGCACCATTGGAGCGTATGTCCACCGGACACAGATGAAGCGTCTGGGCTATACGAAATTTTACTCCAGGATTTCAACAATACTTGAACACGGCTTTCAAATTCACATTGCTGAATATCTTTCTGGCGCTAAATTTTGACACCATCAACAAGAGTATTCAACGAGATCAAGCCAACATCGTGCAAGAGTTGCGCCTGAGCAATATTGAAATCTACGATCGCCTGAGCTTTATTGATACTTGCTTGAGTGCGGTCACGTTGGGCATTCAACACATCCAAATTTAAGCCTATTCCAGCCTCCATGCGCTTTTTAGCAATTCTCAATTCTTCTTCTGCTGCAATAATCTGAGCACTTGCCGATTCAACACGCTTGCCTGCAGCCAAACTCTGATCGTAAGCTATGCGAACCTGTACGATCACGTCTTGAAAGCTCTGTTTTGCTTGCACAGAGGCCTGGCGCGCTTGCCACCGGGCCTGCTGAATATTAGCCAGATCCGTCGTGCCCAGGGCGCCCAGAGACCAATTTACCGCGAAATTCAACACATATATGCTGTTTGTACTGGATCCAGCTGCGCCAATTCCGTATACAGTTCCACCTAGATCCATCGTGGGATGCAGCGGCGCTGCGGCAACAACTATCCCACGCTTAGCAGCTAATCGCAGCTCTTCATACTGTTTCAGTTCAGGTCTGTTATCAATCGCTATCACCAGCAATCGATTCAATGGGGCGAGGCGCGGAACTATCCTTTTTTTTCGCAAAGAACTTTCCACTGAGCTTAAATCTTGAGCCAGACTCGAATTAACCACAGCAGATAATTGCAGTGCTGACTGTCGCCTGGTACTCTGCTGATCAACTAGATTCTGCTGATCACTTGCAAGTTGCGCCTGAGACTGTAAAACATCCAGACCAGTAGCAGTGCCAGAACGTTCCTGTACAGTGTTCAGTCGAACCTGCTCGGTAGAAATTTCTACGGCGCGACTGCGAATTTCGAGCAGCGCTTCATTCAGAACCAATGTATAGTACCGCTTTGTACTATCTAATAAGACGTCATTTAAACTGCCCTTTAGACCAGCTCTCGAAGCTCTAAGACGATGCTTCTGCTCAAGCGAACCGAACAATACTTTGCCCCCCTGGTAAGCGTGATAGGTAAAGCCGGCCGACAACAAATCAACATGCGAGGGAAGTTTGATATTACCTGCAGTACCACCAGTCGAGGAGGTTGTTCCTCCCAAGATTGAACCAGGTAAACTGCCATGCAGACCAATCAGACTGTAGCCGCTATGAATATCAGGAAGAAACTTGGATGTAGCCGAAAGATAAGCGTATTTCTGGCTGCGATAACCGGCAAAATTACTGTCGATCGCAAGATTCTGCGAAATGGCGCAACGTAACGCGTCAGACAGGCTAACGTGTTCAGAATATGCAGCATCCATTGAAAATGGATTCAAATTTTCTTGAACTGAGATAAGTGCCTGTAGTGTAGGTCGATTCAACGGAACCCAGGCATCATCGTTTTCTATCGTGATGCGCCCTGAGAGACTGGAAGATTGCCCGGGCAATTCTACCGGACGAACCGGGTCGAGACCGATAGGGCGAAGAGCCTGAGACCGCTCCATCTCGAGAACAAATCCTTGAGGCTTCCTATCAGAGAGACCTGGAATTTTTGTCTTCAAATTTGCCGTTGCTTTGCTCACTTCCTCCGCCTGATTCGGAAACTCTGTCACGGCGAAAGAAGGCAAATCAGCAACATTAAAAATAGTACTGAACGCGATGTAACTTAACGATAATTTGGTCAGGATTTCCCCTGTTCGAATTCTCATGTGCGCCTTTTAAAAATGGTGAACTTGCAGAAGATTTTTCTGCGATGCATTTTAATAACGACCCTGTAAGTCATTTGGTTACGTGCACTTCCGGAACAACAGACATGCCTGGAGTGAAAAGGTTTTCAGAACCCTTTATACTGTCTGCATCAAAAACAATTTTTACTGAAATGCGTTGCACGACCTTTGTGAAATTACCGCTCGCATTGTCTGGAGGCAACATGCTGAACTGCGCACCAGATGCTGGAGACATAGATTGAACGTGCCCCTTAAAGATCTTGTTGGCCAGGGCGTCAACCTTGATATCGACCTCTTGACCGACGTGCATTTTCCCCAACTGAGTCTCTTTAAAATTGGCGACTACCCACTTCTCGTCCGAGACGATACTCATGAGCGCCTGTCCCTTCTCGATTTGTTGCCCAACTTCGACGGTCTTGTGACCAATGGTGCCACTTATAGGTGCCACCACTTTGGTATAGGAAAGTTGCGTGAGCGAATTTTCGTACTCTACCTCTGCTTGCTTCGCTGCCGCCTTTTGAACGTCAACCGTATTTCTGCTGGTCGCAGTTTGAGCACGTGCAGCTGCGGCGCTCTGCTCTGCACCCTGCGCTTTCACGGCCATCGTTTGAGTATCCTTAAGCGACTGCTCTGCTTCTTTCACTTTGACGAGCATTTGAGTGTAAGTGGCGTTAGCACCTTCTAAACTAGATCGGGCGACCTCTACATCTTGTTTCGCCTTTTCAAAACTTTGTGTTGTAACTGCTCGATCCTTCACAAGCGTTCGGTAGCGCTCAAAGTCTGAAGCAGCTCGCTCAAGCTCTGACTGGCGCTGTTGAATTTGTGTCTTGGCGAGAATGACACCAAGTTTTGAGTCATTCAGTGATTCTCTGGACTTGCTTATTTGAGCGTTAGCGCTGGCAACTGCTGAACTCGCCTGATAAGCTGAAGAATCCGCCTGCCTCGCGTACATTGAAATATTAGACTGTGCCTCTGCAGCTTGCCACTGAGCCTTCTCTGCCCCGGCCTTGTAACTCTCTGCACTTAGCTGTAAATCACGAGGATCAATCTGGATTACTAATTGTCCTGCTTTGACATGATCGTTATCATCAACCGAGACCTTGGTCACGAAGCCAGAAATCCGCGAACTTATTTGATGGACGTGCCCAGTGATGTAAGCATCATCTGTCCCTTCTACGGAGGATAGATGCTGCCACCAGAAATATCCTGCAATCGCAACGCTGAATCCTACCGCCGAAAAAATAGTTATTGAGAGTGCTCTGTTCGGCTTTTTTGCGGGTTTGGACGGAGTCGGTGGCTTGTGGTCGACCGGCAACTGCTCCAACTCTCTGGTGGCGCTAGTGCTGCGCTCTACGTCTTCTTTTAACATTACAGCCATGATTGACCCCCGACTTATCCTTTAAACGCCTGGAGTGGCCGAGCTACTTACCAGTCCCAAATTTATTATTGACCAAATTTCTATTTAAGTCAATTATACAGATCACATCGTTAATGCTTCTCAACACGCCTACCTCATCAATTTTGATAGAACTCAATTTTGACGAAGTCATCAATGTCGACAACGTCAATGCATCTCTATAACACCGGCTCTCTTGCCAGAGGTTAAGAGAAAACAGAACGGCAAAGTACAAACGAGAAAAAGGACTAATGTAGCTGCCAGATCTGCATAAGAAAGAGCCAGTGCTTGAGTTGCGACCTGACTATCAAGCAAGTGCAGTGCGCGCGTTTTCGCGTCTGCCAGCGCCCAACCACTGTTATGGAACACCTGCGTAAACTGATTAAGTCGATTCATCGCTTCAACCGAATACGGTGTCACATTTTCGACAAGAACTGCACGATGGAAGTCATCGCGGCGAACAAGCAACGTCGCTAAAACAGCGATTCCAATGCTTCCTCCGAGAGTCCGGACCAGGCTGAGCAGGGATGACGCCGTCTGGATATCTTCTGTTGGGCAATCACCAACCGCCGCCATAGTTAAGGGAAGAAATACCAGCACCAGACCAAGTCCACGTGTAAGGCTGGATGCCAAAAAGTCATTCCAGCCCCATTGCAAATTGATAGGCTCGAGGAGGTAACAGGAAACGGCCAAAAGCACCAACCCTGTCACGACGGGTAACCGTGCATCTATTTTGCCCATGAAGGCACCTACAACAGGAAACATGAATCCAGTCACAAGCGAACTGGGCACTTGCAACAAACCGGCTTGAAAGGCTGTATAACCCAACATAGATTGAGCATAGTTTGGAATTACATAGCTGAGTCCGAAAAGAACAAAACCGACGATCGTTTGAAAAAACAATCCAACCGTGACCGAGCGATAGCGCATAATGCGAAGATCTACAGCCGGCAGTTTGGTTCGTAGTGAGTGCGTGATGAATACCACGAAGCCTATAACCGCAAGGATTGAGCAAACAATAATTGTTTTCGAGGAAAACCAATCGTCATCCTGTCCCTTTTCTAATACATATTGAAACGTGCCGAGCCATGTGCTGAGAGCGGCGATACCTAACCAGTCAACATTAACGGGCCCAGCATGCACGTTCTTGGGAGCGTCTTTGGGGAGAAACGCCTGGCACAGTAAAGTGGAGATTATCCCCACGGGCACGTTGATAAAAAATATCCACCGCCAGTCGTAATTATCCGTTAAATAACCACCAAGAGTTGGTCCAAGAACTGGTCCTACAAGAACACAGATACCAAAAATGCCTTGTACAGTACCCTGCTTTTCGGGGGGAAATCCCTCGAATAAAAAAGCCTGGGCCTTCGCGAGCAAGCCACCGCCAAATAAACCTTGCACAACGCGCGCGAGCACCAGAAATAAAAGCGAGGTCGACATTCCGCATGCAATGGAAGCAAACGTAAAGCCGATAATCGAAAATATGAAATAGCTTTTTTTACCGAACATAAGCCCGAGCATTACCGCCAGTGGCATAGTGATTACGTTTGCTATTGAGTAAGCGGTCACAACCCAGGCTGCTTCGCTGGTGGTTGCACCCAAATTCCCCTGAATATGGGGAAGCGCGACGTTAGTAATGCTTGTATCGATAACTTCCATTAATGCTGCGATCGATACCCCAAAGAGCATCATCCAGCGCACTATTTCTCCGCGAGCATCAACTTGCCTCTGGAGTTCTTCTTGAAAAAATGTTGCCATGAAAAATTACCGCTCGAAGTGGTTCGCCTCACAACATTTTGCGAGGACAAAAAACCAAAGACGCTTTGTTCGATCGAATATTCGCCTATGTCGTCGATGCTTACGAGCTAGATAAACCGTCTAGCAACAAATCAACGATGGCTGGTGCAGCAGAAATAAGATCCTCCCGACTCTTAATAGTGACGGACTCAGAGTAGTTATCTAAATAAGGTGGATAGAGCGAAGAAGTAGCCATCATCAGGGCCAGAGCGGTTTGCTCAGTAGCCTTACTGCGGGGGATTTCACCGGCATCAGCAGCTTTGCACAAAAGCTCGTAAATGAGTCTGCGCCTGGTAACAAAGAAATCAGCAAAGTGCTTTTTCATACTGATCGAGGTGTGCAAAAAAGTTTCGGGAGTATGAATGTCTCTCGTAACCCGGTCATAGCAGCTAACGCATCCTGTAGTAAAACTGTCACGCAAAATTGCTAACGGGGAAGCATTGCTGTTCAAGATGCTCAACCTCAAATCCGTCTGCATCGCCTTAGCATGTCGTTCCAGGATGCGAAACAGAATATCTTCCTTTGTTCTAAAATCCAGGTAAATAGACCCTTTGCCGATGCCGAGGTGGCGAGCAATGTCGTCCATGCTGGTTCTCTCATAGCCATATCTGGCGAAAAGCTCATCAGCAGCTTCAATAATATTTTGAGCGCGATTGAGGTCAATCTTAGGTCGTGCCATTTCCCTGTCCTCTTCCAATATTATTGACCAACTTCCCAAGTCAGTCAATAATTTAAAAACTTATTTAAAGAAAAGGTGCGATTGCCTTAAAAGGAGGCATAGGAAGTCGGCTCGCATATCCACTCAAAAAATATGAAAGGTTTAGTTAGCCACCAGAAAGATACTGTGGTTATTTATGTGCTCGAGATTTCGTTGCTTTATGAGCAGGATTTGCGCTCTCAGCTTCTTTATATTTTTGCTGCATCGTATCGTATTCAGTCTGCAGTGCCTGAGATTCGATTTCGATTTCATCCCACGATGTGTATTGTGCTGGAGTTGATGCTCTAGGAGGTGGTGTGATGGTTCCGGTTAGAGGGCTCAATGTGCCGATGATACGAAGTGCATTAGAAACAAACATGGTATGAATTTGAGCATGTTGCGTTTCTTCGTTATTTAAGGTGCTGCAGCGTTGAACTTCAAGATACGCTGTGTGCGATTCGCGATAGTTGCCGTTGGTAATTGCCATTTGCTCAACATTTTTCATCTGCGCTTCGGTATTCTTTTGCTTAGCTAAGATTTCCTTGCCGTACTCAACAACCTGGCGTTGCAGCGATGCTCCTAGTGATTGAGCTGACGTCCAGCGCTGAAAGTACATTTCAGAATCCAATTTGCCCTTCGACGCCGAAAGATAATTGATCATCGACGTCAATTCCATTTCAGTGCCAGTCAATACACTTTCTGCGGCTTGTAACTGCGCGCAAGCGTCTTCAACTTTCAGCCTCATTGCAGCAAACTTAGGCGTCACCAAAATTGCCGACACCGGATTAGATGCAGATGGCTGAACGGAAGGAACTATCTGTGGTTGATTGTGAAAAGTTGCTACATGTTGGTCATACACTAACTTATGCTGTAGATACTCATGCCTGGCTTCCTGATAAGCAGCTAACAACTGCTGATAATTTCGAGAATCAACTTTGAACTGACCGGCACCCTCATTGTCATCTTCAATACGAGTGGTAGAGACTTGCCCCTGCTCGGTATCAACATGAGGTGTCTCCTTTGTCAAAGAAGCCAGACACCAGGACCACCTTATAAGAAGATAATTCATTTCAGACAAATTACTCGCTTCCCTGGTTAAGACGCGCGCACTTTCCAATCTTTCGTTTGCAACCGATCCTGCATTTGGTGAACAACAATCTTGAGCAGAAACTTTCATCGGAATAAACGCCAGGCAAAATAGAATGATGCAAGTGCGTGCGGATAAATTAGTGGATGCGACTTTCATTTATTGCTTATCAATCACTTTAACTTAATACTAATTGCTCCGAGTTCGGAAATTTTTGCCTTCAGACTGTTCATATCAGATATAGGTCGTTCGCAAGCAAAATCCCGACATATGTAGACAGCAGGTTGTCCCTCTACCAGTCCTTTACCCGATAATAGAGGGCTCTCAATCTTCAGCTTCTCTTTTAGCACTTCGGCCAGTCGAGTCGATGATGCACCTTCGACTATGCTATCGAGCAAAACTACTTTGTCTGGAATATAGCGCTCATTTATCGCCAGGACATGCTCCCGAACGATGTCTTTGTAGAAGTTATCATTTGCTCTTTCCACGCATACTATCTCCGGACCATTGGCCAGGAAGAAGTCCATGGCGCATAGCAAATTACTGAACTGGTCTGGATACTTTCGGGCATAAGGTGCGTAGATCGACAGCAGCTTCTCAGCCAGCTCCATATATCCTTTATCTCCGGTCAACTTACCTATGCGCAAGAAGCACCATATTGAGACAGAAGTACCGGAGGGTATAGCTCCATCATAAAAGCTTTTCGGCTTGGTTAAAAGCTTCTCGTGATCGGCAGACGTATAGCACAGTAGATCTTCATCTTTGTCCCAAAAAAGAGAAATGATCGCTTCTGCAAATCGATGTGCGTCGACAAACCAGTGCGGGTCGTCATCAACAGATGCAATCTCCAGCAGCGCTTCAGTGAAGTAGGCGTAATCATCCAAATAGCCGTTTAGTTTAGCCTTACCGCGGCCCCAGGTACGCATCAGAATGCCATCATCCGAAATCATCTGCTCCAAAATAAATGAAGCCGCCCGTTTTGCAGCATCCAGATATGCGTCTTCGCCGAAGGCACGATAACCCGCCACGAGCGCGGTAATCATCAAACTATTCCAACTGGTGAGAACTTTTTCGTCCAGACCTGGGCGTATTCGAAGATTTCTTTCGCTTAGTAGTAACTGACGCATGCCCTCGAATTTCTTCCAGAACTCATCTTCCTTCAGCGCATGCTTCGCCAGCGTTTCCTCCAACGGTTGTCTCAGATGAAACACATTTGTGGAATGCTCAAAGTTGCCCGCGGGTGTGATGCCAAAAACATCTGCGATAAAGCTAAAGTCACTGGGTGTGAGTATCTCGCGAAGCTCAGCTTCGGTCCACACATAAAACTTTCCTTCCTCTCCTTCACTGTCCGCGTCTAAACTGGAGTAGAAGGCACCATCCTCAGTGCAAAGTTCGTTCATGACGAACTCGAAAATCTTCTCGGCAGCTCGCTGCCAATAAGGTCGCTCGAACAGCACTGACCCATCTACGTAAGTCAAAGCAAGAAGAGCATTGTCGTACAGCATCTTCTCGAAATGCGGCACGAGCCACTGCCGATCTGTGGAATATCTAGCAAATCCGCCACCGAGTTGATCGTGAATTCCACCGTCTGCCATGCGATCCAGCGATATTTTAACCAGCTCGGCACATGCCTCCTGCGTCTTCTCTACCTTTCCATTCTTTATGTAGCGCATCGCCAGATTAAGACTGAAGCTATGCGGAAATTTAGGAGCACCACCGAAACCGCCCCACTTGCTATCAAAGTTTTTCAATAGCTTCTCGACCGCATGTTGAATCGTTTCAGCATTTAACGAGCTCTGACCAGCTTCTTCTTCTACCGGCAAATTATCGAGCGCTTTAAGATGAGCAGTCAATTCTTCTGAATTAGCCTTGATGTCTTCGCGTTGATCGCTCCAGGCTTGAGCAAGCGCCTTCAAAAGCTTTGGGAAGCCCGGCAGTCCATGTCTATCGTTTGGCGGGAAATATGTTCCGCCGAAAAACGGCTTCAGTTCCGGAGTCAAAAACACTGTCATGGGCCAACCGCCATGCCCAGTCATCATCTGCACAGCTTTCATATAAATATCGTCGAGATCGGTGCGCTCTTCTCTGTCGACTTTGATATTTACAAAGTATTTGTTCATCAACTCGGCTGTCTTGTCGTCTTCGAACGATTCGTGAGCCATAACATGACACCAGTGGCACGCGGCGTATCCGATCGAAAGCAAAATTGGTTTATCTTCAGCTTTAGATTTCTCAAGAGCCTCACTCGACCAGGGATACCAGTCGACAGGATTATGAGCATGCTGCTGCAAATAGGTGCTCGACTCGTCTGCCAAACGATTGGGTTTGCGCTCTTCACCGTTGTGCTTAGCGCCACCTTCGTGTGTTTTACTCAATCGATCTCCTCAGCCTGATGGCGTCAATTTTGATTTTAATTTTTGCTCTAAACCTTTCTTTTGAACCACAATGCGATAGGCTCTGAGCGTTTCATCAACTGTTAAATCCCAGGTCAACTTAGCGGCAGTCCCTCTCGCTCTTGCAGACATCTCGGCAAGTTTATCCGGGCTATCGATTAAACGCTTCATCAGCTCGGCCAGCTCATCTGGCGACAGATGATCCCTTAATATCAAGCTATCGAGCCCGTCAGTCAACACCTCTGAGACTCCACTCACAGCACTTACGATCGGCACCAGACCATGCATCATGCCTTGAACTGGCGCCATTCCAAAAGGCTCGATGCGCGACGGCAAAATTGTAGCGTGAGCTTGTGCGTACACGTTGTGCATGTCTTTGCGAAACCCAAGATATTCAACAATATTGCTCAGACCCATGAGACTCAATCGCAACTTATCAAATGGCTTGGCTTTTAATCCGGCAATAATCAATCGACACTGAGTGCCGTTTTTGTTTAAAATTTGGCATGAGCGCAATAAAATATCGAGGCCCTTTTTCCGGAAACCTTTACCGACGAACAAAAAAGTAAAGGGTCCGTTTTGTGGCACGAAAACTGCCTTTTCATTCTCTGGCACATTTAATTGCCCTGGAAAATTAGCCCCCGGATGCGCAACCACATATGACGGCGGTAAAGGTCGACTATCCAATTTGTAAGTGGCAGCAAAATCGTCTCGGCAGACCTTCGCCGGGAAGAGAAGAACAGACGACCGACAAAGTATTTCATCCTGTGCATAACGCAATTTATAGGCTTTTGAATACACCATTTTGGCGTTATTGAGCAATTTTTCCCAGGTTTGTCCGACTTGAACTATTCGATTTGCGGTGTGATTGTGGAAAGTAACTGCATCAGCTCCGCTCATAGGCAGATGCTGCGAATGAATTACGTCGAAAGGTCCGTTCTCTCCCACGAATTTGGAAGCCGCCGTGAAATGGTGACTGATTCGATCAGCTTTGCGAATACCTTCGGGCGCTGGCGGGAAATAAAGCTTTTTCAGTGAGGGATGCGCGAGCCCAGAATCGGATACTTCACAGATTACCGTTACGCGGTGTCCGCGCTCTAGAAGACCTTCTACAATTCGATGAGCATACAACTCTAACCCACCATTTTCAGAGAAAGACCGAACAACAGTTGCGATGTGCAAAGGCTCTGCATTCTCTATTGTCGACAGACTTCCGGTGGGAGAAACTTTGTCCATCCATCTAACCGTTCAGTGCAGCAAGTAATCCATCGTACAAAAGCACAGTAGCGTCAAGAACGCCATTTAAACCGAGCAAAACAGCAGGGACATGTTTCTCTTGAGCCATAAAGTGATGGGCCAAAGCAAGCGAGTCATCCGAGTGGCTAACTTCGACTTCCACATGATCAAACCAGATATGGTGCTGTAAATTCAGTGAGGAAAATGCGACCTGTAAGGCTTTGAATTCCTCGATGGCAAGCACTTCAGTTGCTGTTATTGCGCCAGCACAGATCGCCGGCTTATAGTGCCTGGTGGCTGGCAGATTTGCCGGATAGTAATAACGGGTGGCAGCTTTTACAAAGGCCTTTACACCAGATTCGATTTTATAGTCCTTAAAGTCGGCATCGCTTACACCGGACCGGCGCGCTAGATCAAGAAGCTGTAGCTGATGCCGATCATTGACATTGCCAGCACCAAATTCGGTGCGCACGTTCTCCAGGATATACCCAACAGCTTTCTCAGGCATGATTGCTGCTGCGCGCAATAGTAGCCGCCGCAGCACACACGCGTGCGCGTCGTAATTTCGCAGCAAAGCCCCTGCGCTTGCCGTCGTCAGTTCGACGTGTCTGAGCCTGGTAAAAAGTTCGTGACGCGCACATGGATGACCTAAGGCGATGTCAACGAGGTCAACACTTAAGTTAGAACTTCTGGCAACGAGATTCGATTGTTGCACAGCGCAGTATTACTCTTTTTTACCGGCAGCTGAAGTTGCCAGAGTGGGTGCCTGAGCGCTCACTTCACTTTTTTTTTCAGCCTCAGCTTCTTCGTTCTCAAGCAACCATTGCGCTTCCAGAGCGGCCATACAACCGGTACCAGCAGCGGTGATTGCCTGCCGATAAAGTTCATCTTGCACATCGCCAGCTGCATACACGCCTGTAATTGAAGTCTTCACTCCATCAGTTTTGATATAACCGTTTTCACTCAATTCAATCTGTCCAACAAATAATTCAGTGTTCGGCTTATGTCCAATCGCTATAAAGACACCATCCGCTGGATATTCCTCGACTTGATTGGTGACGAGATTACGCACTTTAATAGCAGTGACTTCGCCCTTTTCGGCATCCATGATTTCTTCCAGGACAGAATTGAGCAAGTATTTGACTTTCTCATTGCGCTTGGCGCGGTCGACCATAATCGCAGAAGCGCGGAATGTTTCGCGTCTATGAATGATGGTCACGCTCGAAGCGAAACGGGTAAGGAATGTTGCCTCTTCAAGAGCCGTATCCCCACCGCCGACCACATATACATTTTTGTCGCGGAAGAAAAAGCCATCGCACGTTGCACAGGCCGAAACGCCGTGTCCCATCAATTTAGATTCAGATTCCATGCCGAGCAATCTAGCCGATGCACCGGTGCAAATGAGCAAGACGTCAGTCAGGATTTCCTCACCGCTAGTTTTGATTAAGAACGGTCTCTTGCTCAAATCTACATGCTCGGCGTTGTCATAGATAAATTGCGTGCCGAAGCGCTCCGCCTGCTTATGCATTTCTTCCATGAGCTCGGGTCCCTGAATTCCATCGGGGAAACCAGGAAAATTTTCAACATCAGTAGTGATGGTCAGCTGCCCACCTGCCTGCAAACCTTGAATCACAAGAGGCTCAAGATTGGCTCGGGCCGCATAGATGGCGGCTGTCAAACCTGCCGACCCCGATCCCAAGATAGTCAGTTTTTTTCTAGTGGGCATTCGATTTTCCTTGGATAGCCTATAAAGCGAGCTTCTTCAGCTAATGTCGTCGTTAATTTAATTCACTAGGACCATTTTATGGCGCTTGATTAGTAAAAGCGCGCTGTATAAGGATTCATTATTGTTTGAAGCTTTTTAAGATTGCTAGATCTATTTCAGCATATCTTTGAGAAGTTCGCGTGAACGCTTGAGAAACAGGTCTTTGCCACCCCGTGAGTAGACGGCATGAGCACGCTCGAGCACCGAGGGCATAGTGACCTTCTCGTGCGCCGGCAGCCTGTGCGGTTCTCGACAAAATTCGAGCAACGGCTTTACCGACGACTCCCAGGTAAACTCGCTTCCTATAAGACCGGAGGTATCTCGGCACGACTTATTAAATTCGCTGTCTCCTGTCAACTTGAGTATCGCAGCCGTCCAGCTAGCGGCATCTTGATACGGTAGCGCCAGTCCCGCGCCGCGCTGCTGAATGAGTTCGGCCAGAGGGTCTCCCGCTGTGGTAATGATGGGCAAAGAAGCCCAGAAATTGTCCAGGATGCGCGTACGGAAGGAAAATCGCGTCTCGATCGAGTCAAAATGCGCCGTCACAGCCGCATCGCTTTCAAGCAGATAGTCAGCACGCTCTTCATAGCGAACCCACTCTTCTAAGAAAAAAACCGTATTGTCAAGCAGCCCGAGCTCTTGAGCCAGCTTCTGCGCTTTGACAGCCATCGGCATCAAAGGAACCTGTGGATTGGGTGACTTGAGCCCCATAAAGAACAGCTTGACATCGACACGCGTTTTGCGAACCTCAGCCATGGCTCGGATAATAGTCAGAGGATCAAACCAATCCCAAATACCTCCTGACCATAAAAGAACTTTGTCAGTTTCGGAGATACCAGGCACCACTCCCTTGATTACATTTTTTTTGTGCACCGGGGGCGAAGACGGCAGTCCAAAAGGCACTACATCAATCAACTTGCGCAACGTTGGGTCGAATTTACAGATTTTTGGACTCAAGCGACCAAGTGAGCAAAAGCGCCCGAGCCAGTAGTCTCGTTGTTTCTCAGACGCGCAAATGCTGAAATCAGCAGCCAGCATATGTTTTTCCAGTACCTGATGCATTAAACGATAGCTGGAGGAGGCTGTTGCCTCATCCTCAGAGTATTGAGCAAGCAAAGAAAACAAGTAGGGATCGTAAAGGTCTACAACAAGAGGCTTTCCCATGTCTGCCAGCCCTGGCAGAGGCTTTAGAACATTAGCTTGAATGAACAGTACGTCTGCCTCAGAGGCAAGTTGGTAAATCTTGCTTTTGCTTGCTCCAGCTTGTATCTTCAAAAATTCATTTGCCGGCGGCGCATATGGCTTCTCCACAGCACAGGTAGAAGCGACGGAAACATAGAACTCCGCCGCCAACTGCTTACCCAGCTCGAAACACCGAATAGCGGGACCAGCCATCCTCTCGGAGAGCGGCTCTAAGGTTATACACAGGACTTTGCGACGCGACTCAGGTGACATTTGCCACATTATAGCCCGTGCTCCTCACGAGCCTCTTTTTTGATCGGGTTCGCCATCATTCATACCAATCATTCATTGCATATTGGCATATCAATAATTGGCAACCTGCACCGCTAAAGATGTATTCAAAAATGCGTCAATTTTCGAAGAGGATCGCTAAAGATTCTTGCAAGGAAGATGACATTTATAGCCTGCATGCGAGTTCCCAAGACAAAGGGACAGAGAAGTGATCGCCCGATCTGCCGCAAAAAGCGAGCCTCGATAAAGACCTGCATAATCTTGAGCTAATCTTGATTCGCCTTCACTCATTTCAAAGAGTGTCAGATGATATAGTTCACCTCGTAATCTCCCACTCTCAGCGAAGTCTCGGAATACTATGCCGCTCTTTCGGGCACTAATTTTGCTTGCATTTTTAGATACGATCCTGCTGTCACCAGTTTATGGGCAGGATGAGAAAACGGCGCCCCAAGGGCAAAAGGCTTCAATTACTTCGCACCAGCTGATCGCAAATTCCCAAACCCCGGTGGGCGCAATACCATATGCCACCAGGGCACCAGAGCAAAGCAGCGACCAGGTTATGCTTAGTATTCATGGGCTGAAACCTGATCCGAATGATGTCATCTTGCGTGCGCAAACACCCAGGCTAGCAATTCTTGCTGCGGCCGATGCGGCTGACGTGGCAACTACTCACCGAACCAACGCGAATGCCAACGCTGTCCCAACTTCTAATATCGCACCAAAGTCTAAGCCACAGCCTGTGGTCCAGGTCTCTGGCAAACCAGGGCTGCCTGATGTCACTCATGGCAAAGCCACGTCCGGCAACACCGAAATAGCCTTAGCACCATCTGATACCGTCGTAGATTTAAGCGCGGCACCGAAGCTGGCAGAAGCTCCTACCGCTCTGGATCCAGCTGCAGCTCTGAGACCAGCAGCCACTTCGACACCTGCTGCCACTACACAAGCCACCACTCCACAAGCCGCCACTCCACAAGCCGCCACTCCACCTGCAAAGAAAGTGCCCATTTGGGAAACTGCAACTCCGTTCGCCCCAGAAGGTGAGCTCAGACGAGGTCTTCCAGCGCCGCTCGATCCAGTCTTTCCGAGCACTGAATGGATTGGCGTAGCTGGTCAGACACAAATCGGTATTCCGGATACAAACAGCATCTAC
>Ga0182030_10008501_pt1 | contig 21232 bp, 20 predicted proteins | sample 812S3MmetaG_FD_121299 | JGI IMG/M metagenome (GOLD analysis project Ga0182030, IMG submission 121299) | Permafrost microbial communities from Stordalen Mire, Sweden - 812S3M metaG (Illumina Assembly) | ecosystem: Environmental > Terrestrial > Soil > Wetlands > Permafrost | place: Sweden...
GCCGCCACCAGTAGCGCACCGGGGGTCACGGCCAACTCCATTACGGTCGGCACCATCTCCACACAGACCGGCCCCATCGCCTCGAACTTCGCCTCCCTCATTTACGGGGAGAGGGCGTACTTCGACTACATCGATGCAACCGGTGGCATCAACGGCCGCAAAATCGACTACAAATACCCGCTGGACGACGCCGGGAGCGGGACGACGTTCAACCAGCTGGCGAGCACCCTGATCAATCAGGACCACGTCTTCGCCATCACCGGCGTAGCCACGGCGTCGTTCGCGCCCAACTACTTCACCGAGGCCAAGATCCCGACGTACGGGTACAACGTCACGGGGAACTGGGCCGGCCCGCCCAACCTCTTCGCCGCCGGTGGGTCTGTGCTCTTCTACGGGGCCGAGGGACCGGAGATGACCTACGTGGCGAAGAAGATCCACGCCACGTCGGTCGGCCTCTTGGCCTATGGGATCGCCTCGTCGGCCGCCGGCTGCCAGGCAGGGGCCAAAGGCCTGGCTTCGGCCGGGTACAAGGTCAGCTACACCGACTACAACATCCCCTACCCCGGGACCACGGTGGCCACCGACGTGCAGCGGATGAAGCAGGCGGGGGTCAATCTCGTCATCAGCTGCATGGACGTGAAAGGCAACATCAACCTGGCCCGGGCCGTCCAGCAGTACGGCCTCAAGACATCGCAGCTGTGGCTCAACGGCAACGACAAGTCGACGCTGCTGGCGAACGAGAGCCTGATGCAGGGCGTCTACTTCGACATTCAGCACGTGCCGTTCTCCGCACCGACCTCGATCTATCCCGGGCTCAAGCTGTACCTGAACGAGATGAAGAAGTACGAGCCCAACTACGTGGAGGACGAGGTGGCGCTGCAGGGTTGGGAGTCCGCCTCGCTGTTCGCCGAGGGAGTGAAGCTGGCCGGGAAGAACCTGACCCAGGCCAACGTCGTCGCCCAGACCAACAAGCTCACCGCGTTCACGGCCAACGGCCTCAGTTCCCCCGTGAACTGGAAATCGGCCGGTCATTCCGGTGGTCTGCCGCCGTACTGCTCCGCCTACATCCAGGTCAAGGGGACGCAGTACGTGCCCGTGTTCAACACGGGGAAGAACGTCTTCAACTGCTTCGAGTCGTCGAGTTCCAAGAAGGGTCCCGTGTTCCCGTTGCCGGCCGGCACCCCGGGCCCCGGCTGAGACCCGACGGCACGACGAATCCTCGCCGCCTTCGATGGAGCACTTCCTCGGTTTCGCCCTCCCGGGCATTCCCTTTGGGTGTACCTATGCCATCGTGGCGGTCGGCCTCGTTCTGACCTATCAGGCCACCGGGGTCTTCAATTTCGCGTTCGGGGCGCAGGCGTTCGCCGCCGCGTTCGTGTTCACCCTCCTTACGCAGAACGAGCACTGGTCCGGGTTCCCGGCCTTCGTCGTCTCGGTCGTGGTCATGTCGCCGCTGGTCGGCCTGGCCTTCGACCACTTCCTCTTCCGGCACATCCCGAACTCGAACTCCATGGCCAAGGTGGTCTGCAGCCTGTGCCTGTTCGTGGGCATCCCGTCGCTGATGCCGGTGATCTTCGGGGCCCAGAACCTGGACGCCACCGCCACCATCTTCCCCTTCTTCAATCCGAACGTCGTGTACTTCACCTGGTTCGAGACGCCCATCAACGGGATCTACCTCTCCACCATCACGGTCACCGTGGTCGTCCTGGTGGCCCTGACCGGCCTCCTGCGCTATACGGCCCTGGGGCTGCAGATGCGGGGAGCGGTGGAGAGCCGCCGGCTGGTGCAACTCGACGGCGTCAACTCGCGCGGCGTGGTTTCCATTGCCTGGGCCATGTCGAGCTTCATGGCCGGATTGGCCGGCGTCCTCTTCGCGCCCATCTACGGCCCGTTCCAGGCCAACGACTTCGCCACCCTCATGGTGGCGGCCATTGCCGCCGCCGCCTGGGGGCTGTTGCGATCGGTGCCCATCGCCACCGGGGTGGCGGTGCTGATCGGCGTGGTCAGCACCACGCTGCGGGGCTACCTGCCCACGTCCAGCATCCTCTTCTCCGCCGTGCTCCCCGCGTTGCCGTTCTTCGTCCTGGTGGCGGCCCTTCTGATCCTACCCGGCATGCGGACGCTGGACCTCAGCCGGGATCCTCTCGCCACCATCGATCCGCCGCCCCCACCGACGGCCGCGGCGTCCCGGGCCCCCCAGATCGACTGGATCATCCGGAGAGCCTGGTGGGTCCTCCTGGCGCTCTTCTGCGTCTCCATGCTCACCTGGATCCCCACCACCTGGGAGGCGGCCTTCAACGCGGGGCTGGCGCTCTCGACCGTGTTGCTCTCCATCACCCTCATCACCGGCATGGCCGGTCAGCTCTCGCTGTGTCAAGGGACCCTGGCCGGGGTGGGTGCCTTCACGTCGGCCCAGCTGGCCATACACCTCGGACTGAACATGCTCGTGGGTGGCATCGTCGGTGCCGCGCTGGCCGCGGCCGTCGCCGTCGTACTGGCGCTCCTCTCCCTGCGCCTGCGGGGGCTCGGTCTGGCCCTCATGACGCTAGCGGCGGCACTGCTGTTCGACAGCACGTTCTTCAACGCGGTGTCGATCAGCGGAGGGACCGAGGGCCTGAACCTCGAGGCGAAGTGGCTGGGGACCAGCGCGTTCTTCAACTTCGACGGGCACGCCCTCTTCATCTTGTGCATGGTGGTCCTCGTGCTGGCCGTGTCCGTCGTGCTCTTGGTGCGCAAGGGCACCGTGGGCCGGAACCTGGCCGCCATGCGGGGCAGCGAGATGGCCTCAGCCGGTTTGGGCATCAACCTCACCAAGCAGCGCGTCGTCGTGTTCGCCCTGGCCGGCGCCATGGCCGGCTTCGGCGGCGTGCTGGTGACCATTCAACAGCAGCAGGCCAGTATGAACGACTGGAACTACAACTACTCGTTGATCTTCATCGTGTTGGTGGTCACCACGGGCGTGGCCACCGTGGAGGGGGCCATTCAGGCCGGTATCGGGTTCTACGTGGTCACACAACTTCTCACCTACCTCCCGGGCCGGTTCGGTGGGACCAGTCTGGTCATCGTCCTCTTCGCCTTCGGCGCGTTGCAGTACGCCCGCCACCCCGAAGGCGTGATCGAGTTCCAGAAGCGGCGTTCGACGCTGTGGTTGGAGCGCCACCTGTTCGATCGGGGTGGCGGGGGGGTCGGCACGCCGCTGTCGACATCGGGCGCCGATGGTTGAGTCCCCGCTTCTCTCGTTGCGCGCTGTTTCGAAATCCTTCGGGGGCGTGCAGGCCGTCAGTGACATCAGCTTCGATGTCGGGGTCGGTGAGAGCGTGGGTCTGGTCGGCCCGAACGGGGCCGGCAAGACGACGCTGTTCAACTGTGTCTGCGGGCAGCTGCGCAGCGATCGCGGCGAGATCCGTTTTGAAGGCATCTCCCTCCAGGGACTCCCGACGTACAGGCGGGCCCGACTGGGGATCGGCCGTACCTACCAAAGGGTGGAGATCTTCACTGACATGAGCGTGCGGGAGCACCTCTTGGTCGCCGAACGCGCCCGCCGGGGCGAGGGGCGCCTCTGGAGGGACCTCCTCAACATGAGCGCGCCGACGCGCGCGGAATTGGACAACATCGAGGGCATCTTGGATCTGGTCGGCATCAGCGCGCTGGCGGACACCTCGGTGAACGCGCTCGGGTTGGGCCACTGCCGGCTGGTCGAGTTGGCCCGTGCCCTGGCCGGCCAGCCCAAGATTCTGCTGGCCGACGAGCCGTCGTCAGGCCTCGACATACACGAGACGGCCGAGGTGGCCAAGGTACTCCGGACCGTGCAGCGCGAGAGCGGTACCGCGCTGTTGCTCGTCGAGCACGACCTCGCCATGGTCGGCGAAGTGGTGGACCGGACCGTGGTCATGGACCTCGGGTCGATGCTGGCCACGGGCACCTTCAACGAGGTGATGGACAATCCGCAAGTCCGGCACGCCTACCTGGGTCAGATGGGGGGGTCGTGACGTCGACCGGCACCGGGGGCGGGAGCGGTGACGTCCTTCTCCTTCAGCACGTCAGCGCGGCGTACGGGCCCTATCGCGCCCTTTTCGATGTGTCGTTCCGCGTGCCGGCGGGCGGGATCGTCGCCCTCGTCGGATCCAACGGGGCGGGGAAGTCCACCGTCGCCCGCGTGGTCAGCGGGCTGGTGACCGCGTCGCAGGGGACGGTCGCCCTCTGCGGCAACGACGTCACCGGACTGCCGGCCTACAAGATCGCCCGGCGCGGCATGGCGCACGTGGTCGAGGGGAGGGGCGTCTTCTCCAGCCTGACGGTGGAGGAGAACCTTGCGCTGGCGTTCCGCCAGCGGGCGGGCCGGCGGCTGCTGGCTGCGAACCTCGACCGCGCCTATACCGCCTTCTCCATTCTCGGCGACCGCCGGAGGCAGATGGCGGGCACGCTGTCGGGAGGCCAGCAACGTCTGCTGTCGCTGGCCAAGGTGCTGGTGGTCCCGCCCCAGGTGCTGATCGCCGACGAGCTCTCCCTCGGGCTTGCCCCGGTCGTCGTCGACACCGTCTACGACGGCTTGCGGGAGATCAATCGCAACGGCACCGCCTTGGTGGTGGTCGAGCAGCAGGTCTCGCGCGTCCTCGAGTTGGCCAGCCAGGCGGTCGTCCTCGACCGCGGCTCGGTCGTCTACGACGGCGACCCGGCGGGGGCGGGGAACGCCGTCGAGGCGCTGATGGCCCGGCGTGAGGAGGCGGCGGCAACGGCCGTCGGCCGAGTCGACGAGCAGTGGGCCTGATGCCAGGCCGACTGTTACTCCAGCCGGGTCAACCGGCCGGCGCGCCCTCCACCTCGGGCTCGGTGGCCAGAAGCGGGTGGATCTTGCGGGTGACGACCCACCACTCGACCAAGAAGGTCATGCCGGGCAGTAGACCCGCAGCGCACATGACGAGGATCCACAAGATGTTGAGCCGGATTTTGAAGGCGAGGGCACCGACGGTGATGAGGTAGACGATGTAGAGGTAGCCGTGGGCGACGCCGAAGATCTCCACCTCGAGCTTGCAGTGCCCGGCGAAGATCTTGATGCCGGTGAACACGAAGAGCGGGATGATGAGCGTGCCGACGATGTTGGCCATCAACTGGTAGCGGAAGAGTGCCCCCTCGACGCCGCGCGAGGTGAGCCGCTTCACGTTTGCCTGCGGGCGGCGTGTGCCTGCCGCCCTCCGCACCCGCTGGCCGGACCGCAGGCCGCTACGAAGGACGACAACCCGAGATGCAGGAAAGTGGCTCGACTGGACAGCCACCCTTCACGCACGAGCTGGATGATATCGGGCACCACGGACCAGGGGAATTCGCCAGTAGCGTGGCCTGATGGTTCTCCGGACGCCGGCGTCGTGGGGCCTTGCCGTCCGAAGTAGCGGTTCGTCGGAGTGAAGTTCTCCTTCCGGCAGATCCTGGCCTCCGCCGTCGGCGCAGTGCTGGCCGCAGTCGTCGCGTCCGTCTTCGGGGTCAAGGGCACGGTCGTCGGAGTGGCCATCGGCTCCATCGCCGCCACTACTGGAACGGCTCTCGCCTTCCAGTCGATCGAGCGCACGCGCAATGCCGTCAAGCAGGTCGTCGTCAAGGCGCCGGAGAGCTCGTTGCTCCGTCGCCTGGGTGGGACCAACGCGGCGGGCGTCACCGAGTCCACTCCCGGGGAGTCCTCGGCGCCGACCGAGGAGACGGCCACGAGCGCCGCGGCGCCTCCCGGCCCGAGACAAGGCGTGCCGGCCGAGCCCACCGTGACCCAGCAGATGGCGTCACCGTCGGAGCCACCGGAGCCACCGGAGCCACCGGAGCCGACAGAATCGGCCGAATCTCGGTCCGGAGGTCTCCGCTGGCCGGTCGTGGCCTTGGCGGTGTTCGGCGTCTTCGTCGTGTCGCTCCTCTTCGTCACCGTCGTCGAGCTCATCGCCGGCCGACCACTGGCGGATCTGTTCGGGAACGGTGGCGGGGGCACCACGGTGGAGAGGATCTTCGAGAACCCGCCGACGACACTCCCGCCCCCGACGACCACGACCACCTCGACCACCACCTCGACATCGACCACGACGTCGACGTCCACGACGACTCCCTCTTCGAGCACGACGACCTCGGTCGGGGGGAGCACCACGTCGACGACGACCGGTGTCGGGTCGACCAGCACGACGTCACCCTCCTCCTCCGCCACGACCACCACCGGTGTGCCTTAACCTGGACCGATGCCCTCTCCCTACGACCTGACCCGTGGGGAGTTGGATCTGCTTCTCGGTGACCAGCCGGCATTTCGGGCCCGCCAGGTCTGGGACGGCCTGCACGAGCGCGTGCTGCACCCCGAGGAGATGACCGATCTACCCGTGGCGTTGCGCGCCAGGCTCGGCGATGCACTCCCCCCGGCGCTGCACGAGGTCTCGCGTCGATCCGCCGATGACGGGCAGACGACCAAATGGCTGTGGGCGCTCCATGACGGCGCGCAGGTCGAGACCGTGCTCATGCACTACCCCGACCGGGTCACCGTCTGCGTCTCCACCCAGGCCGGCTGCGCCATGGCCTGCCAGTTCTGCGCCACGGGACAGGCCGGGTTCCAGCGCCAGCTCACCGCGGGGGAGATCGTCGAGCAGGTGGCCGAGGCGATCAGGGCGGCCCGCCCTCGGCGGCTCTCCAACGTGGTGTTCATGGGGATGGGGGAGCCGCTGGCCAACTACGACCGCGTCTGGAGCGCCGTCATCAAGTTGCACGGCGACATGGGCCTCTCCGCTCGGCACCTGACCCTGTCTACCGTGGGTGTCGTGCCGGGCATCCGCCGCCTGGCGGCCGAGGCGCTGCCGGTCAACCTCGCCGTGTCGCTGCACGCGGCGAACGACGCCAAGCGCGACGTCCTCGTTCCCCTCAACCGGCGTTATCCGTTGGCCATGGTGGCCGAGGCGTGTGCCGAGTACGTGGCGGCCACGGGGCGGCGGCTCTCGATCGAATGGGCGATGATCCACGACGTCAACGACCAGGGTGCGGATGCGACCGAGTTGGCCCAGTTCGCCCGACCGCTCGCCGCCCACGTCAACCTCATCCCGCTCAACCCGACCCCGGGTTACGCCGTGCGGGGAAGCTCGGCCCGCCGGGTGCGCGAGTTCCGTGACCAACTTGAAACGCTCGGTGTCAACGCCACCGTGCGCATGACCCGCGGCGCCGAGATCGACGCCGCCTGCGGCCAACTGGCCGCGTCGGTGACCCTGGGCCGGCGGACTCCGGCCTGATCTGGTCTATCCGCCGACCGTCGGCCGCCAGGATTCAGGCCCGCTGGTTCACCCCGCTGAACGCCTTGGCCACCGAGGCCATGCTGACGATGCCGTCCTCCCCGACGGGCGTGGCACCCGTGGCCCGTGAGACCAGCGAGGTGTCCACGTCGGCGGCCTCGGCGCGCAGGGCGCCCACCGTGCAGGCTTCCCGGGCCCGCACGGCGAAGGGGTCGTAACCGAAGTGCTTCATGGCGTTGAGATGGGTGATCTTGTTGATCTCGTCGTCGGGGACGTCCTCGAGATACTTCATCGCCGCTTCGGGTGACGTGGGCCAGGTCGAGTCCGAGTGCGGGTAGTCGCACTCCCAGGTGATGTTGTCGATGTTGAGGTAGCGCCGGTTGTCGATGCCGAAGGCATCGTCGATGAAGCAGGTGATGATGCGCTCCTTGAACAGCTGACTGGGCAGCATGTCCCCGAAGTCCTGACCCGTCCACTTGTGGTGGTGCTGGTAGACGTAGTCGATGCGCTCGAGCGCGTAGGGGATCCAGCCGATACCGCCTTCGGAGAGCGCGAAGCGCAGATCCTTGTACTTGCGCAGGATGGGTGACCACAACAGGTCGGCGGCCGCCTGGACCATGTTGATCGGTTGCAGGCTGATCATGACGTCGATCGGCGCGTCGATCGACGTCAACAGGAGTTGGGACGACGATCCGAGGTGCATGCAGACGACGGTGCCCACGTCGGCGCAGGCCTGCCAGAACGGGTCCCAGTGGCTGTTGTGCAAGGAGGGCCAGCCGAGTTTCTCGGGATTCTCGGAGAAGGTGACGGCGTGGCACCCCTTCTTGGCCACGCGCCGTACCTCAGCCGCCGCCAACTCGGGCTCCCAGATGACCGGGATGGAGAGGGGGATGAACCGACCCGGCTCGGCGCCGCACCAGGCGTCGATGTGCCAGTCGTTGTAGGCCCGCACCATGGCCAGCGCTTCGTCCTTGTCCTCCCGGCGGGCAAAGAGCTGGCCGCAGAACTGGGGGAAGGACGGGAAGCACATGGAGCCGAGCACGCCGTTGACCGACATGTCGCGGACCCGCTCGTGCACGTCGTAGCAGCCGACCCGGATGTTGTCGAGCGACGTCGGCTCCATCCCGTACTCCTCGGGAGGTCGGCCGACCACCGCGTTGAGGCCCACGTTGGGTATCTCGTTCCCGTCGTAGTGCCAGTAGTCGGTGCCGTCAGGGCGCCGGATCAGCTGCGGCGCCTTGTCCTGGTACTTGGCCGGCAGCAGGCCGTCGAACATGCCACGAGGCTCGATGACATGGTCGTCCACACTGACCAGAATCAGATCATCAGTCCGCATAACCCCACCTCCAGCGGGCCAGGGGTTTCCTGACACCCGCGTCATGAACCTTACGCCCCCGTGCCTGGCGGTGCGAGGTCCTTCAGGCGATCGCGGCCTGGAGCGTGGGCGCGGCCACGCCGCGCCGGGGGAGGATGATGTCGTCGATGAGCCCGTAGGTCTGGGCCTCTTCCGCCGTCAGGTAGTGGTCCCGGTCGATGTCGAGTGCCACCTGTTCGACCGGGCGGCCACTGTGATGGGCGATGATCTCGGACATGCGGTGGGTGAGGGCCAGGACCTCCCTGAGCTGGATCTCCATGTCCGAGGGGGCGCCGCGAGTACCCGCGGAGCCCTGGTGGATCATGATGCGCGCATTGGGGAGGGCATAACGCTTCCCGGCCGCACCGCCGCACAGGATCATGGCGGCCGCGGACATGCCCATGCCGACGCAGATGGTGGACACGTCGGGCGCCACGTGCTGCATGACGTCGTAGATGGCCATCCCGGCGTAGGCCTGCCCGCCGGGGGAGTTGATGTAGAGGTGGATGTCCTTCTCGGGGTCGCGGGCCTCGAGGAACAGGATCTGGGAGATGATCAGGTTGGCCACCTGGTCGTCCACCTCTTGACCCAGGAACACGATCCGCTCACGCAGGAGTTGCGAGTAGATGTCGAAGGCCCGGTCGCCGCGGCTTCCCTCCTCAATGACGGTCGGCACCAGAATCTGGGTCGGGGCGGGGGTCGGCATTTTGTTCTCCTGTTCTGAATTCTCCGCTCATATTATCTCATATGTGAGATAATGCCGTCATGGACGAGCGCCGCCATCTCCCGGTCTTCCCTGGCTTCCGCCAGATGGCCGAGCGCCGTCACGCCCTGAGTGGGCAGCTCACGGCGCTCCGGCACCGGCTGGGGGTCTCCCAGGCCGAGGTCGCCTCCCGCATGGGCACCTCGCAGTCCGCCGTGGCGCGCTTCGAGGCCGGCGATCTCGACGTGCGCCTCTCCACGGTCGAGCGGTACACGGCCGCTCTGGGGGGAACATTGGAGTGGAGGATCAGCCATGACTGACGGCGAATGGCCCAAGACGCTGGCGGAGCGGCTCTTCGAACAGCGGGTCGTCGTCCTGCACGGTGCACTGGACGACACGGTGGCCAACCGGGTCTCGGCCGAGCTGATGACGCTGGATGCCGAGGGGGACGGGCCGGTGACCCTGCGGATCGACAGCGCGGACGGCAGCGTGGCGCTCGCCCTTACCGTCATGGACGTCATCGAGCTGCTGGGGGTACCGGTGCGCGCCCTGTGCATGGGGCAGGTCGGCGGTCCCGCCGTCGGCGTGCTGTCGGTCTGCACGCACCGGGCCGCCATGCCCAGCACCCGCTTCTCCCTGCGTGAACCGACGACGCAGATGGAAGCGCGGGCACGCGAGGTGGGACAGTGGGCGCAGCTGCGGGCCGACGAGCTCCGGCGGTTCCTCGAACGCGTGGCGGCCGCGGCAGGGAAGCCGGTGGACTCGGTGGCCGGCCTCTTCACCGCCGGCACCTTCATGAGCGCCCAGGAAGCGTTGGACTTCGGTCTGCTCGACGAGATCTCCCGGCCCCGGGGCCAGATCCACCAGATGCCGGGACCGCCGATCGGCTTCCGGCCCGGCCGCTGAGCCCCGTCGGCGATCTGACTCATGCCTACGATGCGGTATGAGCGCCGGCCCACCCCGCATCGAGCCCCTCCCTTCCGATCAATGGGATGAGCGACTCACACGCCTGTTGACCTCGGCCCCCGGCGGCACCGAGGGGCCGATGCATCTGTTCACCACCCTGGCCCACCAGCCCGAGTTGTTCCGCCGCTGGCTGGGCTTCGGCGGCGCCCTTCTCGCCGGTCGCCTGCCCGGTCGTCTTCGCGAGTTGGTGATCCTGCGCACCGCCTACCGTTTCGATGCCCCTTACGAGTGGGCCCACCACATCGACTTGGCCGAGGTACAGGGCATCAGCGGCGCCGAGGTGGCGGCGGTGGGGGGCGACCTCACCGTCTTTGACTGGGATCCATTCGAGCGCGCCGCCCTGGCCGCCGTCGACGAGACGAAAGACCACGGCGCGGTGACGGATGCCACGTGGTCGGTTCTGGCCGGGCGTCTCGACCACGCCGACCTGGTCGAGCTCGTCATGCTCGTGGGGCACTACGTCTTGTTGTCCACCGTTCTGCGCTCGCTCCGTCTGCCGCTCGAGCCCTCGGCGGCCGCGCTCGCCCAAGGGGTCGCCGGAGGACCGCCCGCATGAGCGGTCTCCTCGTCGGGCGGTGCATCACCGTCGTCGGTGCGGGGACGCAGCCCTCGCGTGATCCCGAGGCACCGATCGGGAACGGGCGGGCCATTGCCGTGCGGGCGGCGCGCGAGGGTGCCTCCGTCATCTGCGTGGACCGTGACGAGGAAGCGGCCCAGAACACCTGGCGCCAGATTGCCGAGGAAGGTGGCACCGCCGCGGTCCAGGTCTGCGACGTGACCACCGAGGAGGGGTGCCGGGACGCCGTTACCGACGAGCCGGGCATGACCCCGGACGGCATCGTGCTCAACGTCGGTGTCGGGTACGGCATGGGAGTGGCCGGTACGTCGCCCGACGATTGGGACCGTACGTTTGCCTTGAACCTGCGGGCGCACTTCCTCCTGGTGCGGCGAGCCCTGGTGATCCTCCCCGACGGCGGTTCGATCGTCTTCATCGGTTCGGCCGCGGGGTTGCGGCCGGGCAGCCGCATCCCCGCGTACGACGCCAGCAAGGCCGGCCTGATCGGGCTGTGCCGCCACGTGGCGGTGGAAGGAGCGCGACGGGGGATTCGAGCCAATGTGCTCGCCCCCGGCCTCATCGATACGCCGCTGGGCCGTGCCGCCTCGGCCGGCCGCCCCTCCCGCACCCGCACCCCGGTCCCACTGGGTCGGATGGGCTCGGCCTGGGAGGTCGCCGCCGCCGCCGTCTTCTTGCTCTCCGACGAGGCGAGTTACATCACCGGTCAGGTCCTCGCGGTCGACGGTGGTCTCACCCTGATATGAACTGAGTCCCATGGAGTCGTTTCCCGCCATCATCGCCATCGAAAAAGGTGTACCCGCCACGCTGAGCGAGGTTCTCGAGTCCGCGTTGCCCGAGGGTGACGTGACGGTGGATGTCCACTGGTCCTCCCTCAATTACAAGGACGGGTTGGCGGTCACGGGAAAGGGACCGGTGATCCGCTCGTTCCCCATGGTGTGCGGGATCGATCTCGCCGGCACGGTGCACGACTCGGACTCGGCCGACTGGGTGCCGGGGGACGAGGTCCTCGTGACCGGATGGGGACTGTCCGAGACGCATCCCGGTGGTTACACGACCCGTCAGCGCGTGCGCGCGCAGTGGCTCCAACGGCGCCCCGAGGCACTCTCCCTACGCGACACGATGGCCATCGGAACAGGAGGGCTCACCGCCATGCTGTGCCTCATGGCGCTCGAAGAGGCCGGCCTTGCGCCGGGGTGCGAAGGCGAAGTCCTGGTGACCGGCGCCGGTGGCGGGGTGGGGAGTTTTGCCGTGATGTTGTTGGCCGCTCTGGGCTACGAGGTGGCGGCGGCGACCGGTCGGCCCGAGATCGCCGAGTACCTGACGTCACTGGGCGCGTCGACGATCGTCGGGCGCCAGGAGCTCTCCGAAGGATCGGGGCGCCCGCTCGAAAAGGAGCGGTGGGCCGCGGTGATCGACACGGTGGGGAGCCAGACGTTGGCCAGCGCCCTGGCCCAGACGCGCTACCGCGGCGCCGTGGCCGCCTGCGGGCTCGCCGGGGGATCCGACCTGCCCGTCACGGTCATGCCGTTCATTCTGCGCAACGTGCGGCTGCTGGGCGTCGACTCCGTCTCGGCCCCGGCCGAGGTGCGTGCGGCGGCCTGGCAACGGTTGGGCGCCGAGCTCCCGCGCCATCTTCTCGAGGTCGCCACCACCGTGGAGCCTCTGGAGCGGGTCCCCGAGTTGGCCGAGCAGATCCTCGCCGGCTCGGTCCGGGGGCGGGTGGCCATCAAGGTGGTTTGAAGCTCAGGTCGGATAGGGGCCCAGAATGCGGGCGATCTCATTGGCCCGCTCGGCCAGGACCGACGCGATGTCGCGGCCGTCGTCGCCCCCGACGCCGGCGGCGTACTGCACGAAGAGCCCCACCACCATGGCGCCGAGCAGGTGGGCCACCGCCGACGCACCGACCCGCTCGTCCAGATCGGGGCGGTTGTCGATGATCCACTCCGCCAGGGCGGACTCGAAATTGGTGAAGAGGTCGACCCCGACCGCACGCGCCGTCTCCTCGCCCCGCATGGCCTCGCCGGCCATCAGCCGCACGAAGTCCTCGACCTCGAACATCGACACCAAGATGTCGGTGAGCACCGCGGCCAGTTTCGTCTCGGGCAGGACGTCGGCCGCCGGTTTCGACCCGGTGGCCCACTCCGGGAGGTAGCCGCGCTCAATGAGCACTGCTTCGAGAAGTTCGCGCTTGGAGGGGAAGTAGTGGTAGAGCGAGGCGACGTTGAGTCCGGCCGCTGAGGCCAGGTCCCGCATGCTCGTCCCGTCAACGCCCTTCTGGGACATCAGGGTCAGCGCGACCTGGAGAATTCGATGCCGGGTGGACGATCCTTCGACTTGGTCTGCATTCGCCATGCGCCCATTCTCGCGTCCCTGGCCGCGCCGTCGAGCATGGTCCGAAACGGGTCGCCAAACGAACGTTCGCTATTGCGTCCCCAACGAACGTTTGATAAAGTCGGTCGTGCCTCCAGACAGCGGTGGCCTGTCTACGGGAGGAACCCGATGACCGCAACAGTCATTGCCGGCACCGCCTTCGAGCCGTTCGATCCGTTCGAGTTGAAGGACACCGTGTCGGGCAACATCCGCGATCCCTACCCGAGGATGCACGAGCTGCGACGGCAGGCACCGGTGCACAGCGGCCCGGTCGACCTGGGCGACGGCCTGCCCCCGGCCGATCCGCACAAGCCGCCGCCGGTGACCGTGTTCGGGTTCGACGAGGTGGTCCAGGTACTCCGGGACAATGAGACCTACTCCTCGGGGATCTACGAGAGCGTCATGGGCAGCGTGATGGGGCGCACCATCCTTCAGATGGACGAGCCCGAGCACCGGATCTCGCGCGCCCTGGTGTCGACGAGCTTTCGCTCCAAGGTACTGGCGCGCTGGGAGGAGGAGCTGGTGGCCGTGGTGGTCAACGAGCTGATCGACTCGTTCGTCGGGCAGGGGCGGGCCGACCTGGTGCGCGACGTCACCTTCAACTTCCCGGCCCAGGTCATCGCGCACATCCTCGGGCTTCCCCGTGCGGACTACCCGCAGTTCCAACGATGGGCCATCGAGCTGAACAGCGTGGCGGCGAACTGGGAGCGTGGGGTCGCCGCCTCCGCCGCTCTCGGCGAGTACTTCGCCGCCGTGATGGAGGAACGACGGAGCGCGCCGGGCGACGATCTGATCAGTGACCTTGTGGCCGTCGAGGTGGAGGGATCGAAGCTCACCGACGAGGAGATCTACTCGTTCCTCCGGCTGATCCTTCCCGCCGGGGTCGAGACGACCTACCGCGCCACAGGCAACCTGCTCTTGGCCCTCCTGTCCGATCGCGCCCAGTTCGACGCCCTCTACCAGGACCGCTCCTTGTACCCGCAGGCCTTCGAGGAGGCCCTGCGCTGGGAGCCGCCGGTAACCGTGATCCTGCGCCAGGCAGTGCGGGACACCGAGTTGGGCGGCGTGGCCGTGGCCGCCGGCGCGGACGTGGCGTTGCTCTTAGGTGCGGCGAATCGGGACGAGCGCAAGTACGAGGGTCCCGACCGCTACGACATGTTCCGCGAGGTGCGCCAGCACCTCGGTTTCGGGTTCGGCGTCCACGTGTGTCTCGGCATGCACCTCGCCCGCATGGAGTCCCGCGTCGCCATGAACACTCTCTTCGATCGCCTGGGCCCGTTCACACTGGATCCCGGCGAGCCGGCCCCCCATATTGAGGGGATGGCGTTCCGCTCCCCCCTCTCCCTTCCGGTGGTCTTCGTACCGCGCGGTTGACGCGTGCCCGCCTCTGACCGATAGCGTCACCCGGTGCGCCGGGCTGAGGAGGCAACGTGAGCGAGCGGGTGGACGTGGAGATCGATTGGGATCGGTGCATGGGCTCGGGGAACTGCGTCTTCCTGGCTCCCGAGACCTTCGACCTCGGCGAGGACGGCCATGCCGTCGTTCTCGATCCCGGGGCCACGGACGAGGCCCGGTTGCGTGTGGCCGCCGAGGGCTGTCCGGTCGGCGCCATCTCGCTTTCCAAGGGTGGCACGACCCTCATCTTGGACGGGGGGCAGGGCTGATGCCGATCGCCGTGAGCGAAGAACATGACGCACTGCGCCAGAGCGCGCTGCGCTGGTTGGCGAACCATTGCCCGCCCGACGAGCCCCGGGCAGCAGCGGAGTCATCGACGGAAGAGCTCCCGCCGGTGTGGGAGAAGATGGCGGCCCAGGGTTGGCTCGGCCTTCACGTTTCCGAGGCGGACGGCGGGCAGGGTTTCGGTCTGAACGAGCTGGCCGTGGTGCTCGAGGAGCTGGGGCATGCGCTGTTCCCCGGCCCCGTTCTTCCCACGGTGCTGACCGCAGCGCTGGTGGCGCGCCACGGGAGTGCGCGGCAACGGGCCCGTTACCTGCCCGGGTTGGTCGATGGCTCGGGCCCGGCTGCGCTGGCGCTCGGCGCCGGCACGTTGCACGTCGCCGACGGGGTCGATGGGCCGACGGTCAGCGGCAGCCTCCGACCCGTGGTGGGGCTGGCCACGGCGTCCGTTCTGTTCGCCCCGTTGGACGACGGTGGCTGGGTCCTGTTGGACCCGGGGGACGCCACGTGCACCTCCCTGCCCGCTCTCGACGCGACCCGCCGACTGGGTCAAGCCGACTTCACCCGGACTCCGCTCCCGCCCGAGGCCCGCCTGGTGGGTGTCGGTCCCGAGGAGGTGCGTGATCTGGCCCTCGTGATGGCGGCCGCCGAAGGGACGGGCGTGGCCCGGTGGTGTCTCGAGACCGCCTCGGACTACGCCAAGGTGCGTGTCCAGTTCGGCCGTCCCATCGGACAGTTCCAGGCGATCAAGCACGCGTTGGCCGACATGTTGGTCGAGGTCGAGCAGAGCGCCGCGGTGGCGTGGGATGCCGCAGCCGCGTGGTCCGGCGAGACGCCCGGGGACGAGCGCGCCCTGAGCGCACGGGTGGCGGGCGCGCTGACCCTGGCTGCGGCCGCCCATTGCGCCAAGCAGTGCGTCCAGGTGCTCGGGGGGATCGGTTTCACCTGGGAGCACGACGCGCACTTCTACCTCAAGCGGGCCATGGCGACGCGCCAGCTGGTGGCCGACGTCGGGATGCTCGAGGACGGCGTGGCCAGCCTGGCTCTGGCCGGCGCGCGCCGCGGTCTCTCCGCCGACCTTCCTCCCGAGGCCGAGGGGCGCCGGGCCGTGTTGCGACCCCTGGTGCAGGAGGTGGCGGCGCAGCAGGGTGAGGCCCAGCGCGCCGCTCTGGTGGAGACGGGGCTCCTCGCTCCGCACTGGCCGGCCCCGTGGGGTCGCTCCGCCGACCCACTGGACCAACTGGTGATCGACGAGGAACTGGCGGCCGTCGGTGTGGTCCGCCCCAACCTGGCGGTCGGCGCCTGGGCGCTCCCCACCATCATCGGCCATGGAACCGAAGAGCAGCAGGAACGTTGGGTGCGCCCGACACTGCTCGGGGACCTGTCGTGGTGCCAGCTCTTCAGCGAGCCGGGCGCCGGGTCCGACCTCGCCGCACTGAGCACGCGGGCCGAACCAGTGGACGGCGGGTGGGTCCTCAACGGCCAGAAAGTCTGGACGTCGCTGGCCCAGACGGCCGATTTCGGAATCTGCCTCGCCCGCACCGAAGCCGGCGCGCCGAAGCACGCGGGTATCACCTACTTCGTTGTGGACATGCACGCGGAGGGCATCGACATCAGGCCTCTCCGCGAGCTCACGGGGGCGGCCCTGTTCAACGAGGTGTTCCTGACCGACGTCTTCGTACCCGACGACGCGGTGATCGGGAACCGCGGCGACGGTTGGCGCATCGCGCGCACCACGTTGTCCAACGAGCGCGTGTCCATGTCGTCGGGAGCTTCGTTCGGCCACGGCGTCGAATCGCTCCTGCGCACCATCGCCCGCCGGGGTCCCGGGGCCGCACCGGTGCGCGCCGGCGAGCTCGGCCATCTGCTGGTCGAGGCCCAATCCCTCGCTCTCCTCGGATTCCGCTCGACGTTGCGCACACTCTCCGGGGTCGATCCGGGCAGCGGGTCGAGTGTGCGCAAGCTGCTCGGGGTCGAGCATGAACAGAGGGTCCAGGAGATGGGCATGGCGCTGTACGGGGCCGACGGGGCGGTCCTCGACGGGGACGCCCGACGGTGGGAAGAGGGGTTCCTCGCCACCCGCTGCCTGACCATCGCCGGCGGGACCAGTGAAGTGCAGCGCAACGTCATCGCCGAGCGCATGCTGGGCCAACCCCGCGACGCCGAACCCGGAACGTAGGGCCGCGGCCGCAGGCTGTCACCCGCCGTTCGCAGTTCGCAGTCTGCAGGGCCGTTGCCGCAGGTTGCAGGGAGGTTGCCCCTGGCCAATTGAGGGGGTTTCACGTGGCTTAGTCGGTCATACTTTTCGAAAAGGCAAACCTCTCGTGAGGGAGGGACGCAAAGCTACGGGACTCTCTGAGTGAGCCGGGTTGCCGAGGTGGAGTCGACACAGACCCATTTTCGTGATGCCGCTCCTGGGCGTCCCCAGGAGGGATCGTGGTCCAGGCGGAACCGACGCGGCATGGGCGCTCCCTCGCACTCGGGCGAGGCGGACTGTTGGGCTCGGCAGTGGTGCTGGCTGCCATCGCGGGAGGCTGGCTGTCCCTGCCGGCCGGTGGTGCCGGCATCCTGCCGCCGAACAATCCACCCGCCAACATCGCGCCCAGTAGCGCGGACTTCCTCACATCGATCGACACCGCAAGAGCGGACGAGGGAGTCGGCCCGATGGACGTGTCCGAGTCCGTCGTGTCCAGTCTGCCGGCGGACGAGCAGGCTTTTATCATCATCAACGAGGAACGGATCAACCGCGGCCTTCCGCCGATCGCCTACGAGACCGCGCAACTCAATGCCGATGCGCAACAAGGGGCGAATGCCGGCGCCGACCCGGGGTTCCCCTCCGCCCTGACGGGCGGCAGCCCACTCACATGGGGCGGGTCCGTGTGGGCCGGTGGGCTCGCCTCGGTCTTCGGGGCCGACTACTACTGGATGTATTCCGACGGCTTCGGCGGCGCCCAGGGCCAGACCACCAATGCAGACTGCTCGGCCAGCTCGTCGTCGGACTGCTGGGGGCACCGGGACATCTTGCTGCACGAGTTCAGCTCGTGCGGAACCGCCGCCCCCACGCTGGCGATGGGCGCGGCCGCCTCACCGACCGCCAGCGCGGGCGGGTCGATCGCCGCCGTTGTGGTCGGCACCTGCGGGGCCCCTCCTTCGGATGTCACCCTCACGTGGAGCGGGGTTGAAGCCAGCGTGTTCGCGCCACCACAGGTCATCGGCCTCGCCACCCTCAGCAACGGCCTGGGCTACTGGGAGGCCGAGTCCAGCGGTGGCGTCGCTGCCTTCGGGGCGGCCACGGTCTACGGGTCGATGGCGAACACGTCGCTCAATTCCCCCATCGTCGGGATCGAGGCGACCCCCGACGGTCAGGGCTACTGGATGGTGGCGGCCGACGGCGGCGTCTTCGCCTTCGGGAACGCCCAGTTCTATGGCAGCACGGGATCGCTGCACCTCGCGGCACCCATCGTCGGCATGGCGTCGACCCCCGACGGTCAGGGCTACTGGCTCGTGGCGGCCGACGGCGGCGTCTTCGCCTTCGGGGACGCGGCGTTCTTGGGCAGCATGGGGGGCCAGCCGCTCAACCAACCCATCGTCGGCATGGCAGCAGACCCGGTCACGGACGGCTACTGGTTGGTGGCGGCCGACGGCGGCGTCTTCAGCTTCGGCGCCCCCTTCTTCGGGAGCACCGGTGCCGTGCACCTGGACCGGCCCATCGTGGGCATGGAGGCTCTCGCGAACGGTCGGGGCTACCGGTTCGAAGCGGCCGACGGAGGGGTGTTCTGCTTCGGGGCGGCGACGTTTGCCGGATCGATGGGCGGCCACGCGTTGGCGGCGCCCGTCGTGGGCATGGCGGCCGATGCGGCGGCCAACGGCTACTGGCTGGTGGCGGCCGACGGCGGCATCTTCAGCTTCGGCGCCGCCTCCTACTACGGCCGGATCACCGGCTGAGCGAGTAGCCGACGGCGCGGATCAGCATATGTGACGCCAGCGTCAGCATCGAGGTGGGTGCGCACGCTACCGTTGCGCCCCATGCCAGTGTGGTTGACGGAGCACGAATTCGAGGTCCTCCGGGCCGCGTGTGCCCAGATGCTGCCGTCCGGCGACGGGATACCGGGGGCCGAGGAGGCCGGTGTGGCGGACTACATCGACATCCTGCTGGGCGCGTTCACGTTCGACCCGCCCCGGATCTGGGCCGGGGGACCGACGTCGGGCCGGACGGGTGGCGCCGCCCGATTCGATCACTTTCACAGCTTGAGCGCGTTGGACGAGCTGGCATGGCGCATGCGTATCGAAGGCTCGCAAGGGCGCGAGGAGCGCGAGTTCAACGGTCCGGTGGTCGGATTGCAGGAGACATACCGGCGCGGCCTGGCCGCCCTCGGGGACGACTTCACCGCGGTCGACGGGGCGGAGCAGAGTCGACGGCTGCGGGCCGACGAAGAGTTCTGCGCCACGTTGTACGGGCACTGCTGCGAAGGCATGTACGGCGCCCCCGAGTACGGGGGCAATAGGGACGGGGTGGGTTGGTCCTACCTGGGGAGGGAGGGCGACGTGCAGCCGCGCGGCTTCACCGACGAAGAGGTGTCCGGCCCGTGACCGTCGACGCCATCATCATCGGGTCCGGGCCCGGGGGGTCGACCGCAGCCGAGGTCCTGACCCGGGCCGGATGGTCGGTCGTGATCATGGAGAAGGGCCGCAACCATCTGCTCGATCCCGACGATCTCACCAAGCCGGCGTACGACTATTCCAACGACGAGATCAAGTTCATGATGCGCCACTTCTTGGGGCCCGACCCGCTCGTCGAGCCCCGGGCGTTTCGGCGCAGCGCCGACGAGGGTGAACACACGCATGTCGGGGAGGTGAACTCCATTCCCTCCACGGTCGGCGGCGGCGGCACCCATGCCGACGGCAAGGTGCCGCGCTTTCGCGAGGAGGACTTCGCGTTGTTGTCCACCCGCGGGCCGCAGGACGACGCCCACGTGGCGGACTGGCCGCTGTCCTACGACGAGCTGGAGCCGTATTACGCGGAGGTGGAGAAGGCGATCGGCGTGGCGGGCCGGGCCGGCGCGAACCCCTTTGCCGCCTGGCGTTCGGGTCCCTATCCGATGCCGCCGGGCGCCCCGATGTACGGCGCCGTGCTGTCCTCCGCCGCCGCCACCCGCGCCGGGTTGCATCCCTATGAGGCGCCCACCGCCGCCAACAGCATTCCCTACGACGGCCGCCCGGCCTGCAACAACTGCGGGTTCTGCGCCTACTTCGGCTGCCCCGTCCACGCCAAGGGTGATCCCGTCGCCCTGTTGACCAAGACCATGGCCACCGGCCGGGCCGAACTGATGGCCGAGACCTACGTCTCTCGCATCCGCATCGAAGGGCGCCGGGCGGCCGGCGTCGACTACATCGGGCCCGACGGGGTGGAGCGTTCGATGGACGCCAAGGTGGTGGTCGTGGCCGGGGGAGCGATCGAGACGCCGCGACTCCTTCTCCTGTCGGGGCTGGAGCACCCCGCGCTGGGGCGGCACCTCATGGTGCACTTCCAGACCATCGTCGTCGGCCACTTCCAGGACCTCGAGCTCCATCCGTTCAAGGGCCGGTCGGTGACGCACGTCCACGACGACGCCATGGTGCAGGACGAGGGCTCCCGTGCCGCGGCGGCTGCCGCCGGCCTCCCGTGGATCCGCGGCGGCCTGGTCGAGCATGCCGGTGGCGGATTTCTCATCGGTTCGGCGCGTCACATGCCCTGGGGGAAGGCGCACGCCCAGGCCATGCGCGACAGCACCTTCGACCAGCACATGTGGGCCTTCATCATGCAGGGCGAGGACCTGGCCTACCCGACCAATGCCGTGGACCTGAGCCCCTCTATCCGCGATGCCCGCGGCTTCCCGGTGGCGCGCATCACCTATCGGCCCGGGCGTCACGAGCTGGCGGCCTCGGAACACCACGGGCAGATCCTCCTGGGCGTGCTCGAGGAGATGGGGGCCGACTGGACCCTTCGCACCTCGTCACCGGGTGTGGCGGAGGCCGACCTGGGGTTCAGCCCGATCCCCGAGAGCCGTCACGTCATCGGCACGGCCCGCATGGGAGACGACCCCGGCACCTCGGTGGTCGACCGTTGGGGCCGGGTGCACACCCTGGACAATGTGGTGATCGCCGACTCCTCGGTCTTCGCCACCTCCACCGGCTACGGGCCTACCTTGACCCTGGTGGCCCTGGCCTCCCGGGCCGCCCACCACTTGGCCGGGACCGCGCCCGGTTGAGGCCGGCCGTGACGCGCGGGGACGAGCCGTCCTCATAGACGAACCGTCCTAGTAGAGGCGGCGGCTGTGGTTCTCGATGCCGGCCGGCTCGAGCGAGCA
>Ga0182030_10008503_pt1 | contig 21230 bp, 14 predicted proteins | sample 812S3MmetaG_FD_121299 | JGI IMG/M metagenome (GOLD analysis project Ga0182030, IMG submission 121299) | Permafrost microbial communities from Stordalen Mire, Sweden - 812S3M metaG (Illumina Assembly) | ecosystem: Environmental > Terrestrial > Soil > Wetlands > Permafrost | place: Sweden...
CCATCTGCCCATCCGCGACATTGGCAAAAGCATAGTTGATGCGCGTCATACTATGCGCATCGATCTGGCCAGGCTGAAGTGCGGCATCCTGAGGAAAGACATATCCCACGACAAATGGCGTCTGCGGAGCAGCACCCATCACGCGGCAGCAGCATGCGATGAAGACCACGAGAACGACGCGGAGAGAAAAAGCTGTTTTGTGCATAGAGGTTTACTTCCTAAATAAACCTATCAAAGATTGGGGCACCCTGATTAGACTAAATGCGATTCCGCGTTTGCTTCTTCAGAAAGGTCGCATGGCCATTCACACAACAATACTCGCAACCGCTGCCGCTTTCGCCTTCAGTTCTCAACCTGCTCTCGCTCAACTCAGAGTCCTGGTGGACCACGTAGGCTACGATGTTGACGCACCCAAGCAGGCACTGGTTCTCGGCTCGTCCCAGGATCATCCGCAGACGTTCATTCTCATGGATACGAAGACAGATAGGCCCGCCCTCGAAGGCACTGTGAAGCCCTCTGGAATTGTGCATGCCTGGAATCAGGATGTCTTCTGGTCGATCGATTTCTCGGCAGTTCACCAAGCCGGGCAATACATGCTCGTGGTTCGCGGAAACAACACGAGCGCAAGTTCATGCAGCTTCGAGATCGTTCAGGATGTGCTGGAAAGAAACACCCTGTCGAACCTCGTTTTTTACTTCAAAGGTCAAAGATCGACTGGCCTCTTTGACCAGGCAGATCGTCATCTTCCGATGCCTGGGAAGGAATCCGGATTCGTCGATGTTCACGGCGGCTGGTATGACGCAACCGGCGATTACGGCATTCACTTATCACATCAAAATCTGACCTCGTACTTTAATCCCCAACAAGTACCTCTGGTCGCCTGGAGCCTTTTGAAAAGCTACAGAGCCCTTGAGGGCCGCCATGATGACGATTTCACCGAATATGAACGGCGCATCCTGGACGAGGGCATGTATGGCGCCGACTTCCTGATCCGAATGAAGCGTCCGGGGGGATCCTTTTGGGAGACTATCTCCGCCCCGGGTAAGGACAAGTTGGCGAAGGACCGCGCGATCGGCAATCCGAACTGGCGAACTCAAATCAAGACCAAGAGCACGGACTCCACAGAAAGCATCTCGCAGGCTGAGGGTCCGCACGCCTATGAGGCCAGTTTCCGTTCGGGCGGAGGCATGGCGATCGCAACCCTGGCGCTGGCAAGTACGATGCCGATCGACGGGGAATTCAAACGCAGCGATTACTTGAATGCTGCGGAGGATGCCTTTCTGTTTTTGAATCAGCACAACCGCGAATTGCTAAATGACAGCGTGGAGAACATCCTGGACGACTACTGCGCCCTGATGGCAGCAACAGAGTTATACAAGGCGACCAGCAAAGAGACCTATCGCAATGCGGCGGACAGCCGCGCGGAACGCCTCATGTCTAGACTCATCACAACCGGACAATGGAAGGATTACTGGCGGGCGGATCAAACCAAAAGACCCTACTTTCATCCTTCAGATGCGGGACTTCCTGTTGTCAGCTTGCTCGACTACGCAACGATTGCTTCTCCGCAACAGCAAGCCATGATAAAACAGACTGTGAAAAGATCGCTACGCTTTGAACTCAGCGTCACTGAAGAAGTCAACAATCCTTTCGGCTATGCGCGTCAGTTGGTGCGCATGGGAGATGGCACGTTGCGGTCTGCATTTTTCTTTCCACACGATACCGAGGCGTCTCCTTGGTGGCAAGGGGAAAATGCGCGTCTATCCTCGTTGGCTGCCGCGGCAAGAATGGCACTCCCGTTATTTTCCGACGATCCTGCCTTTCAAGAACAGTTGCGCCAGTATGGGTGGAATCAGCTGCATTGGATTCTCGGACGTAACCCCTATGACACAAGCATGCTCATGGGAAGCGGCCACAATAATGCTGCCTACATGTTCTTCCGGTCCTACAAATACACCAGTGCGCCGGGCGCCATCCTAAACGGCATCACCGCGGCCCTCGACGATGAGGATGGCATCGCGTTCAACGAAGGCTTTGCCGTGACAGGCCAGGACGAAGATTGGCGCTGGACGGAGGAATGGCTGCCCCATGCCGCCTGGTATCTCTACGCGATAAGCTTGCCACACTCATGACCTTCTCACCTCTTGAGCCGTCGCCATCCATCAGGCGAAGAGAATGCCTGCCTCTAGCTACAAAAAAGCACTGCTGCAGTCAGGGAAGACTGCAGCAGGAACGCTCTATTCGTGTATGCCGTATTATGACTAGAACGCGTATTTCAGCGAAAGTTGAACAGAGCGGTTACCGTTCACCGTGCCAGTGATCTGCCCAAAATTAGAGTCCGTCATGCCGCTGTCAGGCGGTGCGTAGTCAGCGATGTTGAAGGCATTGAAGAAGTCAGCACGAAAATCAAGTCGATTCTCGTGATAGACGGTGAACTTCTTAGCCACAGACATGTCGATATTCTGAAAACTCGGGGCGCGCAGTGTTCCGGGCCTGACAGTACCGAACGCGTCATCAGGCTGCTGAGCATAGACACAATTGCCATCGTCTTGGTTGGGGCCGCAAGACGTTCCCTGCACCGAGGTGCCGTAGTATGCATTGATCGAGCTATTCACAACCTTCAATGGACGAAGTTGATTCGGCCTTGCGGCCCCCGTGAAGGCATTGACTGTACTTGAGTAGTTTGCGGGAGAAGAAACGGTAACGGGGAACCCTGAGTAATAAACCTGCGCACCGCTTAACCGCCATCCGCCTAGAATTGAATCGACAATGAAGTTGGAATTTCCCCCAAACCTTTTGCCTCGACCGAACGGAAGATCGTAAACGCCTGTCACTGAGATGTTATGGCGCGTATCCATGCCGGCTGGCCCCCACTCCGACTTCATGTCGTAAGCATTCTGCTGGTAATACTGACCACTGTAAATGTTACTTACACCGTAAAATCCGATGTCGTCCGTTAAGGAATGCGAATACGTGTAATTCGCGGTTAATTCGAAGCCGGCGCTGAGATGCTGCCGGAACACCGCTTGCAGCGCGTTATAACTGCTGGCTGATTCGGTCTGGGTGATCTTGATAATCCCGCCTTGCCCTACGATGTTGGCATAAGGAGCCGCGGCCCCGGCTGCCGGTAGTTGGTTTCCCCAATAAGGATCGGTAAGATGATGACCGACTATCCCAACGTATCCAACTTGGAATGACGATTCGGGGGCTAGCTGATACTCCGTTGTCAGGCTGAACTCTTGCGTGATCGCCGGCTTCAGATCCTTGGGCCAGACGTAAAACGTTGTCGTCGGCACCTCGGAAGTTGGGAAGCCGTTACTCGCCTGGTAAAAAACTCCTGGTGAGTATCCGTCCGTCGTGTTGGGATTGATCGCTGTTTCTTCAAAGTCTTTATGGAACGGTGGATTCTGCGTAAGCCGAAGGTTCGCTCCCGTTCCCTCCAGATAGCTCGAGATTCCGTAGCCACCTCGCACGACAAACCGCTGCTTGGGTTGATACGCGAAACCAATCCGAGGCTGGAACTGGGTGTAAGTGGCATCGTAAAGAGCACGGCTATTTCCACCCACGCCTGCATACTGAATCTGCTTGGTCTGCATATCGATGTTCGCCATTTTGTTATTGACTTCGTAGATAGGCTGATCAAACTCCCAGCGAAGACCCAGGTTCACGGTTAGATTTGGCTTCACCTTGAAATCGTCTTGCGCAAAAATACCATCACGCCACTGGCGCTGCCCTGTTCTGCCCGTGACGGCTCCAATCTGCACGTCCTGCACGCGATCAGTCAGGAAATCGGCAAAGGGATACAGGGTGCTGTTCGACGCATACGGATTCGCCGTGAAGGCGCCCGTGTAGTTGAACGCACCCAACTCACCGTCGTTGCCTGGATAGAAACTATTCTGCTGATAGCGAATGAACTCGCCTCCAAACTTGAGAAGATGCCGACCCTTCTGCCAGGTGAGGTTATCTGAGTATCCAAAGACGTTGTCGATGAAGATTTCCGGCGACGGATTCGTTCCAAATCCGCTGGGAAAGTTGTTTCCACTCGTCCCATTGAAGTTCTGCGCGCTGAAACCAGCTGTCTGCTGAGGGTTTCCGGGGATGCCGACAAGCTGATTCCCCGTCAATCCAAAGATGCCGCTTGGGTCTGTGGAAACTCCGTTGTTAAAGCGGATTCGACCATAGTTTGTTGTAAATGAGTTGACAATGGAGGAAGAGATGGAGCGTACCCAGTTGGCATCGAAAAAGTGATCTGGATAGTTGTTCGCGATGGGAAACTGAACCGGAACGGGATCTGCGGTTGTGCCATCCTCCGCGTAGCCCTGCGAGTACCGGAATGAAAGCGCATCCTTTGATCCAAGATGCCAGTCGATCTTAACATCGCCTTGGTCATTCGTCGCGAAGCTTCCAGAAGGACCAACAAAGTTGTTATAGATTCCAAGCGGATCACTGGTCCCATTATTGGGAAGGGGATAGGCCTTGGGATTGCCGAAGAGGTACTGAGCGACAGGATTCGTAATCGGAATCTGGTTATTCGGGTAGGGTGTCGGCTGCCCAGTGGAAGGATCGATTGTCTGCGTGTCATAAAGCTGAATTCCCAAGACAGTTTTCAGTGCTGAAAGGTCTCCAGTCCTAAAAGCAGCTGGGACAACGCTGAAGTTGGTAAGACCCGCGCCGTGATAGCGCAATGCTTCATAATCGACGAAAAAGAACAACTTGTCTTTGAGAATTGGACCTCCAAAGGTCCCTCCAAACTGAGTTGTCGTATAGGAGTTCTTCGGCACCGCGACAACATTGTTGTCGTTACTCCAGCTATTCGCATCCAGATTGTAGTTCTTGAGAAAACCGAAAGCACTCCCGTGCCATTGATTGCTTCCGCTTTTCATCACGGCCAGCACCGTACCACCATTGACATTGCCGAACTCCGCGTTTGCGTTCGAGGCAATGACTCGAATTTGCGCCAGTGCATCCGGACTCGGATTGTAACCAAGAGTGTTGTTGATGTTCTCGTTAATCTCTTGACCGTCCAGCAGGTAGTTGTTTGATTGCTGGCGATTGCCGTTCACCGACACTTCATTGCCCGCATCAACCGCTCGCTCAGTCGAGTCCCCTCCACCATACGAACTGAAGCCAGGGGCCACCGCTCCTGGGGTATAGACGGTCAGCTGTGAAAAATCGCGGCCGTTCAAAGGAACACTGTTGATCGTATTGTCCGTAAATGTTTCACCAAGCGTCGCGCTCTCTGTATTGAGAATTGGCTGTGCTTGATCGGATATCGTGACCGTGGACTTCGCCGAACCGACACTGAGCGGGATGTCTATCTTTGCGGTTTGATCAATTTCAAGTGGAAAGGGTCCGTAAGTCGCAATGGCAAATCCAGTGGCCTCTACCGACAGTTTGTAGCTCCCGATCTGCAGGAAACGGAGGGAATACTCTCCGGACCCATTCGTTTTCACACTGTTCTGTACGCCGGTGGCGGTGTTGGTGGCAGTCACGTTCGCACCGGGAACAATGGCGCCGGAGTTGTCAGTCACCGTGCCTCGAATTGCGCCCGTAACGGTCTGGGAAACACCCACGGCTGACGCGGTCAGAAGAATCAACGGGACGATGTAGTAATACAAGTGCTTCATAGATGGCCCCTCTTCGCAATGGTTGTCTTGAATGTAGGCGAGCCGCCACGAATGCGTGATCGACTAAAGTTCAGACTTCGTTATGGTTCTAAAGAAAGTCTCGTGTGGTACGCCCAACGCGTTCTGAAGCGTGACCAACTTTGTGATATGTGGACGCTACAAGAATATTCACGAGATTACAAGGTCAAATTGTCGTTCGAAGCTCGTAAATTGATTTATCGCGAAAAATTTCAGCCCCAACCGATCTCAGATTCGGCAATGCTTCACGAAACCGTTTATTTTCCTTCAGCCCGTCTGAGAAAACTCTTGCGAAATTCCTTCGCGGGGTACATCCTTAATGAACCTTATAAAGTCGAAGAGGTTGGCCGATCGAGCCGGGAAAATGGACGGGCGTTCAATATGAAGTTGCTAACCACACTCACAGGGATGACCCTTCTTGGCATAGGGATTAGCGTGGCGTCCTCGCAGGTAGCCCATCCGATACTTGCAATTGGATCACCCGCTCCGGATTTCTCACTTGAAGGCGTAGATGGAAAAATCCATACCCTCAAAGACTATGCGGGCAGTGACGTTCTGGTGGTGGTCTTCACATGTAATCATTGCCCGATCGCGCAGATGTACGAACAGAGGATACAGCGCCTTGCCGATGATTACGGAAAGAGAGGCGTTTCCGTGGTAGCAATTCAACCTAACGATCCGAAGGCCATACGAATCGATGAGCTCGACTCCTCGGATGTGAGCGACAGTCTGGCTGAAATGAAAGTACGCTCAGCCTATAAGCACCTGGCTTATCCGTATCTTTATGATGGAGATACGCAACAGGTTGCTAGAGCCTATGGGCCGCAGGCAACGCCTCACCTGTTTATATTCGATCAGCAAAGAACACTTCGCTACGAGGGTCGCATCGATGACAATTACCGCATAGAGCAGGTGAAAACTCAGGACGCGCGAATTGCCATCGATGCGCTGCTGGCGCATCGAGAAATTCCGGTTACGCACAAGGGAGTCTTCGGCTGTTCTACGAAATGGAGCGAGAAAAAATCGACAGTTGAAAGAGCAGCGCGGAAAAATGAAAGTGAGCAAGTAACAGTCAACCTGGCATCCCGCTCAGACATTGCCAAGCTTCGTGGCAACCCCTCGCATCAGTTGATGCTGGTCGACTTCTGGGCGACCTGGTGCGGTTCCTGTGTGGCTGAATTCGCAGACATTCAGGACACTTTGAGGATGTATGCGGATCGAGACTTCTCCCTGGTGACAGTATCGGCGAATTTGCCGGAGGAGAAAGTGGCAGTCTTACGTTTCCTGGAAAAGAAACATGCTGCCAGTACCAATCTCCTCTTCGATTCTGACGATACAACTGGACATCAAACAGCATTCGACCCCTCCTGGGATTCTGCCGTCCCTTATACCGTTCTGTTGTCATCGAATGGAAAGGTCCTATACAAGAAGATGGGGAGCGTGGACCTGTTGGATCTAAGACGGACTATCCTTGCCAATGTTCCAGCAGAGTACAAGGGATTCACGCGCTATTGGCAAGCCGATCCAGGATCAGAACATTGAGTGGCGTGACCCATCAACTCGTTTATAAAGCATCCACATCCATTCCATTTGCAATTTGCCTCGCGAGGATGACCGCGCCGATAAGCTGAGCTTCAGTTCCCAGTGCACTCGGGACAAGGTCGAGCCGTCCGCGTGAACCAAGGCCGTCAAGCACGTCCCGCACAGCGGACGCATAGGCAGGATGCAAACCTACAGTGCCTCCCAGAACAAACAACCTGCAATTGAGTACAATGGAAAGATTCATAATTGTGTACGCCAGTGTGCGCGAAGAGAGGCCGAGCAACTCGCTGGCCCGCGAGTCTCCCAACACTGCTTGATCGAAAATGTCAGTGACCGTGGCATCTTTAGGAAGGGATGTAACATCGCTTCGCCAGGAGTCGCGCCACAGACTGCTCAGCCCTGCTCCGCCTGCAACTTTTTCCATTGCTCCTGGCTCGTGTGGCTTGCTTGGCACGACATCTGTGCCTGGCAAGAGCATGTAACCGACTTCACCGGCCTTCCAGTCTAGTCCGTGATGCAGGCGGCCATCGATAAAAATACCCGCGCCGATCCCCGTTCCAACTGCCAAAAACACAAAATCACCTGAACCCTGCGCGGAACCCGCATGCCGCTCCCCTATCGCCGCGAGATTGACATCATTTTCGATGGCGGCGGCTACCCCGAATTCTTCTCGCAACATTGACCGAAACGCTACATCCTTCCAGCCCATCAGATACGAGGTGGCCAACACTACTCCTCTTTTCGTATCTACAACACCTGGCGTACCCACCCCAATTCCATGAATCAAATTCGGAGAGACTCCGCCCTCTCCTAGAATGCTTTCAACTCCACATCGAATCTGTTGCAGGATCTCGTGAGGATCGCGAATCTCCTTTGTAGAAGCTGACCACTGATGCAAAATACCCCCAGACATTCCAGCAAGTCCAACACGCAGTCGGCTACCGCCTATATCAACGCCAACAACGTAGCCTCGACCATCCGACTTGGACGAATGTTCCCTTGGATCTGAGCCTTTTATTTGTTGCTGCAACATCTCGCTGTCATCCTCAAGTGCAAACCACGTCATCCCAGGTGGTCGTGATTTAAAACGTTGTAAGCATCCTCAGAGCTACTGATACTTTCCAATTCACGGCCTCTGGTTTCAGGGATCACGAAGCAAACAAACAGCAAAGTAATGACGCAAAATCCGGCATAAATGGAAAAGGTCATGCTGTTCCCAACCACGTGGATCAACTGAAGAAATGTAAGAGAGACAACGAAATTGGAGATGCCGGATCCAAGCGTAGCCGCCGCAACACCACGGCCCCGAAGGCGGAGCGGAAACACCTCTGCGACGAGTATCCACCCGATCGGTCCCATACTGAAAGCAAAACAGGCGATGTATAACATCATGCAGGAAGTGGCGAGGAACCCGAGCCAGGAGCCGATAGAGGTGTGGTTGTGAAACGCAAAGGAGAGCAGCAGAAGAGAAAGCATCATGCCTCCCACCCCGCAATACAGCAGCGGCTTGCGGCCGACACGATCAACAAGAGGCAACGCGATGCCGGTCGCTAAGACATTCACCAACGCGATCAAAAAAGTGGCGAAAATCGCACTCGTGTCTGACGCCACTCCTGCCAACGACAGAATGCGAGGGCCATAATAGATGACAGTGTTGATTCCAGTTACCTGCTGCAATACAGTAAATCCAACGGCAATTAACAAGCCTCTTCGAACTGCCGGACTCCAGAGCGCGCTCCAGCGCCTCTCTGATTTCATCATCAGGCTCGCCTGAATGGTGTTCAGCAAAGCCAACGCACCTGATTCATCAATGTATGAACGAATGACCTCCTGCGCTTCCCGCATACGACCCTGCGCAACAAGCCATCGCGGACTTTCCGGTACAGTGAGAACCAACAAAAGGAAAACAACTGCGGGGACTACTCCAACCCCAAACATCCAGCGCCACGCATGATTTCCTGCAAGCAAATAGCCAGTAAGGTCGGCCAAGGCAATCCCAAGCGCCAGGGCAAACTGATATAGGCCAATCAGCATTCCACGGGTCTGCGGCGGGGCAAGTTCCGAAACGTAGACAGGAGCAGTCACTGAGGTGAATCCGATCGCAAGCCCGAGCAAGGCGCGGGCGCAGATCAATGTTGTGATATTGGGCGATACAGGCGCAAGAATAGAACCCGCAATGAAGAGCACTCCACCAGAGGCTAATGTGGGTATTCTTCCAATCATATCGGCAACTGGGCCGCCAACAAGCGCTCCCAGCATCGCGCCAATAGCCACGACACTCACGACTACGCCTTCCATCCCGGAACTTAGGCCGAAGGACGAACGGATGAAAATAAGAGCTGCAGCAATGATACCCACATCGAAGCCGTACAGGAGCCCTCCCAGGCCCGCAATGAAGGAAACCCTCCAGAGGAAGGTGCGTCTCACTTGCGAACCGGCGGCAAAGTCTGTGTCAGACACATCTATCCTTATAGAGCTGCGGCTTCTTTCTCCTTCAGAATAGCTTGACTTTGTAAAGAAAGCTACATAAGGTTTCAGAAAAGGGCTGCTTTGGAGGTATACCGGTGGGAGTTGATCCCCAGCCAATGCGACGGTGGATTTCTGGAATTGAGCCTCCGCATGAGCTGCTGGCGTCGAACGGAACGCAGATTTTCGAGCTGGAGTGCCGCGAACAGCCCGCGAGACTGCTTCAATTGATCCATTCTTATGCTACCGATGCTCAAATTCGTGCGCAGTTCCAGTCGCTCCGAGCATTGGTTTCAAAGGAGGGGCCCGTGCTTTTCCTGGGCATGGGAGCTTCGTTTTGCTCCTCAATCAGCGGATCGGTTCTTCTGCAAAGTAAGGGCCGATCGTCGTTCTCAGTGGATGCAGGTGAGTGGCTGTATTACGGCGTTCCAACGTGGCATAGTGCCCCGCTCTCAATTCTGCTCACGACCTCCGGAGAGAGCGCTGAACTGGTGCGGCTTATGAAAGAAGGAAAAGAGCAGGCGTTGGCGCTGATCTGTAACAACTCGGCAAGTCAGTGTTGGGAGCTCTCCGATAAGAGGCTTCCGATTCTCGCGGGACCGGAATACGGGAACGCAACCAAGTCATACACCAATGCCGCCGCCGCCTCAATCATCCTCGCGTCTGAGTTGCTCGACATTTCATGGCAACAAGATGCTGAATCGATAGTCTCTTCTTTTTCAAAATGCCTGGACAATGCACTTGCTTGCCGTAGCGACTTGGAGGCTTTCTGCCGAGGAGCCGCTAACATAGAAATCATTGGGCGAGGGCCCGCTTACGGAGCTGCTTTCATGGGCGCTCTCTGCATTCGCGAGACGGCCGGTCTTCGTGCAGCGGCCCATACTGGTGCTGGCTTTCGCCACGGCCCCAACCTTGATGTCGATGCTTCCCATGTTGCCGTCATCTTTGCTCTCGGCTGCGTGGCTGATCTTGGAATAAAGCTGGCTGCCGAGTGCAATAGGCGCGGCGGAAAAGTCATTCTCGTATCGAATCGCGAAATGCACCGGACCGACATCTTATATCCCGTGCAATTATGTGCCGTTCCAGAGGCATGGGAAGGGCTTACGTCGATAGTCGTTCCTCAGGCTCTCGCCCTCGCTATGATAGAGCGCTCCGGTTGCCGGTTGCCGCCAAGATTCGAATATGGCGTCATGCAAGAGTAGGATTTATCGTTTGTGAGGAGCAACCGCAGGTTTGGAAGTTACCTTTCGAGTGGAGTGTAGCCACAACAGGGCGTCTTCAAAAATATGGTTCTGATGAACATCCGCAAAAATCTTGTCGCCATGACCCATATTCATGTAAACCATCCGGTATTTGGTGTTGGACCAGACGACGGGCAGGTCCCCAGCCAGCACAGTATCCTTCAACCCTAGCGGATAATTGGATGGATCCAATGTAACCAGGACCTTGACGTTTTCATTCAATCGGGGACTTGGCTTCCAGATATACCACTCATTGGCCGGTGACATGAATTGCGCGGCAAGGTGCTTGGTTACAGTGCTGGTCTCGTCATCCACATGCAGCAGAGCCGGAAGGGGTGGCCAATTGTTCCCATAGAACACGCCGCCACCGAGAAACTCTACAAACCATGGCCAGTTCGTATCTGCATCGTTGTACGCGGCAACGTGAAAGCCCAGCCAACCCCCGCCGTGCTGCATGTAATCCTCGAAGGCTGACCGCTGACCCTGAGTATGAGGAGAATCGTTGAGCCACAGCACGACGTCAACGCTCTTTAGGCGAACAACATTCAGGTCGTCCCAATTCGTTGTGGACGTAAATGCGAAATGGCCTTTTCTTGCCTTCGACGCGTAAAACCCCAAGGCTTGCCGGGCGAAATCAACATGGTCCTGTTCCACATTGGTTGAGTAGAAGGCGAGAACGCGAAAGGCTCTTGGTTGCGCCAGGCTCACGTGCAAAGGCAGCCAGAACGCAAGGATCATCAAAAGGTACGAGCGGCGTTTCATCATCGTCCTGCCGCCCACACGATGGAATTATGAAAAAGAGTCGTGAAGGACTTGTTCTGAAAGAGTTCGCCGTGATGTCCCATGAAGATATACACGTTTCTCGCCTTTACGTGTTCATTGGTCCAGACGACAGGGTGATCGCCCATCTTGATGGCCGTGGATGGCGAGTAGCTCGTTTCATTCACACTGGCCAGAACGTGAACATTCGGGCGAGGCGATTTGTCATAGGTGTACCATTCTTCGTTGTCGATCTCGAAAGGACTCGTAAGTCCCAGCATCACGGGGTGTGAGGGTGCCTCAACGATTACTTTGCCCGATACAAAAGAAGGAATGTAGGTCTTGAAGCGAATCCCACCCATGAATTTGGAAAACCACGGCCACATGGGATAGCCATCGAACTCGCCTAACAGAGTGGCATGGTGAAAGCCGATCCATCCGCCCCTCCCTTCTTCAATGAATCGTTGAAAGGCCGCCATGGCATTGGGCGTCCAGGCGTATGGGGGGTAATTCAACTGGAGACAAAGTTGATAGTGAGACAGGTACTCGTCGTTGATCGGTTCGGTGTTCTCAATGTAATCGACCACGAAACCGTCCACATTTGCCTCACGCGCCAGCCAAATCTTGGCGGCATCGACAAAGGGCTTGTGAATGCCGCCTGCTTCCGCAATCGCCAGAACTCGGAATGGCTTCTTCTGGGTCTGCGCCTGGGCTCTCAGCAGGTAGGCGCAGCAAAGAACGAGGAAGATGCGGCAAAGAAAGTTTCGAGTGCAATGAATCAGCAGACGTCGCTGGATTCTCATGCGCGCTCCTCATTTCAGATGGTCTCGATAGTGCAAGTATCTGCTCAATTGCCTTGCGCCGTTCGGCAGGGAAGAAGATACTTAGTAAACAACATGAAGTATCTCATCAAACTTGGCTTTATGACGCTCAAAATCTGGCGGAAAGCCCGCGGCGCGCTTCTCTGCAATGTATTGTTTGCGAGTCTCGTCGCCGCGTGCCCTTCTGCGTCTTCGCAAGCACAAGTGGTTGGTCCGGACGCAGGGTTGTTCAACCCGCAAGCCATCGCTTTTAATCCGACCAATGGAAAAGTCTATTCCGTAGATTCGAAAAGCAACTCTGTCCTGGTTGTGGACGACGCCACGGATTCCAAACGTTATATCAAGGTGGGTATCGCACCGGTCTCTCTCGCAGTTGATTCCACCACGGGAACAACGTATGTGGTCAACGCGGGAGATGGCACGGTAAGTGTCATTGATAGCCAATCGAACACGGTCAAGACAACTATTGAAGTGGGAAAGCATCCCTATTCAATCGCGATTGATACAACCGCTGGCCGCGTCTACGTCACTCATACTTTTAGCAATCAGTTATCGGTGATTGATGAAGGAACCAGCGATGCCGCCAACATGGTTATAGGTGCGGCAGACCTCATCGCCGTAGACTCGAAGACAAGTCTCATTTACCTGCTCGGCTATGAGGGCGGCGGCATAGCTGTTGTGAACGGCGCCAACGCTAGTGTGTCTCATCTAATAGCCGGAAAGCACGCCTGGGGATTGGCGTTGGACACGCTTAGCAAAACGCTTTATGTACCGCGGATTGGCAATGATCAAATCGCGGCAATCAACACTGATTCAGGCGAAGTAAGATATATTCCGACGGGTTCGATGCCGTGTGCAGTTGCGCTCGACTCTCGTTCTGGAACGGCTCTTGTGGTTAACTATGGTGCGGACTCCGTGTCGATCATCAACATCGCGCACGGCTTCACTGTGGCTACCATCCCCGTCGGTCGACGTCCTCAGGCAGTTGCGATTGACCCAGACATTCGCCGGGCATATGTGGCAAATACACTGGCCGGCACTGTTTCTGTCATCGATATGAACTCCCGTCTCGTCATCGCAACGGTAGCTGCCGGCACAAACCCATATGCGCTAGCCGTGAATCCCCTGTCTCACAAAGTTCACGCAGCAAACATCGGCGATCCACCCAGCACCACATTCAAAACTCAATCGCATTTCTGATTGCCGCAACGACGAGGGCGACGTTGCCTTCGTTGTTCATGTCCTCGATTGCGATGTCATTGGGGAGATGACCGGCTCGAAAGGGCGAGCCGGGCGCAGGGTGAATGCCTCTGCGCCCATCGCCAAGAAGCTTTGTGATAGAACGGGAGTCGGAACCGTCCGTGCTTGCATTGGCAACTACGATGTCCGGATTGCGATCATGGTTGACGGAACCGGACTGCTTCTTGTGCCGGGCACATTCGTTGCGACCGGTCGCCGCTCAACGAACGACTCCACATTGTCAACGTTAACCACGACGGCCATCCGAGTGGACGCAAGGTTTCAATTCGTGCTCGCTGGTTGTAGAGACCTTATGACTGTCGGGAAGGATCAACCGAGTCTGCCAGTTCGATTTCACTCGTCACAGGCGCAAAAGGTAGGCGGCTTGTCCCCACCACGCAGGGAAACTCTTCTTCCGTCCTATTGCAATTGCGAAGGATTAGCTGGTATAACCTTCGCGAGGATGCGTCAGTTCCTTGCGCCTTCGCTTGGCGCGGTACATGGCTTGATCGGCCGCTCGAAGGAGTGATTCACTGTCTGCCGCGTCTCTCGGATAGAGGCTATAGCCGAAACTCGCATAGGCCTGGATTCGACATCCTTGGAGCAGGACCGGGGGCAAGAGGACGGCCTCCAAATCGCGCACAACTCGCTCTACGATAGTATCCGAACCGGCCCCTGGCAAGAGGGCCGCGAATTCGTCGCCACCCAGTCGCGCGAGGAGATCTCCCTTCCGCATACAGCTGCGGAATCGGCGGGAAAGCTCCTGCAGAAACTGATCGCCGACGCGGTGCCCATACCTATCATTCACTTCCTTGAACCTGTCCAGATCGATGTAGATGACAGCGAAGGCTTCATGATCTTTGATTGCATTATGGAGAACTTCTTCGATTCCTTTCTGAAAGGAAAGGCGATTGGGTAGACCCGTCAACAGATCGTGGTTGGCCTGATGGTCAAGCTTCTCGTAGGATCCGCGAGCCTCGATCGCGATCGTTGCGAGCCGCCGGGCGACTGAGACCACCTTTGAAAGGGAATCATGGGTTGGAATTTCCTTCTCTCGGCTGATGTCCATCCAACCGATCGGTTCGCCGGCGGTAGAGAGGATCTCTGTCCGGGTGGCTTGCGTCCGGGGAGATGGAAGCGGCGAATGAGAAGCGATCGAACAATGAATCCCCGGGGAATACGTCGTGACCATTGCCGCGATGCTGTGGAGCACGGTATCGAGTTCGGTGGCGGACACGATCATCTCCATGATCTGCGCCTGGTCTCTTTCAAATCTGCGCTGGACCTGGAGTTCGCTGGTTCGCTCCGCAACGGCCACTTCCAGTTCCTTTTGACGACGACGGAAGCTGTGAGTTCGCCAGCGAAACGCTATTACGAGGAGAAGAACCCCGCCGGCGATCGCCAAGGCGATGAACGTTCGCGTCAGATACCATGGCGGACGAACCGTCAATGTTACGCTCGCGGGTTCACTGCTAACCTTCCCGTCGGGTGATTCAGCCAGGACGTCAAACGTATATTCCCCCGGCCGCAGATCGGAATAGACGATTTCATGCGAGCTTGTGCGCAACCAGTCAGCATCGATACCCCGAAGTCTGTAAAGGAAGCGGTTCCGTTCTTCGTTGGTGTAGGTGAGAGCCGTAACGTGAAACTGAACGCTGGACGCTGGATAGGTGGAGGAGAAAGGCCCTTGGCCACTCAGCGTGAGGCCGTTCACGACCAGAGACACGATGGCTGCACGGGGAGTTGGGCGAAAGGACTTGATTCGGGCGGGAGTATAGTGGGCCAAACCACGGCTCGTGCCAATCCAGACATCGTCCGCCAAACCTGTGTGGAAGGCATTGACGTTGATGTCATTCCAAACCAGTCCGTCATCCTCGGTGTACCATCGCCAGCCTTTGCTATTGGCTTCAAACGTGAACACGCCCCGGTCAGTGCCGACCCAGAGAGTGCCGGAGCGATCGGATCGCAGGAAATAAGGCACCAGCGAGCCTGAGGCCAGAAGTGGTGGGAGAGCGCTTGCTGTCCAGCTGCCATTGCGAAGAGAAAGACGAAAGACCTGACCCGACACGGTGAGAACGTAGATCGTCCCGTCCGCGCCCTCGGCAACATTCAAAGCGTTCCCGGCCTCAAGACCTTGTATGACTCCCAAAGACTTCCAGTGATGAGCCTCGAGAACATAAAGGCTCCCGGAGGCTACGGTCCAGAGACGTCCAGAACGATCCAGCAGAAGGCTTGCCATGTAGCCCTCCGGTGTTCCCGGCGGGATCGACAATCGAAACCCTCCGCCTCCTTGTTGCACGAATCGCAAGAGGCGGTGAGACGTTGCCGCCCACACTGAACCGTCGGCATCCACCACCAGGCTGATCACGTCCTCTGAACGGCCTTCAGGAATTCGGCTTATGCGGCCGGTTCGGCTGTTTAGAAGGCTGAGGCCTGCGCCCGAGCTCCCCGCCCACAAGTTGCCCGCATGATCGAATGCCAGTGCGAAGACGTGATCTCCGGCCAGGCCGTCGTGTTCCTGCCAACTGCGGACAGTGCCCCGGCCCACTTGGAATTCAATCAGCCCGCGGTCGGTTCCAAGAAACACGTGATCGTCGGAGTCGGGCAGAATGGCAAGGATGCTGCTGTTGGCAAGGCCCTCCAATTCGGTCCACCCCTCCCACGAGTCGTAACCGCGCCACCGTTCGAGGCCTCCTCCCAGGTGCCCGATCCAGAGCGAGCCTTCCCGGTCTTCCAGCGCGACCTGGACGCTGTCGCTGGTCATCCCCTCCCGCATCGAAACGAGTGACCATCTTCCCTTGATCAGCCGCGCCAGACCGCGCTGCGTGGGCACGAAGAGATTCCCATCGCGATCCAGATCCAGGAGGCCGGTTCCATCCGCCGGTGGCAGGCCTTCAGGCCCAGTCTCGAAGGTGGCTGATCCCGCTTTGAGACGGAAGATTCTCTTCTCACTCCGAATCCAAAGATCGCGATTCCGGTCCATTCGAATGCCCGTCCATCGATCGTGGGGAATGCCCTCATTCTGTCCGAAGCATTTTGTCTCAACCGCCCCGCGACGGCAAATCCCTGATTCCCGGCTGTACCATACGGTTCCATCGGGCGCAGCATAGACCGCGGAGACGGGTTGCCCCTTGGTGGTTGGGTCGATGGAAATCACTCCAAGGCTGCCATCCTGAACGGGTAACGAGCCAAGGCCGGCACTTGTCGCAAGAGCAAAGGTGTGTGACTTCTGGAGCCATGCAACCGGTTGCGGACCAAGCAGGTTCACTCCCAGTTCAAACTTGCGAAAATGATTGCCTTCCCGTCGAGAGAGAGAATGCTCCGAGACAACCCATAGAGTGCCGTCAGGAGTTTCAATCAGGAAGAGGGTGGTGCTGGGCTGGATGCCGTCCGCTTGTCCGAATCGTTGAAACGATGTGCCGTCATATCGATACACGCCGTTGAAGGTGGCTGCCCAAATGAATCCTTCATGATCTTGAATTACATCCGTGATGACCAGGTCCAGGAGTCCCTGCGTCTCTCCGTAACGCTGAAAGCTGAATCTTTGCGCGGCGAGGGAGTGGCCAAGGAAGAGCACCATGACCAGAACAATCAACCGACTTGTCGAACGATCCATCACTTCCGCACAACCTAAGAATAGTGCCCTGGCACAACATCATGCTTCTTGGTAACAGGAATGACAAGCACTCGGCCAGACGATGCGAGGGGGAAAGCCCGCCTGTCTCGATCAACCCCGAAACGGCAGGCAATCGAACAAGCGCAGAATAGAATGCTAGGCTGCCGCCCCATGATTCCTCCGGTCGTTCTGATGACGTTTTAGCTGTCCGACTTCACAAACATCGGGCAAACCTGATTTGGCTACGAGCACACCGCCTCCGCTTTCGGGGTAGTGAACGAACGGGAAGGATTCGAAGGCGGGCCTCGCAAATAGATAGCCCTGGAATAGCTTCACGCCTGCGTTCAGAAGCCACTTGTATTCACCCACGGTCTCGACCCCTTCGGCAATCACGTCAATCTCAAGGTCCCTGCATACCTGGAGAATGGCGCGCACGATGCTTTGGCGAGGACCGTGGCCTTCAATTCCATCGATGAGGCACATGTCCAGTTTGATTTGGTCAGGCTGAAAGTTTGCCAGTAAGTTAAGACCGGAATAGCCCGCGCCAAAGTCATCGATGGCCACTTTCACGCCAAGCGCGCGGTATTCGTTGATGAGGTCTGCGAAGCGAGCTTGATCTCCGATCACTTCTCCTTCAACCAGCTCAAGCACAATATTGTGAATCGGCAAAAGGCTCTTCTCAGCAGCCCGTATCGTACTGAGAATGGACTCCGCCGATGCATACAAACTGAGTGGAAAGAAATTCAAGTTGAGATTGCAAGTGATTCCCAGTTGGGCAGCGAGTGAGATAGCTTGAACGCGTGCGGCCTGATCGAATAAATAAAGCCTGTCAACAGGAACCTTCGAAAGAACGTCGCTGGCACCCTCATGATGAGCTCCTCGAATGAGTGCTTCGTAAGAGACAACCTCATAGGTTAGCGCATTCACGATAGGTTGAAAGGCGAAACTGAATTTAGGATCTGACACGTGCTCTTGATTCATTTTTAACTTCTTCCTGCTTTGAAGCTCGCCATTTCAGTCGCCAAGAATCGATGACTAACGCGGCAACCCGTCTTCTTGCCAATAATGTGCGGAGTTCACCCAGCACAGACCAAACCTGCAAAACTTAGAGCCAGTATCGGATGCTATCCGTTCCTTCTACGGAAAACCGGAGAGTTAGCATCAAGCCTTTGGCCGGCATTGAAGCGACAGCTCTCACCCTTCTCTACTCAAAATGGTCGAGGGAGACTTGGAATAGGAGATGTTCGCACTCAATCATTCTGGAGATCATCTTCGATAGTATTCCTACAATGGCTCCAGGAAGGTGACTTTAGTGGGTGTTGCTCCGATCTTTCGTACCAGAGGATTGAACCGTCCTATCAGGATGTGTAGATGAAGGAAACGCTTAGCCACGAATTTAGCTGCCTTCGTAGCCTTGGCTGCGGGGTTGTGAGTTTTAGTTCAAGCATGAGGCGGCCAGCGGCAATTGGACGCCTCGATCGGTCGTCATTTCGTCCTGCGGCTCACAATGATGGACGCCGCAATGGTGGCACCCCCCAATCGCCTCACGGACTTGATAAAGAAGTAAATAAGCCGAGGGTACTGCCAAAGCCCAACAGCGATTTCCATCATGTTTTCCAACGCTGTCTGAACCCGAGCTACAGACGGCCTAAGGGCTCGGGCATTCATGGAAAGCCCAGGTTGCGACGACCAATCCAAGATCGCAAACTCCTCAATGATTGCTCCCGAGATATTGATTGGGCGCGCCAGGCGTTGGGATGTAGTTCGAGACCTGCGCTCCACTGGCATGTGGCCGGGCCAATGGACTTATGAGGTTGATACCGCTGCCGGAAATCTGCACGCCAACCGCGTGCGCTCGAGCCAGTGGCGCAGCGACTGTAATTGTTCCGCCGCCGAAGCCGCGGATCGAGGAGACAACGGCCGTCTCGGCGTTCGCCCCGATGTCAATCGAGATTGCTTCACCCTTCCTGAAGCCGCTAACGTTGGCCGCCGGAAGAACAGTCGCTCCCACGTCAGTGGCATTGCGCACCGTAGTTGCACCCGCTGTCCCAACTGTAGCGATGGTGGCATTTTCGAGGTTCGCATTCGAATCGACGAAGACCCTTTGACCTGCAATGAAACCCTCCACGTTGTCGACCTTGATGTTCGTTGCACCGGCGGCCGACGCGGTCGATAAAGTAGCAGCGACCTGCGTCAGAAAGTCGTTGCAGTTGCTTTCGGTATCGGCGCCATCGGGGAATCGGCCTGCGCTTGTGTTGGTGGCGACCGGGCTCGGGACAATGGACCACAGTTCCAAAATTGAGTTGGGAGCGGGTGCATAGCAACCGCTCTGGCTTGCGCCTGAGGCAGCTTGATAGCCTTCGCCGGCCCAAGGGTCGGCGATGGCCCCGTAGTTGAGGCTGTCGGCAACCACACCCGAGGCGTCCCTCAGCACCATGCTTCCCTCTTCGATCGTGATGGTCCGACCAAATATCGGAAAGTTGGTGGTCAATTCCGGTCCTCCGAACCATTGATCGGGTGCGGGCGTTCCCTGGTAGCCGGCAATCTTGACGGCTTCGTCTCGAATAACTTCGTGCATCGCGTGGTTGCTGGTCAGTGGCTTGTCGAGAGTGATGCCGGTGCCAAGCGCCTGGACAGGCTCGTTGCTGGAATGCGCAAAGGACGTCGCCGGCTGGAAGCTGATCCCCGTTCCGCGATCGCTGAAGGGGAGATTGGCCGCATGGTTGTACTGCAGATGTGCGCCCAGATCGAGCCCCGTGCCCGGAGATACGACCCACTCATCCGTCACATGGGGCTTGGCCAGGGCTGGCGTGAAATCAAGAGGCACTCCACTTCGTCCCCGGTTGCCGATGGCGGTGACGGTAACGGCTTCCTGGCTTGCCGGTGTGCCAATCGTGATCTTGTCGCCCACGGCGAAACCCTCTGCGCGACGGACATTAACCCTCATCGCGCCGGCGCTCACATTGGCGGCAAGATTTGTCTTACTCGCTACTGTTCCGACATGAGCCACCGTCACGGTTTCGATTCCATGTCCGACACTGTCGATATCCAACCGGATTTTGTCTCCGGCGGAGATATCGGAGACAGAAGTTACCTTGATATTGCTAGCTCCGGCGCGCGAGTCCATTGCGAGATAAGCTTGTATGCCCGGCTTGCCTACCGCGGTCACCGTGGCTATCTCATACTGCTCCACGGTATTGGCGACGGCGGGGTAAGTTGCGCCATATCCAAGCGCGATCTTCTGGCCAACAGAGAAGCCGGACACGCTCTCTACCGGCACGTTGGTCGAGCCGGCATCGATCGTGATCACCGGGCCTTCTGGAAGCGGTTGCCACACGGTTGTTGGGTCCGCGGCTGCCGTTCCAAGGCTTGTGATTCTGCGAGTCTCCGCGCTTGAGCCGTCACCGATGCGGATCGTATCGCCAACTGACATGCCATCCGTGTTTCTCACATGGACCATGCTTTCGCCTACGCGCGCGGGGACAGCCAGGCCGGAGTCGGAGAGACCAAGAAGGTAAAAGCCACCTGCCGTGAGGTTTGTTCCTGCCGGGATCTTGATCGCCGAGAAAATAGCCTGGTGGGCAGAGTGTTCGGTCAACGTCCAGTTGGAGAGATCGACGCTTTGGGAACCCGCGTTGTAGAGCTCGATAAACGAATTTGTCGAGTTCGTCGGACCACCCGAACGAACCCGATACTCGTTGATCTTGATCGGGCTGGTATTCCGTACCTTTTCGGCCGCCATCTCAACTTGTTTGCTGTGGCCAGCTTTCGTCCACGAGGCATGGCCGACGAGATCGCCTTGGTAAGCTGCCGGGCCTGAGGTAACCTTGAACGTCGCACTCACGCTCGCACCGGGTGCGGTCGGTTGATCAAATATCTTCGACGTTTCAGAGGTTCCGGA
>Ga0182030_10008504_pt1 | contig 21228 bp, 7 predicted proteins | sample 812S3MmetaG_FD_121299 | JGI IMG/M metagenome (GOLD analysis project Ga0182030, IMG submission 121299) | Permafrost microbial communities from Stordalen Mire, Sweden - 812S3M metaG (Illumina Assembly) | ecosystem: Environmental > Terrestrial > Soil > Wetlands > Permafrost | place: Sweden...
CCACGCCGAATCCGTAAACGGCCAGCAATAGGACCGAGGCGAGCAGCAGGCCATGGTTGTCTTTCAGGCGGACGTAGCGATCGATGGCACGGCCGATGATAACCGGGCCGACCAGCGTGGCGCCGGAACTCACTAGCATGGCGGCCACCGCAACAGCCAGATGGCCGCGCTCCGGAACGATCAACGGTGCGAAGCGCCCGATCCCGGTTCGCAGGGACCGCTTCCCGCCGGACGCCTGGTTGGTCTCAAGCTTGTACTTCATAGATATTGGTGCTCCGCTGCGAGTCGTAAATCTGCACGTATTCCGGGGATGTCTCCATCAGCTTCTCGTGGGTGCCGATGGCGAGCATCTCGCCTTCCATCAAAAGGACGATCTGGTCATAGTGCTCCACGGACGAGATCTTTTGCGTCACCGAAATCAGAGTGATGCCGGGATATTGTTCCTGGATATTCCGCAGAATGGCGCGCTCGGTGTTGGTATCTACGCGCGCGGTGAAATCGTCCAGCAACAGAACTTTGGGATTCAGCGCCAGTGCGCGGGCCAGCATCACGCGCTGCTTCTGGCCGCCGGAAAGGGTGGTTCCGCGCTCGGAGACCACGGTGTCGAGGCCCAGCGGCATGCTTGCTATGAAATCGCGCAACTCGGCGGCCGCAATCGCCTTTTCCATATCCTGGTCCGGGATGTCGGTACTGAAAGCGATGTTCTCGCGGAGCGTCATATTGAACAGGATGCTGTCTTGAAATACAAAGCCGACCTGCCGGTGAAGGCCCTCTTTGTCATAGGCGTCGAGCGGTTCGCCATCGTAAGTGACGGTTCCCGAAGTCGGTTGCAGCAGACCGATGAGCACGTACAGCAATTGCGTCTTGCCGGCGGCGGTGGGGCCTATGATGGCGGTTTTGCTACCGCCCTGGAGCGAGAAGGAAATTTTCTTGAGGACTTCCTTGTCGCCGAGAGAGAGCGAAACATCGTCGATGTCGACGTCGCCGCGAAGAGCCCGCTGGAGTGTGCCGGACTTCTTGGGCTCCTCCGCTGTCAGAACTGCGCCCAGGCGCGTGTAGGAAGCGCTGGCCTGCGCCATTACGGTGCTCATGAATCCCAGCATGATGATGGGGAAGATGAGCAGCGCGAGGTAACTGTTGAAGGCGGTGAAATCTCCCAGGCTCATACTGCCGAGGATCACGAAGTGGCCGCCCAGCAGGAGAATGATGATGGTGGCCAGATTGACCGCCAGGGTGATGGCCGGGATCAGGGCGGACATGATGCCGAGGATGGCAAGGCCGATATCCCGCGACTCGGTGTTCGCGGCAGTGAACTTTTCACTTTCGAAACGCTGCGAGTTGAGGATGCGGATGAGGGTGGCGCCGAGGATACTCTCGTTGATCACGCGGTTCAGCCAGTCGATGGCTTCCTGACCGCGCTTAAATAGAACCCTGACCTTCTGGAGCGCGAAGAAAAACGTGCCGCCGATCACCGGCACCACGCCCAGGACGCTCAGCCCCAACCGCCAGTTGATGGTAAGCAGCATCACGCTCGCGCCCACGATGAGGAAGAGCGACGCAATGATGGTGGCCACTGCCATAGAAACAAACAGCTTGACGCCGTCCACGTCAGAAGTGAGATTCGTCAGAAGCTTGGAGGGCGTGAGTTTCTCGATACTGCTGTACGACTGGGTTGCGATCTTGGCGGCCAATCGCGTCCGCAGATCTCGGGCGACACGTTCGGAGCAGTACGTCTGTACGATGTTCTGCAGGTAGTTCAAGGCGAACACCAGGAACCCGACGATGAAGAATTGCACCGCCAGCGCCGAAAGATCGAAGGCCCGCTGGGTGTAAGCGTCTAGGGCGCGCGAGATGAGCTTGGGCACTACTAAGGTAAGCCCGTTCCCGGCGATCGTCAGTACGACGAGTATGGCAACCAGCCGCCGGTATGGTTTGAGCAGGGTGAAAAGCCCCGCTCCCGGTGGACTTCCTTGTGAACCGGTACGTTTTGTACTCATAAGGCAAAGTATGGGTCAGCGAAACGAGGAACGATCTCTGTTGCGGGGAACACCCATAGGTTGAAACAAATCCGCGGCAGGTGTCAAGGTTGGCGAGGCGCGGAGCGCCACTGAAATCCAAGACGGTTTTGGCCGGCCCGAGTCCCCTGGATCGAAGCACCAACTCTCGGCACCCGATCCGAAGAAGATCTGGCATCGTTCTGAACCGTGCCAGAAAAGAATCAACTCCGGTCTGCCGCGCCACTCGGACACAGCCCGCGGACCGCTTCAAACCTATGGCGACCGGGTGCTTAACCGATCCGGGGATTTCGTGGCTCCAGGCGCGGAATGCGCTCCCTGACGGCGGCCCTGTAACGAGTGCCCGCGTGTTTGCGATTAGTTGCAGAGCCGCGGCCGTTCAGGGAGCGTTCACCGGTAACGGACTTTCCCTAAATCGGTTAAGCGCCCTAGCGGTACTTTCGCAAAGCCAGAATGGATTCATTTGTTGAGGGGCCTTAAGCATTGGCGGAGGTGTGATCTACAAACTAGATGAAACATCACGTTCGGGAAACTGGGCTGAGGTGTTGACCATCTGTTTACAGGCCTTGAGCTGAATTCGGAAGGCCGGTATTTGGCCGCCGATAAACGCGGATAAACGCCGAGCAGCACAGTTTTTCGTTCCATCGGCGTTTATCCGCGTTCATCGGCGGCCCATTTTGCTCGTCCGCGGAGTTGTCCTCGTCCGCGGTGTTGCAAAGATCGGCTCGTCCGACGAAACAAGGCGCCTGCATGATTTGTTTCATCTATGACCTGCATCACGAGCATCACGGCCGGAACCGCTTGCTTGAGAAGCCTGCGGAGCTTCGCCGTCAACACCCTGATCTGCCAGATGCGAAGGTCCCGCTGGGCGGCCGGCCGCGCACTTCTCGCCTGACAAGCCTGTAGACTTGGTGCATGGAACGGAAGATCTTCTGGGCTTCTTTCACGATCCTGGGTCTCATGGCTGATTTCATTCTTCCGCTCTGGTGGGCGCTGGGCGCCACGATTCCAATTTGCTTCGTTTGCTGGTGGGTGGCCTACCGTAGCGATTGGTTCTAACGCACACTGCCTTTAAGCTGCTTCGTCCCGTGAATTACCACAGCATAATATCCGCTCTATCTCCGACACGTCTATCCTCCGCCCGGCCCGATTACCAGCCTCGCGAGAACCGCGAGCTCCCATTCCCTGCTATGCTGACCTAAATCACGATGTTGCTCCGGTATCTATATTCCGTGGTCTCCTTACGGCGTTCGCCTTTGCTGGGAATGCTTTGCTTCATCCTGTTGATCCGCCCCGCCGCCGCTGAGATCGTGATCTTTCGCGGGAAGGTAGTCATGGAGGATGGCTCCCCACCCGGCCTCGCCGTGAGTATCCAGCGCACCTGTCAGGGCGTGGACCATCCGACGTTGGAAGGAACGGTATCTCCGAAAACCGGCGATTACTTCGTGCGGATGGACATCAACGATTTCGGTCTCGTCTTTTCTGGCGGTATCGGCGGCAGCGGACTGGTTCCCTGCGTTCTCGAAGCCATCGCCCGCGGCTACGTCTCCAATAAGCTCGATCTCACCGATCGGCGGCTGACCATGATGCCGCGGTTTCCAAATTTGGTGCTCTCACGCGCCACTCCCGGCCTGGTACTCGACCTCGTGAGCGGCCCCGGCGTGCCCCACGCTGCCGCCAGGCCCTGGGCACTCGCGATCAAGCACCTCGATACGCACGATTGGGCCGCCGCCGAAGCTCCACTGCGCGCCGTCGTGCAAGCCGCTCCGAAGTTTGCGCCCGCCTGGGCCGCGCTAGGCTCCGCCTGCGAGCATCTCCATAAGCCGGGCGAAGCCCTTTCAGCCTTCGAGCGCGCCATCGCACTCGACCCCAAGCCATTGGCGCCCTATCTGGAACTCGCCGCCGCCGACTCTGAACTCAAAGATTGGGAAGCCGCCTCCAAAGCTTCCGAGACCCTGATCCGGGTCGACTCCAAACACTCTTTCCTGGAAGCCTACCTTCTGAGTGCCGTGGCCCGCTATCAACTGCGGGATTTCGATGGGGCACTCGCGCGCCTCAAGGAATTGGCCCTCCTCGACAAGCACCAGGACTTTCCGCGCGCCGAGTACCTCCAGGGTCTGGTCTATGAAGCCCGCCACGAATTCGACCTGGCTACCGCCCATATGCGGACTTACCTCGCTCAGCATCCGCATGCTGAAGATTACAACGCTGTGTCGCAGCGGCTGGCCAACCTCGGCAAGCAACCCTTGGCCGAACTTGCCGACGAGGTCACCGCCGAGGACTTGCGCCCACCGGCCACAGGCGAAGCTCCGGTACCTGGAGGCCTGAAGGCCTTCAATGCCATAGCGGGCCTTCAGGAGGCGCCCACGTACCATGACTTCTTCCTGCAATATTGCCGGGCAATCACCACCACAGATCCAGGCACCGGGAACCGGACTGCCGATTCCAGCGCAGCTATCAATACCTTCATTGCCACCGTCAACGAGTTGGAACAGCTCGGCGAACGCAGTCCCAGCCACACCCTCGTGCAACTGGCAATGGATACCGATACCCATCGACGCGCCACTGAGCGCATTTTGAACTTGCTCGGGTGGAAGCTCACCGCAAGCGGCGACAGCTTTTCGGCCGAGCCCGGCGACCAGGCTATCGACGGCACCCGCCAGCGCTTCCCCGCCGCCCTGGGTATCGACGAGCTCGACATGCGGTCTGCTATCGAAGCCCGCCGCGCCTTCCAGTTCGAAATCCCGATCGAGACCGCCCGTTTAGTTGGCGGCGCGGCCTGGAGCGTCCTCCTGAAGGGTGTCCCGGATTTCTCCGGCGGGCCGGCCGAAGCTTTCATCCGCGACAGGCGCTATGCCTTCGTCTACTCCGGCCTGGGCGCCATGGAACCGGACGCCGCCGGTGCGGTGGTTTCGTCCGTCGGTCTCGCCAACCTGATCGTGAAGTACTCCAGCCTGCTGGCCGAATTCGGCAGCGCGCTGGCCATTGCGGAAAACCGGGTACTTGTTCCGGGCGGCGCCAAAGCGGAATCTGTATGGGCCAATCTGGTGGGCGCCAACCCCGCAAACCCCGCCCTCTTTTTCCGCGCATTGTTCGACAAGGATCAGGGCCACATGCTGAGCTTCTATTTCGATCTCGCGCACGCCGACCCTGCGCATCAACAATTCTTCACCGGCCCAACGTCCCATCTGGAGGCGTTCTATAAGTGGTATCGTGAGTCCCTGGCGCAGATCTACTTTCTTCGTAAAGAGGACCGCTGGCAGGCAGCCATACTCCAGGATCTGCGCCTGGACTCTTCCGGTAAAGTCGCTTTCCCGGGCAACCGGCAGGCGTGGGGCCCGGTGACTGCCAGCGACGCGGAACTCCTGCTGCACCTTCCTTCGCTCCGATCTCTGGCTGCTGTAGCCCGGCTGGAAAATCGGCGCGGCGCAGCGCTGGACGCGGAATCCGTCGCGATCCTGGTGCATCGCCGCGACGACTGGCGCTACCTGTTTCCTTATTTGGAAAAGCTGCCCGGCCTCGGTGCAGGCGAGTTCCAGGCATTGGCTTCCTTCACGGAACAGGCTGGCAAACTCTCCAGCGACCGTCAAGCCATCCACCTGGGCGACTGGCATTCGCTTGTCGAACTGATCGTACTCGCGAGCCAGGCCGGAGCGCTCGATGCCGCCCAGGCCGCGCAGGCTTTCCGGCAGACTTGTGAAACCATACGCGCCGACGATCCATCGGCCCAATCCATCTCGGTCCTGCGCGCCATGGCCAAGGGCGCCGATGACCTGGACGAGGCTGTCCCGGCACGTCTGCTGCGCTTGAGCGGCGCGCGGCGCGTGGCCTTCGATCGTGTCAAAGAACTCCAGCATGTTCCCGCCCTGCGCTCCTTGGGCAATCCTCCCGATGCTCGCAGTACGCTCGCGGCTCTCAGCGGACTGGTCTACGCCGCCGAACTCGATCCTCAATACCTGCTGGTCGCGGAAGACCGCCGCTTGCTGGCAAAGCACAACTTTCTGCTGGCGCCCAGTGACAGGATTTCAGGCCTCTTCGCCGATTCGTCTTTGATCAGATCGAACAACTCGCCGGGCACTAAGCTGACGGGTGGCTTCGCGCGCTTCCGCGATTCAACTCAGGTGCTCAATCGCCACAAGGTCGGTTCGCCGGTTGACGAAAGCCCGGCAGTCGAGCCGCCCGCCGACGGCGCGTCTCCCCGCCCAATACCCGCCGTAGAGTCGACGATTCCCGCTTCCAGTGGACCCCTTTTCCGCGCCAGCAGCAGCCTGGTCGAAGTATATGCCACGGTGACCGATAGCCACGGCCGTTACGTCGACGATCTGACTGCCAAAGAATTCTCCGTCGTGGAAGGCGGCCATTCGCAGGCTATCACGGCGTTCGAAAACCATACGGCGAGCGTCTCGGTAGTGCTCCTTTTCGACACTACCGGCAGCATGGAAGCCACCCTCCCTTCGCTCAAGTCCGCCGCGCTTCGTCTGCTCGATGAAATGCGCCCGGACGATTCCGTAGCGGTCTACGGCTTCAACGATCGGGTTGCCGAGCTACAGCCGTTCACCACCGACAAGATCGCCGCCAAGCGCGCCGTCCTCCGGGCCCACGCCGCTGGATCCACCGCACTCTACGACGCCCTGTTGCGTGTGAATCACGACCTCTCCGCCCGCGCCGGGAAGAAAGTGATCATCGTCTTCACCGACGGTGACGACAATTCCAGCATGCTGACCGCCGACGACGTCATCGAGGGCGCGAAGACCCGCGGCGTCCCCATTTATACCATCGCGGAAGGCGAGGCCTTAGATAGTCTACAGTTACTCGATCAGCTCGCTAACATGTCGCGGTCCACTGGCGGACGACCCTTCGTGGTCCGCAAGTTGAGCGATATCGCCCCCGTCTTCCAGAAGGTGTCGGAAGATCTGATGCACGGCTACCTGCTGGCCTTCCAGCCACGCGCCAGCGAAGACCACGGCTGGCACGCCATCAAGGTCGTCCTTTCCACCGCTAAAGGCCAGCAAGTCCGCGCTCGCGAAGGCTACTACCCCGACTGACTAATTGGGTCCCGGCCTCGTTCGATCTTTGGTCCGAGGCAGTCGACGAATTGAGGTGAGCCCGGCAGGGGCGATATGTGCGCTTCGTGTGGCAGGCAATCTTGCCTGCAGGCGGCCTTTCAGGCCGCCGTATTCGATACGCGACGAATTTCTCGGGCTTCAGTACCGCCGACCGCCGCATGGATGTAGATGAAGCCGAAGAAAGTCGGGCTAAAGCCCGGGGTCCCCTCTGGGGATGGCTGAAGCCTGCCCACTTGGCCGGCTGGCTGCATGCGATGAATGGCCAAGGCCGCCGGGCGGGTTGAAAACCCGCCTGCAGCCAGGATTGGCTGCCACACCACAGCGTTGCGGCCCAACTCAATTTTCCGGACCGCTAAACTCGCCGGGGACTCGTGCTTTCGATCTGCCGGCTCCTTGTGCGCGAGGGCGCTGCGATCTACCATTGTGACCGGGAGTGATGACATAAATTGAACCAATGAGATCCGTAATTGCCGCTTGTGCCGTATCTGCCGGAATCCTGGCTGCGCAATCCAGCGCGCCGATCCAGATTGAAAGCTGGGTGACGACCCCAGACCGCTCGTCGTTGTTCCAGAAGCAGACCAACCGCATCGAGTTCCATGACGGGAATCATGCGGGAGGGCGTGGAGGGCAACCCATCGTCATTGACGAAGCCGCGCAAATGCAATCGATGGACGGTTTCGGGTTCGCCCTGACGGGCGGAAGTGCGGAGCATCTCATCAAAATGAGCAAGGAGGCGCGGGCATCGATCTTACACGAACTGTTTTCCGCGGAAGGAAACAACGTGGGCGTCAGCTACCTCCGGCTGAGCATCGGCGCTTCCGACTTAAACAGTTTCGTGTTTTCGTACGACGATCTTGCTCCCGGTGAAACCGACAACGAGTTGAAACACTTCAGCCTCTCACAAGATACCAAGGACGTGATTCCCGTCTTGAAAGAGATTCTGGCGATTCGCCCGGACCTCAAAATACTCGGGTCGCCGTGGTCCGCCCCTGCCTGGATGAAGACCAACAACAACGTGAGAGGCGGCCCGCTCAAGGAAGAATGCTACCCGGCTTACGCCTTGTATCTGGTGAAATACATTCAGGAAATGAAGAAGGAAGGCATCCTCATCGACGCCATCACCATCCAGAACGAGCCCTTGAATTCGAAAAACACTCCCAGTATGCCCTGGCTCGTAGACCAGCAGTTGAACTTTCTCAAGAACGATCTCTATCCCGCCTTCGTCAAGGCGGAGCTGAAGACCAAGGTGGTTTTGTTCGACCATAACTGCGACCGCGCAGACTATCCGCTAGTCCTGCTGAGCGACCCGATCGTCTCGCAATTTGCCGATGGATCGGGATTTCACAACTACGGCGGCGAGATGAGCGCCATGAGCACGGTCCACGCGGCCCGGCCGGACAAGAATATCTATTTCACGGAGCAAATGATCACCGAAGCTCCAGGCAGCGCAACCATCGCGATCGCGGCGACGGTCAAGCGGATGATTATCGATACCGCGCGCAACTGGAGCAAGAACGTGATCCTATGGAACCTGGCCGCCGACCCTCGGAACGGTCCCCATACCGATAACGGAGGATGTGCCGGATGCCAGGGCGCCATCACCATCGACAAAGAAGCGGTGTCCCGCAACATCGCGTATTATACGGTCGCGCACGCATCCAAGTTTGTGCGTCCAGGTTCGGTCCGTATCGGTTCCACCAACAGGGGGGATCGAACGGTCAGCATTACCGAGGACGAGGAACGCCCAGGGGTGAAACGCGCTACTGTAATCGAGAATTCGCAGGTGCTGCCCAACGTCGCTTTCAAGACCCCGGAAAGCAAGATCGTCCTGATTGTCGCCAACGACACATGGTCGGCGAGCGCGTTTAGCGTTCAGTACCGGGGACAGATCGCCGAAATACGGCTTCCGGCGGGGGCTGCCGGCACATATATCTGGTAGCCAACTCAGCGGGCGGCGCCGGCTGCTGGAATCGGCTTGCCCCTGCGAAGCTGGCGGCCAGGCGCCAAACCTGTACAACGGACCCATTCTCAAGACGAGCATCCTTATGATGAACAAAAAATCAGCCCTTCTATTTTGGACCGGCGCGATTCTCGCGGTGAATCTCGCATGGAGCGCCGACGCATCGCACACCAAAGACCCTGTGGATTATGTCAATCCAAACATCGGCACGATCGGGCATTTGCTGACGGCCACGGTTCCCTCCGTGCAGTACCCCCACGGGATGGCCAAAATCGCTCCCGTGACCACTCCCGGCATGCAGGACCGCTACCTGGCGGACAAGATCTTCGGCTTCCCGGCCGGACCGGCAACCTTAATACCGTATACCGGCGAATTCACCTACGATCCCGCGCGAATGGCTTCGCATTACGACCACGATTTCGAAACCGCCACACCCTACTGGTACAAAGTGCGGCTCGACGATTCCGACGTAACGGCGGAAGCTACTGCCACGCCTCTGGTGGCATATTACCGTTTCACTTTTCCGCAGGCACAACATGGGCACCTTGCCTTGAACCTGAACCGCGGGGAAATCGAAGTAGTGGGGCCGCATGCCGTGTCGGGCTCGGGCGATAGCGGCCGCGCCGAGGGCACGGACGGAATCCGCTATTATTTCTACGCCGAGTTTTCCAAGCCGCTCGCGGGTTATCGGACATGGAAAGGCAGCAACCTTTCGCAAGAGGCGAAACAAACGGGCGAGGACCTCGGATTCTCTACCGATTTCCCGGCCACCGCGGGACAGCAAGTAGAGGTGCGCGTCAGCATCTCGTACATCAGCGCCGACCAGGCAAAGAAGAATCTCGAAACGCAGATTCCGGACTGGAGTTTCGAAGCCGTAAAGGCGAACGCCCGCACCACGTGGAACCAGACGCTGAGCGCCATCGCCATTAAGGGCGGGACGGAGCGCCAGCGGACGATCTTTTACACCGCGCTATACCGCACGCTCTGCCGCATGACCGATATCACGGAAGGCGGCCGGTATTACAGCGGGTACGACCACCAGGTGCATGCTGCCGAGGGCCACGATTTTTACGTGGACGACGGGCTCTGGGACACGTACCGCAGCGCGCATCCGCTCTCGCTGCTGATTGAAACCCCTCGCCAGATGGACATGATCCGGTCTTACATCCGCATGTACGAACAGAGCGGCTGGATGCCGTCGTTCCCTTCCCTGGGCGGCGAGCGGGCGGTGATGATCGGCCACCACTCCACGGCGCTGATCGCCGACGCGTACAGCAAGGGCTATCGCGATTTCGACGTCGAGAAAGCGTATGAGGGGATGCGCAAGAATGCCACGGAAACCACCATGCTGCCGTGGCGGCGCGGCCCGCTGACGGAGCTCGATAAGATCTACCTGGAGAAGGGATTCTTCCCCGCCCTGGCAAAGGGCGAGCCGGAAACCGTGAAAGACGTCCATCCATCCGAAGGCCGCCAGGCCGTGTCCGTGACTCTGGAGAATGCCTACGACGATTGGTGCCTGGCCCAGGTAGCCAAGGGTCTCGGCAAAGACGACGACTACAAATACTTCCTGAAACGGGCGCACAATTACGCCAATGTTTTCGACCCGCGCACCGGCTTTATGGCGCCCAAGAACGCCGATGGCCAGTGGGTGGAGGGTGTCGATCCTCGATTGGGCGGCGGACAAGGCGGACGGCTGTGGTACACCGAGTGCGACGCCTGGGTCTACACCTGGCACGTGCAGCACGATCCGGCCGGGCTGATCGCGCTGATGGGCGGCCGTGAGAAGTTCACCGAAAAACTCGACCGCCTGTTCCAGGAGCCAATGGGAACATCGAAGTTCTCTTTCCTGGGCCAGTTCCCGGACATGACCGGACTGATCGGCCTCTATCCACAAGGCAACGAGCCGGCGTTCCACATCCCGTACCTGTTCGACTACGCCGGCCAGCCCTGGCAGACGCAGCGCAGGGTACGCCAGATCATGGACGTGTGGTATGGCGATGGCCCGCTCGGCATTTGCGGGGACGAAGACGGCGGCGCGATGTCCTCCTGGTATGTACTGAGCGCCATGGGATTCTATCCGGTGAGCCCGGGAGCGCCGTCATACGAGATCGGCAGTCCGCTGTTCGAAGAGACGCGCATCACGCTCGACAAGGGCAAGGTGTTCACCATTCGGGCCGAGAACGTCTCGGCACAGAACAAGTACGTCCAATCGGCCACGTTGAACGGCAAACCGTGGGACAAGCCGTGGTTTGCGCATTCCGATATGGCGTCGGGCGGCAGCCTGGTGCTGGTAATGGGGCCGCGGCCGAACCTGCAATGGGGCAGCGCGGTGGACGCCGCGCCGCCTTCGATGTCGCGCTGAATCCGCGAAGTCGCGAAGGAAATTGCGGTGAGCGAGTCCTTCGTGGCGCAGGCACGCTATCCCGCCGTGGTCGAGACTCCGGACTCCTGAAGTCGGCGGAAGTCTCTGCTATGCGAAGGAAATTGCGGTGACCCGCAAGGTTGTTGTGTGGCAGCCAATCGTGGCTGCAGGCGGGCTTTCCAGCCCGCCCGGCCTGAACGGCCGTCTGCAGGCAAGATTAACTGCCACACCGAGGTTCGCATCCTCTACGTCAGGAGTTCGGCGCCACAACTACTACGCCTAAAACTTCGGCACCCCTATTTTGCACTCGGGCTGTCATCGGCCTTCAGGTCGCCGAGAGCGTATTGAATCCCCGCTAGCATATGAGCAACGAAGGGCCGCAGGAAGTACACCCTCTCGTCGTGACCGTGCGCCTCATAGAACACGCGGCCATTGCCCACGCGCTGAATGTAACTCAACGCGTAATCGCCGTCGGTACGCCTGGTGGCTGCCGGCTCTTTGGCTTTGTCTTCCGCGCTCATTTTGGCGTAGTTGATGCTAGTGAGAACATGCACCCGCTTTCGGCTGAATGAGTCTTGCGGAAATGTGTAAGTCTCGTCCACCATTTCGAAGCCGTTGCGCGGAAGCATGACGGTCAACGGACTGTTCGGATCGTCGACCTTGACCGGGATCAAGGTCGGGTAGACCCAGTGGAATTTGAAGAATCCGCCGATCAGTTGGTTGAACTCGGGCCATGTACCGGTCGGCGTCGGGCCATTGGTATGGTAGCTGTCGGTCGCGGCGTGGATGCTGGCCACACCCTTGCCGCCTTTCACAAAGTCGAGCAGCGCCTGCCGGCGAAGGTCCGTCGCCGCCTTGTCGTTCGGAGCGTCCAGAAATTCGCCGGTGGTGCTGTCCAGGAAAATCGCGTCATATTGTTTCAGGTTTTCAGGCGTAATCGTAGCCGCATCGTAGGTGATAGTAGTCATCCAGGCGCCGGTCTTGTCTCCCAGATATTCCACCATCTTCGCCGCCAGCGGGATGGAACTGTGCACCCAACCCACGGCTCGGGCGAGGACCAACACATGGCGCAGGCTCTGAGGCGTCGCGTAGGGTTTGTCCGGCAGGGCGGCCATCATGGCCGAAATGTCGGCGGGATTGGCAAATTGCTTTTGTGGACAGCCGGTGCTGAAGCCCCCGCTAAATCCCTCTGCAGGGCAGTTCGCGGGTTTCGCGGTAGCAACGGCATTCTGTGCGAGACCCACAGATCCGGTCAATGCTATGGCGGCTAACGCCACACCAATTCCAAATGCTCTCAGGTTCATGGTTGGATGTTCTCCGGTAATCGCAGTCTTGGAAAGAACGCAATTATAGCGCCGCGCTGCGTCCCGGATTCACACCGCAAACCTGACTGCTGTGAACCAGTGAAGGAAGTTGTCTCGCGCATCGTCTGGCTCGTTATTTCATATCGATGGGGCGTGGCGGCGCTTGGGATGCCAACGGCAGAGTACGGCGCATGCTATTTTTCAGAGAGCCTGAAAAATAAATGAAACTCTGCCTCCTGATCTTCTGTCTGTCGCAGCCCTTGTTTGCCACTACCGCGCAGGACCTCCCAACGTGCCCGGCGAACCCGGAAAGACCCAAGGCCGATTGGCTGGTAGCCGGCATCTCTTCGCATACGATCCTCTGCCGCACTGCGCTTCCGAATGAAATCGCGATGACCAACGGGCTGATCCGGCGAGTGTGGCGGCTCGCCCCCGAAGCGGCCTCTGTAGCCTTTGACAACCTCAGTACCGGCGCGGCGCTGCTACGCGGCGTGAAGCCGGAAGCTGCCATCACGCTCAACGGCCAGGCTTACAACATCGGCGGCTTGCTTGGCCAGCCGGATTACGCCTACCTTCGCTCCGCATGGCTCGATAAGATGACCGCCGATCCGTCGGCCTTCCACTTTTCCGGCTTCGACACTGGAAAGACTCAGGCCAGGTTCGACTGGAAGCGTGTGCGCCGTTCGGACGATCTTCCGTGGCCTCCACCCGGGCTGTCTCTGGCACTGCGTTTTGCGCACCAGGATTGCCCGGATATCGCGGTTCTGGTGCACTACGAGATGTACGACGGCATACCGTTGCTCGCCAAGTGGGTAGAGGTCCGCAATAGCAGTAAACACCCGGTGACGGTCAACACGTTTACCAGCGAAATCCTGGCCGCCGTGGAATACGAATCCCAGGTGGAGTCCGCCGGTGCCGCTGAAAATCCGTACGTCCAAGTCGAGTCCGACTACTCCTTCGTGTCCACTCATGCGGGAAGCGGGAGCAACAGGGTCGCCAACTGGGTTCCCGATAAGCAATACACCACGCAGGTGAACTATCGCCTGGACGCACCTTTGCTCCTGGAAACCAGGCCTCAGCTCGGACCCGCGCAGATTGTCCAACCGGGAGGCGCCTTCGAAACGTTCCGGATCTTCGAATTAATTCATGACAATACCGAACGGGAGCGCCGCGGACTGGCGGTACGGCGCATGTATCGCACCTTGGCCCCTTGGATTACAGAAAACCCGATCCTCATGCACGTTCGCAATGCCGATCCGGAATCCGTAAGAATGGCCATCGATCAGAGCGCCGCCGTGGGCTTCGAAATGGTCATCATGAGTTTCGGCAGTGGTTTCGACATCGAGAAGGAGGACTCGCATTACCTGGCGCAGATCAGAGAACTGGTCGACTACGGCAAGGCCAAGGGCGTGGAACTCGGCGGCTACTCTTTGCTGGCAAGCCGCAAGATCGGCGCCGAGAATGACGTGATCAACCCAACCACTGGCAAGCCGGGCGGTGCGATTTTCGGCGATTCGCCGTGTCTGGGGAGCCGTTGGGGCAATGAGTACTTCCGCAAAGTAATGTCTTTCATCGAGAAAACCGGCATTTCCGTGCTGGAGCATGACGGCTCCTACCCGGGCGATGTTTGCGCGTCCACTACGCATCCCGGGCACCGCGGCCTGGATGACTCTCAATGGGCGCAGTGGAAGAAGATCACGGACCTGTACGCATGGTGCCGCGCTCGCGGCGTATACCTCAACGTACCCGACTGGTATTTTCTGGAAGGATCCAACAAGACAGCGATGGGCTATCGCGAAGTGAACTGGTCGCTTCCGCGGGAGCGCCAGATTCTGCTGGGACGCCAGAATATCTTCGATGGCACTTGGGAAAAGGCCCCTGCCATGGGATGGATGTTCGTTCCGCTGGTGCAATATCAAGGCGGCGGCGAGGCTGCTACGCTCGAGCCTCTTCGCGAACACCTGGAAGCTTACGGCGCGCACCTGGCGCAGAATTTCGCTTCGGGAGTTCAAGCCTGCTATCGCGGTCCCCGGCTATACGACTCTGAGGAAACCAAAGCTCTGGTCAAGCACTGGGTGGATTTCTACAAGCGCTATCGCGGCATTCTCGATTCCGATATCGTTCACGTGCGCCGGCCGGATGGACGAGACCTGGACGTGATTCTGCACGTCAATCCGCGATTGCCCGAGAAGGGGCTGGCGGTTGTCTACAACCCTCTGGACCAGGAGAAGCGGGGCGTCATAACGCTGCCGCTGTATTACACCGGATTGACCGATGCGGCGCTCATCCGCGAGCAGGACGGAAGACCGAAGCGCTATAGGCTTGACCGCGCCTATCGGGTCGAAGTGGCGGTGACCGTGCCTGCCCATGGGATGACGTGGCTTGTCATCCAATAGAGAAGGGCTCAGGGATAGGCGGGGTGTCTATCGTAACGGGAAACTGCGCTCAAGTCCGCGAAGGTCCAGGTGCCGTTTGGCCGAAGCTTCCAGCTCCGATTCAGTACACTCCCGAACGCTCTCCTGCAATCGCTCGGCAATTGATCTTGCTTCCCCGAGATCAAGCATCAGAGAATCAAGAGCTAATGGGCTGCGCCGGAAATCCTGATGATTCGTGGGGCAGACTTTCAGTCTGCGGAGGGCTTGAGCCCTCCCTCCCGCGCACGGGGTGAAATCTGCGGCAGGCGGACTGAAGTCCGGGGTCCCCTCTGAGGAGGGATGAGGCCCTCGAACAGTTACTGGCGCAGACCGGCAGCGCGACGCCGATGTTAGTTATAGTTAGGCCGCCGCGGTAGAACCCGACCCCACGATACTCAAGTCCATTCGGACATCGGTATTCCGCATGACGCACTACACTAACTCCGCCCGCTCACCTGCCGGATGGCCGCGGGGTGATTCCAGACGTCCGGCTTGATCCGCATGCCGAAGCCGCTTTCCTCCGGCACGCTGATGAATCCACCCGCCGGAGCGATGGGGTTCTCCAGCATGGCCGGCCAATCGCGCTCGTAGAACCGTTGGCAACTCTCCTGGATCCAGACGTTGGGGGACGCCGTAGTAAGGTGTGTGGTGGCGTAGAACAGCAGTGGCCCGCCGGCGGTATGGGGCGCGATGGGCAACTCGAATGCGTCCGCCATGCCGGCAATCTTGCGGGCCTCCGTCAACCCGCCGCACCAAGTGACGTCGAACATGACGTACTTGACCGCGCGCGATTCCAGCAGTTGCTCGAATTGCATCTTGCCCGCCATCCGTTCCCCGGCTATCAGCGGCAGATTGGTGGCTCCCGCCAGTTCGCGATACTGGAGGAAGTTGCCCGGCATCAGCATATCTTCCAGCCACATCGGGCGATAAGTCTCAAGGGCGTGCGCGATGCGAATCGCCGAGGTGACGTTCCACTGGGCATGGAACTCCACGGCGATCTCGATCTCGGAACCGAAGGTATCGCGCAGTTTCTTGATCGGCTGGAGTGCCTCGTCGAGATCCTGAGCGGTGATGAACTGGTTCCGGTTGCGGGCGGCAGCGCCGTCGAACGGCCAGATCTTGATAGCCTTGATGCCGCGCGTGTCGATCAGCTCGCGCATGATCTTTTCCGGCTCGCGGTTGAAGTCGTATTTGTAGGGGAAACACGTATTGTAAAGACGGACGCTGGGGTTCGCCTTTCCGCCAATCAGCCGGTATACGGGCGCGTTGAGGTGTTTTCCGAGCAAATCCCACAGGGCCAGGTCGATAGCGCTTAACGCCCGGATTTCGGCTCCCCCGGCGATCTGAAAATCGAAGCTGCGGTAAAGGTCGGCCCATATCCGCTCGATATCGCGCGGATCGTGGCCGAGCAGTGAGGAGGCCGCCGCGTGGACCACGGCTGCCTCGGCCGGGTTACGCGGATACGTCTCTCCGATGCCGAAGGTGCCGGCGTCGGTATCGATCCTGACCCACGTCCAATGCGGCCAGAATGGGGCATCGTCGCGACTCTTCCAGTAGACCGTTTCGATGCGCGTGATCTTGGTTGGCACGGCGGTCTGGGCCGCGGCGGCGTACAGGCCGGCCAACGGGGACGCGAGCAACCCGGTAACAAACGATCTTCGGCTCAGCGGCATGGCCGAATTATAGCGGACTTCACCTTATGAAGCGGCCAGGCCCGCGGGCCAATTCCGCGGCGAGTGCGGGCGGAATAAGTGTAGGCGTAAGCTGTAACATTAGACGTCCGTGCTATTCCGCTATTTCACCGTCACGGTAAGTGACGCCTGCGGTTGCGTGAAGTCATATGTCAGCCCGGTCAGCGTGAGCGTCGCCTGCCCCGGCGAAACCGCCATGACGCTCGCCGTTACCTGCCGGTCTCCGGAATTGAGGAAGACTCTGGGCGTCAGCACGCTGAGGACGGAAGGATTGGAGGAGATCACCGCGATCGAAACCGTGACTCCCGGGCGAATCGAGAGCGGGCTCAATGGAGCGGCGAATTGCGGCGCCATCGTCGGGATCACCGTGAAGCTGCCGTTGGAGCCGGCGCTCAACGTCGCCGGCTGTGTCCCGCCGGCTTCCTTGAAGATGAACGACGTCGGCGTGACGTTCCCGCTGGTCGAATACGAGGCGTTGCCCGCGTAGTAGTTGATCGTGCCTACGCCGGGCTGCGTGGCTTGCACGTAGAAAGGCTGCGACGTACGCTGGCCGGCGAGAATCGTGACCGTGGTGGAGTAAGTTGGCGTTCCCGTCGGCGTAGTGGAAAAACCAATCTGACCGTAGGACGAGAGATTGATCGCAAGGTTCGAGGCGGACGTCGGCACGGAACTGCCCAGGCTGATTTGCGTCGATCCCACCAGGTCCTGCCCAAGGCTGAAGCCCGGCAGAACAAGGTTGGGCTCCGCCAGGTTGTACACCAGGCTGGCGCCATAGGCCGGAGTTCCCGCGGTAGGATACTCGCCCAAAGAGACGATCGCGGTGCCTGCCGCGAGAGGCTGCAGCGAGGCGGAGAACTGCGGTGCGTTGGATGGGTCGGGCACGGCGAAATTGATGGCTGGGCTGTCCACCGCCAGCGCCGTGGGATTCGATGAAGTCACGGTCGTGGCAACGTTGGCGCCGGGTCGCGGCAATTGTTGGCCGTTGGGACGAAGCGTCACCGGGTCGAGCGGCGCCAACACGACTTGCGGTTGCTGCAGCGGCGCGTTGCTCGCGAGGTTGAACTGAGTGTTGCCCTGGCTCGGGTACGTGAATACCGCCGCCGATGGCGCCAGCGTGACCGGCGCGGTACCTGTCTGGTAAGTCGGCGCGGAAGCCGACACATTCACGGTTCCGTTATCGGTCAGCCCTTGCAGGTACATCAGACCGCTCCCGTTGCTCCCGAATGTGACGTTCACGCTGGCCTGCCCTGCCGACCGGCCATCGGCGGACACCAGCAGACGGGTCGGGTCGGACGACGTCACGGTTACCGTCGACGGCTTGGTGGTACCGTTCGCGCCCAGGTTGACCGCCATCTGAAGATCGCGTCCCACCGTCACGTTCTGGCCGAAAGTGATCTGCGCGCCAATTACGTCGATCGCCAATTGCCCGTTCTTGCCCGGACTGGCATATCCCGCCGGCACACCGAGAGAGAGCGTTGCCGATCCCGCCTTTTGCGGGACGTAGGTGACCGTGCTCTGCGTCATGCCTCCGGAGAAGACCACCTGCGGTGTGCTCACGCTGACAATGGTGCTGTCGGACGATGTCACACTTACGGGGATAGTCACGCCGGGCCGGATTACCGCTCCAAACATGCTGTAGTTCGATGGACTGGAGGCCGGAACCACGATCGACGGAGCGATGGCGAAAGTCTGCGCGCCGTTTTGCAGGGTGGCCGTGATGGGCGTCGAAATGTATTGGTTGAACGTGAACGTCAGGTCGGTGAGCAGCAGGCTCATCGTGGTGGAGGTGTAACCAGGCGCGCCAATTTGGATGGGCACGGTGCCGTTGTTTGCCAGCGTATGCACGTAGAAGTTGCACAAATTATGCCCGGCGATCAGCGTGGCGGTAATGCTCGCCGCCGGCGGAGTGACGGCGTCGGGGCTCAGCAGGACTCGGGAAGGATCGGAGCTGGTGAGAGTCACCGCGACGTTGGCCGTCGGCGGAGTAACGTTCGATCCCAGGCTCACCCCAGTGCTGAGGAAGGTGTCCTTCGCCAGTATGTAATTGCTGGTGGTAAGAGTTGGCGCGGTCACATTGAAAACGAGAGTCGAGTAGCCCGGCACGGCCTTGAATCCCGCTGGTTGCGACACGGTAACGTTGGTGGTCACGATTCCGGCAGGCGTGAATGTCACAGTGGCTTGCTGCCCGTACTGCGTCACGTTGAGCGTAAGTGGACTACCCGCGATGGTCGCCACCGCGGTATTCGAACTCACTACGCTTACCTGTAGCGGGCCCACTCCGGCGCGCAGCGTACCGTTGATCGCTCGCGGCCCCAGCGTGGGATCGATCGCAAAGATCGCGGGTGTAAGGGCGCTGGCGGGCGATTGCGTGGAGGAATAATACTGGCCGTTTTGTTGAATGATTCCCTGCGGCGGGTATCCGTTATTGCCAATAACGTTCAGCCCAATACCCGTGGGGACGAGCGAGATGGTCATCGTCCCGGAATTGAAAGTGGGCATCGAAGCGGTGATGGTGACTGTCCCGTTATCGGCCAGCGCCTGCAGCGTGATGTTACTCCACCCGGCCTTATTCACCGTCACCGACGCCGAGCCCACAGCGGTCGGGCTGGCGGACACCAGCACGCGCGAAGGGTCGCTGCTGGTGACCGTGAGCGGCAAATCGATACCCGGCAGGTTATAGATGGAGAGTGCCGCTTGCAGGTTGTTCGCGAGGGTGACGGAACTCAGGCTCAAGGTGGGAGTCTCGATGGTTACCGTAAGCACTCCGTTGGCCGACGGCGGGCTGAATCCAGCCGGTTGCACGATGCCGATAGTCCCCGTTCCGGCGGATACCGGGGTGAGTCCCAACGAGCCGCTAGCGGGGATCTGGTAGGTGGAAACGGAAAGCGTTGCGATGTTCGGATTCTGGTTGACGAGGGACACCGTCGCCGAGATTCCCGGCCGCAGCGATTGCTGAGCGAGCGGGAGCAAGGTCGTGCGATCGAGGGCGTAGCTCATGATCGAAGGCAACTGCGGCAAGGAATAGCTCGTCGTGTAGAGCGTGGCGGCATATGTCGGCGCCCCCCAGGCAAATCCTGAGGGATCGAGATAGACCGTGCCGGTCGCGGCGCCGATACCGCTCACGGTCGCGGTGATTTGCGCCTGCCCGGAGGCCGCCAGCCCGTAGACAAAAATCGAGGCGCTGGCAGCCCCGGAACTAATTGTGAAGCCGATCTGCGGCTGTCCGCCGCCGGACTGGTTGGTCGAGAGTAACACTAACGTGGGGTCGCTGGTCGTAACTTGCACAGTGGTGGCTGCAGACGCAGTCTCTGGTAACGTGAGCGTCAGATATGCCTGGAGGTTGTTGCCCAATTCGAGGTTCGATAGCCGCAGCCGTTTGCTGGTCACCTTGATTGCCACGTTCCGCGACGTGGCGGCGGGCGGAATCGCCACGGAGGAATGCACGCTCAGCACGGTGTTGCCTGGAGCGACTCCCGTAACCTGGAAGCCGGTGTAGCCTGGCGTGGACGTAGTCACCAGGGGAGCGCTTATCGCCTGGGTATTCGAAGCCGTCATCGAGAGCGTGATATTGTTGCCGGGATTCGGCGTGTAACAGCAACTCGGCTGCGGATCGGCCCCGCCGAACGTGGCGGCGACACTGAAGGTTTCACCAACTCCCAGAATGTATGGCTGCGCCATAGCCTGCGAATCCGGGAAGACAAGAGTAGGCGTCGTGACGTGGACGGTCGACGAAACCGGCGTTTCTCCGGGCGGAGAGAACGTCAGTGTTACGTCCCCGGTAGAGCCGACTGCCTGCAGCCATAACCATCCGCTGCTTGCGCTCAAATTCACGCTGGCCGACCCGGTCTGGGTCTGATCGAGGGAGAGCAGGACACGGCTGGGATCCTGGCTGGTGACCACAATGGGCTGCGTCGGGTTGGCGTTCGCATAACCGATCTCCGATTGGAACCCGGAAGGCGCCACGTATTGCTTCTGGACACTCAACAGCGCAGTGACCGTTACGGTTAACGGGTTGCCCCCCATGTAGGCTGGGCCGGAGGCTGTGAGGCTCAACTGCGTTTGCCCCGGGGCCACGCCGGTCACGGTCACCTGCGGCGTCGTGCCGGATGGAGGGGTGCCCGGATAAAGCGTCACGGTCGACTGCGAAAGGGTTGCCACAGAGGAATTGGAATTGGCGATGGCGACTGTAATCGGGCTCGCTCCTGGGCGAAGCCCGACGATGTACCCGGAAACTACGGCCGTCTGGCTATTCACACCGACGCCCACAGACAGAATGGTATACGCGCGAGGTGCAAGCGTCACCGACGGGCTGTTTTGGGAACTGCTGAACGAGGCGATCACGCCGCTCGGGTAGCAGGTTACCGGCACCGCCAGATCCGGATGGCCGGCAGCGGACAGGGTCAAGGTGGCTCCGCC
>Ga0182030_10008505_pt1 | contig 21228 bp, 19 predicted proteins | sample 812S3MmetaG_FD_121299 | JGI IMG/M metagenome (GOLD analysis project Ga0182030, IMG submission 121299) | Permafrost microbial communities from Stordalen Mire, Sweden - 812S3M metaG (Illumina Assembly) | ecosystem: Environmental > Terrestrial > Soil > Wetlands > Permafrost | place: Sweden...
CGGCAGGAATCCCGGTGGCATTGCCGGTCAGCTCGGTGAGATCGCCAGGGACCGGATCGGGTGACCCCAGGGCCACATTCGGCGCCTCACCTGGGTCAGGGGGCGATGGAGTCGGCGCCAGGGTGGAATCAACCGGTCCGATCGTCGGCGTCGTATTCGGCGTGTGCGGTACATCGGCGAGGGACTGAGGCGTCCCGGGCGGAGGCGGGGAGAACCCCGTGGGCCAGTCGACCCGCCCGAGAACGGCGCGCCCGGTGGCCAGTGGACCATCGCCCGGTGAACCCGGCGGCGCGCTGAACAGGGCATTGGCCACTCGGGTCAGTTCGTCGAGATCGATCCCCGGGATACCGGCGCCCGCCGCAGCGTCGTCGATCCCCGGCGCCTCCGTCATGTCGCTACTTCCGGTACTTGGGCGCGTAATCGTGGTACCTGTCGATCACTACGTCGTCGAGCACCGCCAGAGCGTCATCGGTCATCACCGCCAGGGAGCAGTACAGCGAGATCAGATACGAGGCGATGGCGCTCCGGCTGATTCCCATGAACCGCACGGCCAGGCCCGGGCCCTGCTCGCCGGTGAGCCCGGGCTGGAATAGCCCGATCACGCCTTGGCGCTTCTCGCCGGTACGCAACAGGAGGATCTTCGTCTTGTTTCCCTCGATCGGCACCTTGTCCGACGGGATCAACGGGAGGCCCCGCCAGGTCTGGAACTGGGATCCGAACATGCTGATCGACGGTGGCGGCACACCACGCCGGGTGCACTCTCGCCCGAAGGCCGCTATGGCGTCGGGATGGGCCAGGAAGAACGCCGGCTCCTTCCACACCTTGGTGATGAGCTGATCGAGATCGTCCGGGGTCGGGGGTCCGGCCAGGGTCGAGATGCGCTGCGAGGGGGCCACGTTGGCGAGCATGCCGTAATCCCCGTTGTTGATGAGCTCTCCCTCTTGGCGCTCTTTGATGGTCTCGATAGTGAGGCGCAGTTGCTCCTTGATCTGGTCATAAGGACTCGAATAAAGGTCCGAGACCCTCGTGTGGACATCGAGGACCGTGGCCACCGAGTTGAGGAAGTACTCGCGGGGGTTCTCCTCATAAGGCACGAAGGTCGTCGGCAACTCGGACTCGTCGCGCGGTGGGCACGCCACGTCGATCGACTCCGCGTTGACGACCTTGTTCAGCCGGTAGATGCCCGCCTCGACCGGGACCCACTGCAGCAGGTGCACCAGCCAGCGGGGCGAGATCGTCGACAGCTGCGCTGTGGTCTTGGTGGCATTGGCGAGCTGGCGCGCCGCACTATCGCTGAGCGCCACATGATCCTGCGGACTTGTGGCCATTGCTGGCTCCCTTCTCACCTGAGCGGCGTACCTGAGCAGCGCGCGACCAGTCGCGACCTTTTGCTGCACCTCGGCGCCCCTCGTGCCGTGGTTCAGATCCTAGATCACCACGAAACCCCTGCTAAGCCAATGGGATTACTTCAACTTCCCGCCCGACGACGCGGGAAGTTCCGTGGGTCGGACGCGCTTTCAATGGGCGCTCCACTAACTTTGACCGGGGGCCCGAGGGTCCCGAGCAACGTTCCTACTCCGTGCGAGATCGAGGGTACCGTGACTTACTGCCTGGCCTTGCGGCTTCACGAGGGACTGGTCTTCCTCGCCGACACCCGGACCAACGCCGGCGTGGACAACATCGGCTCCTACCGCAAGCTCCACCTGATCCAACCGGCTCCAGGGAAACTCTTCATCATCGAGTCGGCCGGAAGCCTGGCCACCACCCAGGAGGTGCTCGACCGGATCAAGCGGGACCTCGGCGCGGACGTGGGTGAGAGCCTGGCCACCGTCAACCATCTCTTCGAAGCAGCGCTGTACCTGGGCCGGCTCAGCCGGGAGGTGGCCGAGGAGCACCGCCAGGCCCTGGCCGAAGTGGGCGCCGATGGCACGGCCACCTTCATCCTTGGGGGCCAGGTGGGTAGCGAGCCGCCCGACATCCTCCTGGTGTATCCCGAGGGCAATTACATCAGGGCCTCCGATGAGATCCCGTTCCTGCAGATTGGGGAGAGCAAGTACGGCAAATTCATGTTGGAGACGGCCGTCCGGGCCAAGGTGGACATCGATACCGCCACATCCATTGCGCTGGGATCGATGATGAGCACCACACGGGCCAACCTCTCGGTCGGGCCGCCTTACGACGGCTGCGTCTACTTCAACGACACCTTCGCCCCCATCGAGTTCCGCATCGAGAATGACTCCCCGTTGCTGGAGAACCTACGAGACGCCTGGGATCGGCAGATGGAAGCGGCGGTGAAAGAGATCCAGCGAATCTCGCAGGATGATCCGACCATCGACTTCCCCGTCACCGGCCCAGGGTCGCCGTCGTAGGGGAAGCGACCTCGATCGGCTTGGAGGCGAAGATGTTGAGTCCGAGCTTCTCCGCCACGTGCCGGGTCGCCAGTTGTCCCCGCACACTGTTTCCTGCCTGGTCGAGGCGGGGTGAGAAGGTCCCGAGGCCTCCCTTGCCCGGCGAGATGGTCACGATTCCTCCGCTGACGCCGCTCTTGCCCGGCAGGCCGACCTGGTACAGCCAGTCGCCGGAGTGCTCATAGAGGCCGGCCGTGGCCATGGCCGCCAGCACATGCTTGCAGTTGAAGGCGTCGATGACCTTTTCGCCGGTCATGGGGTTCACTCCCCCACTGGCCAAGGTGGCTCCCATCACGGCCAGGTCGTCGGCACTCACCAGGAGCGAGCACTGGCGGGTGTAGAGGTCGGTGGTCTCGTCCGGATCGGCATAGAGACGCTCGTAGCTTTGGAGCAGGTGGGCGATGCCCTGGTTGCGGAGATTGGTGGAGGATTCGGATGCGTAGACCTCGTCGTCCAATTGGAGTTGGCGGCCCGCGAACCGGGACAGACCAAGGCGGATGAACTCCCACCGGTCATCGGTGGTGGACCCGGGCACCAGGCTGGTGGTGGCCATGGCGCCGGCATTGACCATCGGGTTCATCGTTCGTTCGTCGTTCAACTCGATGGCCATCACCGAGTTGAAGGCCAGCCCGGTGGCGTTGACCCCGAGCAGCCTCCGGGCCTCCTCATGGCCGATGCTGTCACATACCAGGGCGAAGACGAAGGCCTTGGAGATGCTCTGCAACGAGAACAGATGGTCGGCGTCGCCGATTGACGCTCCGCGGCCCATTGCTCCGAAGATGCTGATCCCGAAGAGGGACGGATCGGCATTGGCCAGCGCCGGGATGTAGTCGGCGACGGCACCGACGTCCAACGAGCCGTACCGGCCGTAGATCTCGACGAGAAGCGACTGGATCACCGCCAGAGTGGGCAGCTCTCCGGTGGAGACCGCCGAAACCGTCGACGTCTCGTGAAATGGAATCGGGATGTGCACGGCGTCGATCCTTCCTCACTCGGACACCAACGAAGGCTACGACAGTGCGCATCCTGTGGGGCTCTGTCAGACCGGCCGGAGGAATCTCCGATTTCTGTCATCCGGGGGCGGGAGCGGCATCGATACACAGATGCCGATGAAGTGATCGGCGTGCAGTTCCACCCTTGCCCAGGAGGTTCCGATGAGCGAAGTCAGCCGGCGCATGTTCTTGAAGGGTGGCTCGGCCGCCGTGGTTGCCGCCGGAGCCTTGTCGGCCATCCCCGGCCTCCCGGCCCTGGTCGGCCTGGCCGAGACCCAGGGCCCGGCCGACGTCGGTACCGCCGAGTCAGCCGTGGCCGATGCCGAGTCTTCGGCGGCCATGAGTGAGCCCCTCATCGCCCACATCCGGGATCTCGGCACCGGGGAGATCGGACTCTTCTCCGGTACCAGGGAGATCACCGTGCTCAACCCCCAGCTGGCGGCGTCGCTGTTCCGAGCCATGCGCTGACCCCGCCTCCTCCTTGAAGTCGACCTCCAACCCGTCAACCATCTCCCACCAGAAACAGAGGTAGCCATGTCATCCCACCGTGAAGCCCCGGAAATCTCGAAAGACCCCGTGGCCGACTCCACCGATCTCTACGCCTTTGTGAGCCCTGACCAGCCGGACACCGTGACGCTCATTGCCAACTACCTTCCGCTGGAAGGTCCGGACGGCGGCCCCAACTTCTATGAGTTCGGTGATGACGTCCTGTACTCCATCAACATCGACAACGACAACGACGGCTGCGCCGACATCAGCTACCAGTTCCAGTTCACCAGCGAGATCACCAACCCGAACACCTTCCTCTACAACACGGCGCCGATCACCTCTCTGCAGAGCCCGAGCTGGAACCGGCGCCAGACCTACTCCGTGACCAGGGTTGATCGCACCGGATCCCACCTGCTCGGTTCGGGCATCCCCTGCCCGCCGTGCAACATCGGACCGTTGTCGACGCCCGACTATGTGGGCCTGGCCAACGAGGCCATCACCACCATCGCCCCGGGAACGAAGGTATACGCCGGGCAACGGGCCGAGGGCTTCTACGTCGACCTCGGCGCCATCTTCGATCTGGGCGACCTGCGACCCTTCGAACAGGATCACACCACCTTTGGTTTGGCCAACACCGGACTCGGTCGGATGGCCAACGGGGTCAACTCGACCGCCAATGTGAATGTGCACAGCATCGCCATCCAGGTACCCATCAACGAGCTGACCGGCCAGTGGCAACGGCCCAGCGAGGCGGACCCGGCATCCGTCATCGGCGTATGGACGACGGCCGGGCGCCAGAAAGCCCGCATCTTCGGGAACTGGCGGGGGCAGCATCTCAACTCGGGTCCGTTCACCCAGGTCTCCCGGCTGGGGAACCCGCTGTTCAATGAGGTGCTCATCCCCTTGGGCACCAAGGACTACTGGAATTCACAGCCGCCCGGCGACGACAGGCAGTTCGCCTCCCACGTGGCCAATCCGGAACTGGCCGGGCTCCTACCCGTGCTGTATCCGGGCGTCTTCCCCAATCTGGCCGCCTACAACGGGACCGGGGCCCCTCGAGCCGATCTCCTGGCCATCCTCCTGACCGGAATCCCACCGGGGGTCGTCCCGGGGTTCCAGAACTACACCGGGCCGGCGCAGGCCGACCTGCTACGGCTCAATGTGGCCATACCCCCGACCACCACCAACCCCTCCAATCTGGGTCTGATCGGTGGAGATGCTGCGGGCTACCCCAACGGGCGCCGGGTCTTCGATGACGTGGCCACCATCGAGCTCCGCGCCATCGCCGGCGCCACGCTTCCGCTCGTCGACCCCAGCTACAAGCCCGACGCCGCGGCCGGAGCCATCTCCATGGGCCTGACCTCGGGACCCACCGATGTCAGCGCCATGGGAACGGAGAACTACCTTTCCTCCTTCCCCTACCTGGGCACACCGCACTCCGGCTTCCTCGTCCCGTCCCAGCCGAGCTGACCGGTGCTTCATCACCATCAGCCCGAAGCGCTACCCGGCCCCAGCGGCCAAGGCACCGTGGTCCTGGATGTCGGAGGTAACCGGGGTGCCTTGATCCTGTTCACCACCGAGGTGCTGGAGGGAGAGGAGATCGAGATCCGGCCCGTGGGCGGTCAGTGGGACGGGACCCACACCGCGGTACGGCGGCGCGACCTGCGCGATGCCGTGGCCTTTGCCGGCGTCTTCGGATCGCTCCCGGCCGGGGAGTACCAGGGGCGCATCAAGGGTCCCACCGCGGACCAGCCCGATCCCCGGACCACGGTGGAGGTGACCGTGGCCGGTGGAGAAGTCACCGAACGGTTCTGGCCGGACGCCTGAGATCTGCCCGGATCGCAGCTCCGGGGACGCCCTCGGGCAAGGGGGGAGTTAGCCGAGGGCGCTTGGCCCGGAGACAGGCGTGCTCGTGAGCGCCCGCACTCGACAGGTTCCGCGGGGAAACGGTAACCCAGCGCCGCACCTCTCCGCAACCCTCTTCTGCAAAAAGAGTCCATTAGAGTGCATGTTTTGCAGAGGATGATTCTGCCTGGTAGAGGCCGTGGTTAGCCAGGGTCGTCGGCCGCCGCGGGTTCCATACGGGCGATGGTGCGCTCGATGAACGAGCGGGTGGTTTCGTGACCGGCCCTGACGCCAAGAGCCTCTTCCAAGGCCAGGACCTGGGACACGCCGGTCACCAGGAGCAAGGCCACCATGGGTGGGAGCTGCTCTTCGCTCACGCCGAGCGCCTCGAGGGCCCTGGTCACCGCGTCGAGCTGGGCGGCCCGAAACCTCTCGGCGTAGCGCGCCATCTCGGTGCGGATGGCCTTGCGGTGATTGGCCAAGGCCACGAACTCGATATTGAACCTGGCCCCGCGGGGGTCGGCATTGAGCTGCCACAGCACCCGCAGCGATCCGTCGGTGGCCAAGGCCCGTTCGGCCCGTGTCACATTCTCTTCGGCCCGGCGTCGGAAGACGGCCAGGAAGAGATCGTCCATGGTGCGGAAGTAGTAGTGCACGAGCTGAGGCTTGAGGCCGGCCTTGGCGGCCACCCGGCGCGAGGTGACGGCGGCATAACCCTCCTCGAGCAGTAGGAGCTCGGCGGCGTCGAGGAGCAGAGCGCGGGTCTTCGAGCCCTCCGAACCGATGCGACGGGGCGAGGAGGCAGACGTCACGCCCATACCTTGTCACACCGGCAAAAACGATGCTAAGCAATTGCTCAGCATCGCTGGGCGCTCGCTTAGCACCTCGAACCGAAAAGAGACCGGCATGGGCGACTGGCAGACCACCGACTTCTTCTTCGACCAGTCATTGGTCGAAGATCCCTACCCGTACTTCGAGGAGTTGCGGTCGGCCGGTCCGGTGCTCCCGCTGCCCCACCTCGGAGTGGTGGCGGTGACGGGCTACGACGAGGCCTTCGAGGTCTACCGGAACACCGAGGCCTTCTCGTCGTGCAACTCGGTGATCGGCCCGTTCGCCACCTTTCCCGTCCCCCTGGAGGGTGACGACGTCAACGAGATCGTCGACCGGTACCGGGACCAACTTCCCATGCACGAGCACATGGTGACCATGGATCCGCCCGACCACACCCGCGAGCGGTCCCTCCTGATGCGCCTGATCACCCCGAAGCGACTGAAGGACAACGAGGAGTTCATCTGGCGCCTGGCCGACCAACAGCTGGACGAGTTCATCGGGGACGGCCGGTGTGAGTTCATCACCGCCTACACCCAACCCTTCGCCATGCTGGTAGTGGCCGACCTGCTGGGAGTGCCCGAACAGGACCACCAACGGTTCCGGGACGGTTTCGGCCTGCTGGGGGTGACCCCGGGCGAAGTGGGCGCGGGCGAGGAGCGGAATGTGGGAGAAAACCCGCTGGCCTGGCTGGACGAGTGGTTCGCCACCTACATCGAGGACCGCCGGCGCCAACCACTCGACGACGTACTGACCGACCTGGCGTTGGCCACCTATGCCGATGGCACCACGCCGGAAGTCTCCTCGGTGGTGCGAACCTCGACGTTCCTGTTTGCGGCGGGGCAGGAGACTTCCGCCCGGCTGCTTGCCGCGGCGCTCAAGCACCTGGCCGAGCACCCCGACCAGCAGGATGAGCTGCGGGCGGACAGCACCAAGATCACCGGCTTCCTCGAAGAGGTCCTGCGGATCGAGAGCCCGGTCAAAGCGGACTTCCGTATGGCCCGCCGCACCATCTCGGTGGGAGACGTGGAGATCGCTGCGGGCACCCCGGTCATGTTGTTGAACGGCGCGGCCAACCGGGACCCCCGACACTTCGAGTGCCCGGCGGAGTTCCACGCGGACCGAGCCAACGCCCAGTCGCACATGGCCTTCGGACGAGGCGCCCACTCGTGCCCAGGTGGCCCCTTGGCCCGGGCCGAGGGACGCGTGAGCATCGAGCGGATTCTCGCCCGCACCCGCAATATCCGGCTCAACGAGGAGCACCACGGAGCTCCCGGGGCCCGGCGATTCGAGTACGAACCCACCTGGATCCTCCGGGGACTCTCCCAGCTCCATCTGGAGTTCGAGCCGGTCGAGCCCAACGAGGCGGGCCGATGAGCAAAGTCGCCGTCGTCACCGGCGCCGCTTCAGGCATCGGCCTCGGCGTGGCCCGCAGTTTCGCCGCTGACGGTTACCGGGTGGCTCTCACCGACCGCGACGGGGAGGGGGCCGAGGCCGGGGCGGCTGAGTTGCGCAGTGAGGGGGCCACCGCGCTCGCCGTCACCATCGACGTGGCCGACCGGGCCACCATCGAAACCGGATTTGCTCAGATCCGCTCGGACCTCGGTCCCGTCGAGGTCCTGGTCACCAGCGCCGGAGTCGAATCGTTCACCCCGGTGCTCGACATCACCGCCGAGGGATGGGACCGGATCATCACCATCAACCTGACCGGTACCTTCGCCTGCATCCAGGCCGCCCTTCCCGACATGCTCAGCGCCGGGTGGGGGCGGATCGTCACCATCTCCTCCTCGAGTGCCCAGTCCGGCGCCCCCGACATGGCCCACTACGCGGCGTCCAAGGGTGGGGTGATCGCCCTGACCAAGGCCCTGGCCGTCGAGCTGGCCCGTAGCGGCATCACCGTGAACACCATCCCGCCGAGCCTGGTCGATACCCCCATGGCGCGGCAGGCCGAGGCCGCCGGCGATTTCCCCGGTGTCGACCTGGTGGGGTCGATGGTCCCACTGGGGCGGGCCGGCACTCCGGCCGACATCGCCGCGGCCTGCTCCTTCCTCTGCTCCGAGGGTGGGAGCTACATCACCGGTCAGGTGATCGGCGTCAACGGCGGCATGTACATCTGAACGTCACAGGCCGACCCGGTACGGGCCGGAGAGGACCGATCGGCTCAGGCCCCGCCCCGGAGCTCACGTTTGAGGACCTTGCCCGACGGGTTGCGCGGTAGCGCCTCCAGAAAGGTGATCTCCTTGGGGACCTTGAAGCGGGCCAGTTGGGACTGGCAGTGCTGGACCAGCGCGTCGGCCCCGGTACTACCGGGCGAGCGCAGGACGACATAGGCCACCGGAACCTCACCCCATCGATCATCCGCCCGACCCACGACGGCCGCTTCGAGCACCGCATCGTGCTCATAGAGCACACGCTCGATCTCCGAGCTGGCGATGTTCTCGCCCCCCGACACGATCATGTCCTTGAACCGGTCGACGATATAGAGGTAGTCGTCCCCGTCCCGCACGCCCACGTCGCCGGTGTGGAACCACCCCCCACTGAAGGCGGCCGTCGTGGCCTCGGGGTCCCTCCAATAACCTTTGAACACCTTGGGGCCGCGCATGACGATCTCCCCCCGGGCTCCGGTGGGCACCGACGTTCCCTGTTCGTCCCAGATGTCCAGCTCGAGGTACAGACAGGGACGGCCCACGCTCCCGAGTTTGGTGATCATGCTGTCCCGGTCCAGAAAGGTGTCGCCGGAAACCGTCTCGGTCAGGCCGTAGGCATCGGCGAACCAGGCTGACGGGAAGGTGCGCTGGAGTCGCTCGATGAGGGGAATCGGCATCTTCTCGCCACCGTTGATGACCACCCGCACCGATGAGAGATCACGTTGCTCGATGCCGGGCAGGGCCATGATGGCGTTGACCATGGCCGGTGCCAGCCACACCGTGGTCGCCCGCGACCGTTCGAGCTCGTCGACCACATCGGCTGGATCGAACGACCGGTGGATGATGATGGTGGCTCCGGCGGCGATGAGCGATGTCGTGGTGAGATCGAGAGCGCCGACGTGGTAGAGGGGCCCACAAGCCAGCCCGAGGTCCGAGCCGGTGAACCCGAACTCGACGATGTGGGCCAGGTTCTTCCACGCCAGGTTGGCATGGGTGATCATCACCCCCTTGGGCCGTCCGGTGGTACCCGACGTGTACATCAGCCGGTGGACGTCATCGGCCGCGACCGCAGCGTTCACCACCTCACCCGAGGTCGCCCGCAGATCGGCCAGAGCGGCCCATCCGGCGGCTGGCGGGGACGTGATGGAGGCCCGAACCAGGGTGGTCTCGATGCCCGTGGTGGCCTGGTCGGCCAGTTCGATGAGTGAACCGTCGCAGACCAGGGCCCGGGCCCCGGAGTGCTCGAGGATGTAGCGCACCTCGGGAGCGGCCAGGCGCCAGTTGATGGGCATGGCCACCGCACCCAGGTAGTTGGCGGCAAAGATGGTCTCGAGGAACTCGGGACAGTTGTACGAGAGGAGCCCCACCACCTCACCACGAGCGACTCCGTGGGCCGCCAGGCCACCGGCCAGTTGGATGGCCCGCCCGGCCATCTCCCCATAGGTGACGGTCTGGTCCTCGAACAACGTCATGGGCTTGTCGGGTGTTCGGGTGGCGTGATGGGCCAGCACCGCGAACCAGTTCATATCGGGCTGCATGGCCGGCGCCGGGGTCACCACGCCGACCCCGAAACGGGGGGCGGCGCCACAGCCGCACATCCCGGGCCCCTCATCGCATGGTCCTCACAGCGTGGGTTCGAGAAGCAGTCACTTTGGGGGACGGCCCGCTAACCTCGCTCTCAATGGCACGGACGGAGGCAGGCGACAAGGCTCCCCGCCGGGCGAATTGGGAAGCGCGTCGCCAGGTGATCATCGACACCTCAGCACCCGTCTTCGCCCGGCACGGGTACCACGCTACGGGGATCATGGAACTCTGCGCGGCCAACGATCTCGGCAAGGGCGCCCTCTACCATTACATCGGTTCCAAAGAGGAGCTGCTGGCGGCGATCCACGACCGGGTGATGGACGAGGTGATGCTGGGGGCGGACCGGGTGGCCCAGGCCGGCGGCTCCCCGTCGCGGCAACTGGCCATGCTCGGCGAGGAGCTTCTCGACGTGATCCACCGCTACCCGGATCACGTCTGGGTGTTCCTGCACGAGTTTCCGGCCCTCACCGGCGAGCGGGCCGCGCAGTTCCGGGAGCGTCGCCGGGCCTACGAGCAACGGGTCGAGGCCGTGCTCCAGGCGGGCGTGGATTCCGGCGAATTCCGGAGCCTGGAGCCCAGGCTGACCGCCATGGCCTGGTTGGGAATGCATAACTATACGTACCTGTGGCTGAAGGCCGGCGGCCGGCTGTCCGCCCGGGACGTGGCCAAACCCTTCGCCGATATCTTCATGCTGGGGATCGCCAACCCTGCCGCGGGAACGCACGACTAGCGGCCCTCACGGCGCGGCGTAGCCGCCGTCGACAACCATGGCCGACCCGGTGGTCCAGCGCGACGATTCGCCGGCCAGGTAGGAGTACGCACCCACCAGGTCGCTGGCCGATCCGAGTCCCAGGGGATGCCGTTCGGCGACGGCGTCGAGCGCAACGGCGGGAAGACCGTCGTGGATGGCCGACAGGAACGTCCCCGGGCACACACAGTTGACCCGGATCCCGTCGCGGGCGTACTCGACGGCCGCCACCTTGGCCAGCTGGATCACCGCGGCCTTGGTGGCGCAGTACGGGGCGGCGTGGGACCACGCCGTCATCCCGGACACCGAGGCCGTCAGGACGATCGAACCCGACCGCTGAGGACGCATGACTCCGACCGCGGCGCGGATGCCGTTGACCGCACCCATCACGTTGATCCGGAAGGCCCGCTCCCAGTCTTCGGTGGTCAGATTGTGGATCCGGCCGTTGGGCGAGAGCACCCCGGCGTTACTGATCAACACGTCGAGGCGCCCGAAACGCTCGACCGCCCGCGCCACCACCGACTCCACCTCCGCGAAGTCGCTGACATCAGCCAGGACCGACTCCACTCCGCCGTCGGTGTCGGGAAGCCCGACGACGGTGGTCTCGAGGGCGGTGGCACTGACGTCACTCAGCACGACATCGGTGTTGGGCTCACCGGCCAGTTGGTGCGAGACCGCGGCACCCAGCGCCCCGCCCGCTCCGGTGACGGCCACGACCCGTCGGGGTGCCGTCATACCAGCAGGTATCCGCCATCGACGTTGAGCACGGTGCCGGTGACGAAGGCGGAAGCATCGGAGACCAGGAACTGATAGGCCCCGGCCAGGTCGGTCGACGTGCCCCAACGCTGCTGCGCCGTGTGCCCGGTGATGGCCGCCGACTGTTCCGGCGAGTTCTTCCACCCGTTGGCCAGCGGAGAGTCGAACCACCCCGGAGCCACCACGTTGACGGTGATACCGGCCGGGGCCAGGTCCAGGGCCAAGCCTTTGGCCACCCCGACCAGGCCGGCCTTGGAGGCGGAGTACGCGGCCAGTCCCTTGCGGGGCCGCTCCCCCAGGACCGAGCCGGTGAAGATCAGTCGCCCGCCCTCTCTCATCACCCGGGAGGCGGCGCGAGCGCCCAGAAAGGCCCCGGTGAGATTGACCTCGAGGATCTGACGCCAGACCGAGGACTCGGTCTGGCGGGGACCGGCCACGATCGGCGAGATCCCGGCGTTGCATATCCAGGCGTCCAGGCCACCCCACTCGTTCACGGTGGCGTCGGCCGCCGTCTCGTTGAAGTCCTCGTCGGTGACGTCACCACTGAGCACCAGCGTCGGTCCGGGCAGCGTCTCGCTGACGGACTTGAGGTCCCGCTCGGTGCGCGCCACCAGCGCCACCGAGGCCCCGGCGCGCGAGAAGGCGTGGGCCAGTAGGGCGCCGAGGCCCCGGCTGGCGCCGGTGATGACCACCCGTTTGCCTGAGACCGCACCCGGGCTGGGGAAGGACTCGGGGATCTCGATTTCTCCGATCATCGCACTTCCCTTGTTGTACCGACCGACCGGTATACTACACAATCCGTGGCTACCGACCCGCCCCTGCCGTCCGTGTTCGCACCGGCCGACCTCTTGGAGATGCACCGGCGCATGCTGGTGATCCGGGGCTTCGAACAGCGGGTGTCCGACCTGTATCGCGACGGCGAGGTGCCCGGGTTCGTGCATCTCTCGATCGGCCAGGAGGCCACGGCCGTAGGCGCCTGCTGGCCCCTGCACCCGGCTGACGCCATCACCTCCACCCACCGTGGTCACGGCCACTGCCTGGCCAAGGGCCTGGACCCGGCCGGCATGTTCGCCGAGCTGATGGGCAAGGACCAGGGCACCAATCGCGGTCGTGGGGGCTCGATGCACATCGCCGATCCCACGCTCGGCATCTTCGGGGCCAACGGGATCGTGGCGGCGGGCCTCCCGATCGCCGTGGGGGCGGCGGCGGCGGCCCAACTCCGGGCCGACGACGGAGTGGCGGTGGCGTTCTTCGGCGACGGGGCCTCGGCCCAGGGGGCCTTTCACGAGGCCATGAACCTGGCCGCGGTGTGGGAGCTACCGGTGATCTTCTTCTGCGAGAACAACGGGTACGCCGAGTTCTCGCCGGCCGAGACCCAGCATGCCGCCACCCTCGAACAACGCGCCGCGGGGTACGGCATCCCCTACGTGGCGGTCGACGGCAACGACGTGGTGGCGGTGGCCGCGGTCATGGAGAAGGTGGTCCTCGGGACCCGGGGAGGAAGCGGGCCGGCAGTGGTCGAGGCCACCACCTACCGCTGGCACGGCCACTACGAAGGTGACCCGGAGCGGTACCGATCGAAGGACGAGGTCCAGGCCTGGGAGGCTCGGGACCCACTGCTGGTGCATGCGAAGGCTCTCGACGAAGCCGGCATCGGAGCCGACCGGGTCAACGAGCTCGAGGCCACGGTGGCCGAGCAGTTGGATGCCGCCGTGGTTGCTTCCCGGGCCCTGGCCAACCCGTTGGCCGCCACGTTGACCGACTTCGTGGTGCGGGCCCGGCCGGCCCGGGCCGAGCCCCCACCCCCCGGCGAGGATGCGCCGGTGTTCCGCACCATGGATGCCATCCGGTCAGCCCTCGAAGCCGAGCTCACCGCGGACGAACGGGTCTTCGTGGCCGGGATCGACGTCGGGGCCGGAGGAAACGTATTCGGGCTCATGCGGGGGCTGGCCGACCAGTTCGGTGACCGGGTGCGTGACACCCCGATCTCTGAGACGGCCATCGTCGGGCTGGGCGTGGGAGCGGCCATGGCCGGGATGCGCCCGGTGGTCGAGATGATGTACCTCGACTTCCTGGGCGTCTGCTTCGACCAACTGCTCAACCAGGCGGCCAAGCTTCCCTTCATGACCGGGGGGGCCGCCGAGATGGCCCTCACCGTACGGACCCAGTTCGGTGCGGGGCGCTCCTCGGGGAGCCAGCACTCCCAGAGCCTCGAAGCGCTGCTGGCCCACATACCGGGGCTGACCGTGGTCATGCCGTCGACCCCCGCCGACACCTACGGCCTGCTCCGTGCGGCCATCCAGGATCCGAACCCCGTGGTCTTCATCGAGAACCGGCTGCTCTACGGCATGAAAGGGCCTCAACCTCCGTCGGAGTACCTCCTGCCCATCGGCAAGGCCGCGGTGGTCCGGACCGGAGCCGACGTGACGGTGGTGTCCATCTCGCGCATGGTGCACGAGGCCGTCGCCGCCGCCGAACAACTGAGCGAGGAGGGGATCTCCGTCGAGGTGATCGACCTCCGGACCCTGGCGCCACTGGACCTGGCCCCGATCCTCGACTCGGTGCACAAGACCAACCGCCTTCTCATCGCCCACGAGGCCGTGGTCCCGTTCGGCATGGGCGCGGAGATCGCCGCGGTGGTGGCTCGTGAGGGCTTCTGGGATCTCGACGCCCCCATTCAGCGCATCGGGGCTGCGGCCACGCCTCCTCCTTACGCTCCTGACCTCGAGCGGGCCTGGCTCCCTGACCGTGAGGACATCGCCGAGGCCATCCGGCACCTCAGCGCCGTTTAACCTCGCCATTCAACGGGGCGGCTCGACGGCGCGTCTGACGGCGCCGACCCGGTCAGCAGCCCAAGGCCCGGGCGATCACCAGATGCTGGATCTCGTTGGTGCCCTCACCGATCTCCAGCACTTTGGAGTCACAGTAGAACCGGGCCACCGGCGTCTCGAGCATGTATCCGAGACCGCCGTGGATCTGGACCGCTTCGGACGCGGCCCACGCCGCCAGCCGGCTGGCCTTCAACTTGGCCATGGCCGCCTCCTTCAGGAACGGTTGACCGGTGTCCCGCAAATAGGCGGCGCGGTAGGTGAGCCAACGGGCCGCCTCCAGCTCGGTGGCCATGTCGGCCAGCTTGAACTGCACGGCCTGGAAGGTGGAGATGGGCTGACCGAACTGCACCCGCTCACGGGCGTACGCCGTGGCCAGATCCAGAACAGCCTGGGTCAGGCTGAGCGACAGGGCGGCGATGGAGATGCGTCCGACCTCCAGGGTGCGTAGGAACTGGCTCAGCCCCATGTCGGGATCACCGATGAGCTGGTCGTCGGGTACCCACACGTCGTCCAGGTACAGCTCGCGGGTGTCCAGGCCCCGCCATCCGATGCCCTTCATCTTCGGCCCCATGGTGAAGCCGGGCGTGTCCTTTTCGACCACGAAGCTCCCGAACCCCGGCCTCTCCTCCTCGAGCGACCCGGTCCGGGCCAGCAGGGTCACCCCGAAAGACATGTCGGTCCCGGCGTTGGAGATGAAGGTCTTCCGCCCATTGATCAGCCACCCGCCGTCATGCCGTTCGGCGCGGGTCCGGATGCCCCGGGCGTCGGACCCGGCATCGGGTTCGGTCAGCCCGAAGGCGCCGAGGACCCGACCTTCGGCCAGCGGTCGCAACCAACGCTGCCGTTGGGCGTCGTCGCCGAACAGGTACAGCGGTAGCGAGCCGATGGTCACGTGGGCCTGCCAGGCCGCGGCTACCGACTGGTCGGCCTGACCGATCTGCTCCATGGCCGCTACGAAGCCCACCGTCGACATGCCGATGCCGCCCCACTCCTCGGGGATCAGCATGCCGAGCAGACCCAGCTGACCCATCTCGCGGAGGAGGTCGGTCGGGCAACGGCCCTCCTCCCAGGCCTGGGGGGCTCGCGGGGCGATCTGTTCCCGGGCGAAGTCGCGGCACAGCCCGACCAGGTCCTGCTCCGACTCGCTGAGGGAGAGGTCCACGGTTCCCGCCTACCTCATCGGTCCGTCAACGACCGGCGGCTCAACGGGCAACCGGGCCTCCGCTCTCGGGGTCCAGGTGGGCCATGAAGGCCGCCGACCAACTCAGGAGATCAGCCGGCACGTAGTAGCCGGACTCGTCGTTGATGGTGGCCCAGTGCCGGGCCACGTCCTCGATGGTCGGTTCCCCCGTCGGGTGGACGTACCCCTCGGTCGAGGCGATGAAGATACGGGAGAAGCGTCCGAAGCCTGCGGCATAGATCTCACCGCTGACCGGGCAGTCCTCATGGGCCAGGAAGGCCACCATCGGAGCCACCAGATCGGGAGACATCGGTGCCGGACCCGGGTCTCCCGACGGGCCCTTTGCATCGGCGTCGGGGGCCTGGCCGGCCATCCGGGTCATGGCCCCGGGGGCAATGCAGTTGACCTTGATGCCGTGGGCGGTCCCGGCCGTGGTCAGACTGCGGGTGAGCCCGATCACCGCGCCCTTGGCCGCGGCGTACGAGAGGTTGGCCGGCAGGCCGAACAGTCCCGAGGAGGTGGTCATGACGATGCGGCCGTACCCCTGGTCGACCAGGTGGGGCCAGGCGGCCCGGGTGGTGTTGAACGACCCGGTCACATGGACCGCCAGGTGACGGGCGAGATTGTCCACGTCGGCCTCGGGGAGGCCGGCCCATCGGATGATGCCGGCGTTGTTGATCAGGATGTCGATCCGCCCGAACTGCTCGACCGCAGTGGCGATGAGGGACTCCCCGCCCTCCGGGGTGGACACGTCGTTACCGTCGGCGATGGCTGCTCCCCCGGCCTCGACAATGGTCCCGGCCACGCGGGCGGCTACTCCGGGGTCCTGCCCCTTGCCCCCCATCGAGCCGCCCAGATCGTTGACCACCACACGGGCGCCGCGGGCGGCTAGCAGTTGGGCGTAGGCCCGGCCGAGGCCCCGGCCGGCACCGGTGACCACGGCCACCCGGCCCGTAAAGCTGTGCTCGTCCGCCACCGGTCCGCTCGCTGCCGTTGGTCCCGTGGTGCCGGTCGTACCGACTCAGGCCGACGCGGCCGAGGCGCCCACCGGGGCCTGGTAGCCGAGGAGGTCCCCGAGGGTGCCGCCAACCATGGCCGCCTTCTCGTCGGCCGGCACCCCGGTGAACAGCTGGTCCATGAGCTGCCGGCTACCGCGGAAGGTGCCCTCGGCGTGGGGATAGTCGTTCCCCCACACGATGGAGGACAGACCGGTGATGTGCCGGCAGGCCACGGCCACCGGGTCGTCCTGGAACGAGACGTGGAACTGACGCTTGACGTACTCGCTGGGCATCAGGGGGTAGGGCCACTTCTCGTTGAGCTTGAACAGCTGGGCCATGCTGGCCTGCTCCGTGGCCGGCAGGGAATCGTCCCAGACGCCCAGCCACCAGTCGGGATCCTGACCGATCCCGGTGATCCAGCACTTGTCCATACTGCCCACCAGCGAAGCCAGCCAGTGGGCGTTGAACTCGATGAGGGCGAAGTGGAGGTCGGGGTAGCGCTCGGGGACGCCTCCCCCGATGAGCTGGCAGATGACCTGCTGGGGGGCGATGGTGCCGTAGATGGCCTGCGTCACCATCCGCTTCGATGCGGACTTTTCGGTCACCGGCTGATTGACCTGCGCGGCGTTCTCCATCACCACCTTGAGGGTGACGGCCTCGGGGTCGTTGACCTTGACCCCGCCGGTCTGGGTGTGGATGAACACGTGGACCCCGTTGGCCTGGGCCGCCGCCCACACCGGATCGAAGGCCCGGGAGTAGTAGGGCTGGGGCGGCGTGGCCGGCAGGAGGATGGCCCGGAAACCGCTGGCCGCCACCCGCTCGATCTCGGCCACCGCATCGTCGATGTCGGTGAGGGGGATGGGGGCCGTCGGGGCCAGGCGCGAGAAGTACGGAGAGAACCGCTCGACGATGTAGTCGTTGTAGACGCGGGCGTGGGCGATAGACAGCTCGTGGTCGTCGGAGTACAGGCCGAAGAGTGACAGGTTGGGGTGCATGACCCCCACGTCGACGCCGTCGGTTTCGAGGTCCTCGATGATGATCTCGGGGTCGCCTTCGGGTGTCCGGCCACTGGTCTGGCGGTACCGGGAGATGGTCCAGCCTTCGAACCCGGGTGTGTGCAGGCGCCGGAAGACCCGGGCCCCACCCTCGACCAACGGCTCGATCTCGAAGTCGTCCTCCCAGACCCCCCGGTCCCGCAGATGCTTGGGCAGGCGGGTGGTGAACAGGTCGGTGGGCTCGAGGATGTGGCCGTCGGCGGATATCACGAGCTGCTTTTCTGACATGGCGTGACCTTCCTGCGCTGGGACGCAAGACTCGATGACCGGGCGGGCGCCAACGAGGTACCCTGCGCCGGAGAAGCCTAGACCAACCGGTCGGTACAGGCAACGGGGCCAGTCGGCCGCCGGTCGCCGCGGCCAGAAGGAGATGAGACGGTGACGAAGCGGTGGAAACAGCGCCCACCCGGGTCGACGTGGGGCGACTGGGGTGAGGACGACGAGCTGGGCCGCATCAACCTGCTGACCCCCGACAAGGTGCTCGAAGGGGTGCGGGAGGTCGAGGCCGGCGTCAGCTTCTGCCTGAGCCTGCCGCTCGACTATCCCGGGGGGACCGCCTTGAACCAACGCCGCTACCCGCCGGTCCTCGCTCCCACCGAGGACATGAACGGCGTCCCCGACACCTTCTACAACGTCCGGATGAGCGAGATGGAGGATTGGGGGAACCCCAAGTACGTGGACGTGTGGGCCGACGACGTGGTGACCCTGTCACTGCAGTATTCGACGCAGTGGGACTCGCTGGCCCACGTCGGGGCGGAGTTCGATGCCGACGGCGACGGGGTGGAGGAAGCGGTCTATTACAACGGGTACCGCGCCGGTGTCGACCTGGTCGGACCGCAGGCTGACGCGGCCGGGGACGGCGGTGGGCACCGCTGCTTCGCCCGCCACCTCGGCCTGGAACACATGGCCCATCAGGGGGTCCAGGGGCGGGGGGTCCTCATCGACCTGGCCCACCACCTGGGCCACGAGTGGCGGGGCGTGGACCTCAAGACGCTGCAGGAGATCATGGCGGCCGACAACGTGGTGGTCGAGCCGGGCGACATGCTCTTGTTGCACACCGGATTCGCCACCGAGATTCTCCAGTGGGAGCGCCACCCGGATCCGGTGAAGATCCACACCCTGTGCACCTACCTCGACGCCCGGGACGAAGCCCTGCTTCAGTGGATCGCCGACTCCCAGATCTCGGCCCTGGTGGCCGACAACTATGCGGTCGAGGGCCTGCTCGGCCGAGACCGCGACGAGAGCCGGCACTCGTTCCTACCCATCCACCATCTGTGCCTGTTCCGCCTCGGCGTGCCGCTGGGCGAGATGTGGTATCTGCACGAGCTGGCCACCTGGCTACGTGAGCACCAACGCAGCCGGTTCCTGCTCACCGCACCCCCGCTGCGGCTGCCCGGAATCGTGGGATCTCCGTTGACGCCGATCGCCACGGTCTGAGTCAGGACGACCGGCAGGCGACCTGCCTGCGGCGCCGTTTCAGGCGGTGACTTCGGCCGGATCGGCAGACCGGGAAAGGTGGTACGCCTGGTAGTCATCCTCGAAGACCCTGCGGATCTCCTTGGACAGCTTGGGTCGCCCACCCGAGTTGAGCAGGTACTTGCGAGGCTTGCCGGGAATATTTGTCCCGAAGAAGTAGCTGCTCTCCCCGAAGGGGGATGAGGCCGCCCCGGCATCGACCATCGCCGTCCACCGGGTCTCGGCTTCGAGGTCCACATCGATCACGTCGTAGCCGTGCTCGCGCAGATAGATGAGTGTGTCGGTGACGAAGTCCACCTGGTCGCCGTTGTACCTCGGGTTGTTGCCGGCCGCGGCGTGGGGGCCACCGGGGAAGAACAGGTTGGGGAAGCCGGACGTCTGGATCCCGAGGAAGGTCTTCGGACCGTCGGCCCAGTACTCCTCCAGCGCCACACCGTGACGGCCGCGAATCCCCATGCGGTTCAGAGCGCCGGTGCCGAAGTCGAAGCCGGTGGCCCACACGATGATGTCGAACTCACGCTCACCGTCGGTGGTGGCGATTCCGTTCTCGGTGACCCGCACGATGGGCGTCTGCTTGAGATCCACCAGTGACACGTTGGGACGGTTGTAGACCTCGTAGTAATCGGTCACGAAGGGCGGGCGCTTCTCGGCGTAGAGGTGGTCCTTGGGAATAAGTCGCTCGGCGGTCTCGGGATTCCTGACGATGGTCCGGATCTTTTCCGCAATGAACTCACACCACAAGGCGTTGGCGGCGGTGTTGGTGGTCAGGTCGGTGTAGTTACTGGTCAGCTTGGAGAAACCCGGGCTCTCCCACATGGTCTCGAAGAAGGCCAGGCGCTTCTTGATCTCGTCATCGAAGGTCTGGCGATCGCTCGCCGGATGGAGGAATCCGGACGGGGATGCGTTCAGCACCTCGCACATCGACTCGAATCCCGCCTTCAGCTGGTCCTGCTCCTCCGCCGTTATCGGTCGGTTGTTGAGAGGGGTACACCAGTTGGCCGAGCGTTGATACACCGTCAGGGAGGCGACCTGGCCGGCTATGGCCGGGATCACCTGTACCCCGCTCGATCCGGTGCCGATGACCGCCACCCGCTGGCCGGTGAAGTCGACCGGTGTGGCCGGCCACCTCCCGGTGTGGAACGACTGGCCGCCGAAGTCGTCACGCCCCGGAACCTCGGGGTAGTACGGGACCGAGAGAATCCCGCTCGCTGCCACGAGGAACGTGGTCCGGTACTCGGTCCCATCTTCGGTCCTTACGGTCCAGGTCCCCGAGGACTCGCCGAAGACCGCCGAGGTGACCCTGGCGCCCAGCCGCATATGACGGCGGAGGTCGAACCGTTCCACCACGTGGTTTAGATAGCGCTCGATCTCCGGCTGCTCGGCGAAGTGTTCCTGCCACTCCCACTCCTCGAAGAGCTCCTTCGAGAACAGGTAGCCGTAGGTGTAGCTCTCCGAGTCGAAGCGCGCCCCGGGGTAGCGGTTCCAGAACCAGGTACCCCCCACGCCATCGCCGGCCTCGAGGAGCAGAGCGGAAAAACCGGCTTCGAGGGCCCGGTAGAGCTGGTAGATACCGGTAATGCCTGCCCCGACGATGAGGACGTCGACCGGGCCGGGGAGCCCGGCCGAGCTCTGGTCCTGTGCGGGTTCGGGGGGTGTCATGAGCCTCCGCGGCGATCTGCCCGTCAGGGAGTGCGTCGTGCACACCAGCGTGCACGGCATACGCTCCTAGGAGCCGGCGTAAACTTTGTACCGACCGGTCGAGCGGTGAGTATACACTCAACAAAACGCACGCCAAAAGGAAAGGGGGCTCGCGTGGCGATCGTGGATCGGAGATGGTCGGCACTCGCGGTGCCGTTCGCCATAGAGTTCCCCGACCGGGCCCGCAAGGAGC
>Ga0182030_10008506_pt1 | contig 21227 bp, 20 predicted proteins | sample 812S3MmetaG_FD_121299 | JGI IMG/M metagenome (GOLD analysis project Ga0182030, IMG submission 121299) | Permafrost microbial communities from Stordalen Mire, Sweden - 812S3M metaG (Illumina Assembly) | ecosystem: Environmental > Terrestrial > Soil > Wetlands > Permafrost | place: Sweden...
GGTAGGTGCGCTGCCTCGGTTCGCTCCTGTACAGGACACCAAAGGACGCGATTTCGGAGGTCGAGTTTGGGGTTTTGCGGCTTGCGGCGGTGCTTTCGGTGCCGCCCAGGCTGCGACCGCGTTCGGCACACACGCGGTATGATCGACTGGTCAGGAGTACGCATGCGTGAAATCCAATCTTCAGAAGCCAAGGCCCATTTGCCTCAATTGCTGGATGACGTGGAGCGAGGCGAAACGCTTATTATCACCCGGTATGGCCGCGCCATCGCCAGGATCGTGCCCGAGGTTGACCGGCGACAAGAAGAAGTCGATAAAGCTATAGAGAACGTCTGCGCTCTTCGGCAGCGAAAGGGCAGGGTCACGGTCGAACAGTTGCTCTCGGCGCGGGAGCAAGGGCGTAAATACTGATGCCGTTTGTGCTGGACTCATCGATTGAAAAGTCCGCACTTTCGCTCGCTGTCTTCCTTGACACGGTAAGCAAAACTGCTTACTATGAAGGCTGCGCTTACACAAAGCAGTTGCAGTTTCTCGGGTGGGAGGGGCCGGGCCAGTGGCGCCGGCATTCTGCCTGACCACCCGCCTTACAGGGAATTCAGATACGCCACAAGGTCGTCCATCTGCTGCGCCGTAAACCTCGGCCAAGCGATCTTCTTCGAATTCATCACGTTCAGCATGCGCGGGCCGTGCTCCCACAGCGCCGACACCATGGTGATGTCCGATTGCCCTTTGACCAGCTTCGGCGCGCCGCTCGATGGATCGTTGTGGCACGTACCGCAGCTTTTTTCGGCGAAAACTTTCTTGCCGCGATCCGCGCTCCCGGCGCCCGTGAAATACTGCCGCGCCCAGATGTAGCCGATAATCTGCCGCATTTCCTCGGGCGTCAGCGTCGGCGACGGCTGCTTCATCTCCGGCTGGTGATGCCACATGGCCGCGGCGATATCTGTCAGCGTCTGGTTCTTCAGGAGGTGTTCCAACGCCATCGCACCGGTATGGCAAGTCGAGCAGCCTTTGGATTCAAACAGCTTCTCTCCCGCGTCCGATGGAGGAAACTCGAAGTGGCGAACCAGGTCCCGCGTCTCCGGCAGATTCTGGAGATACACCAGGATATCCGTCAGTTCCTGTCCCGTCAGCGCCGCCCACGGAAACTTCCTCTGCGCGAAGGCCGCGCGCATCTGCGCCCCATGGTTCCACATCTGTTCCGCCAGCACCAGGGGATCCGCCAGCGACTCCCACTTCACCACCGCCGGCGCGCCGCCCGCTAGCGGCGTCGAAATACCGTGGCAATCGGCGCAGTGCCGCACCGCGAAAGCCTGTTTCCCGCGGCCCGCATCGCCCGGCCGGTCGAAGAATCGCGCCGATACGAAATAGGCAAACAGGTCGGCCGCGATGTCCGGAGTCATCTCGCTCTTCACGATGCCCTTTTTCTTCATCGCGCCCCACATGTCGGGAGCGTGATTCCACATCAGGCTGGCCATCACCGCGGGCGTGTAGTTGCGGTCGATCCTTTTGGACAGGTCGGGCGCGGTGCTGCCGCCCTTGCCCTGGAAGCTGTGGCACTGGACGCACTGCTCGCTCTGGAAGAGTTGCTCGCCCCGGCGAGCGTCTCCGGACATGGGACCGGCCGCCCAAATACTTGCGGCGACCAGCGCCCCGGCGATCGTTACTCGAAGCATCGACATTGCTGGTCTCCTAGCGGGTTAACTTCAGCCCGGTCATGAACACGTGCGTCCGGAAGCTTTCGAACAGGTAGAAGTTTTCCTGGTAACCATAATATTTCCATTCGGTGTTCCAGTTCACGTGCCTTCCGAGCGGGAGCGACAACTTCGCCAGCGGCTGGTAGTAGCGCGTGGTGTTGCTTCCATTGGAAAGGAACATCGATCCGCCCATGCTCAACTTCGCCGCCACCGGTCCCGGAACCAGTACGTCCACCAGGCCCGTCACCGAGTGTGCGTTGTCGCGATAGTCCGACACCGTCGTCGTAAAGAACGGCAGATTCAGGTAATCGACAGTGGAATGCATGGTGGAGCGGTCGTACTCGCCGGTCACGCTGATGCGCTTGGCGCTCTTCGGCGTCCAATACAGCGCCAGCGAATTGTCGCGGCTCAGGAAGTCGTATTGGATGGCCGGCGCGTGATTGTAGTTGTTCAATATGCTGAAATTGGCCTGCAACAGAAGCGACGCGAACAGACGATACTTCGCCCGCGCTCGCGCCTTTTGATAATTGTTCAGGCTCTCGCGGAAATAGACGCTATCGCTGCTGGCGCCCTCGTAATCCAGGTTGAACGACATTTTCTCCGACGCGCGGAAATTTACCCCCGCCAATCCGACATTGCGATTCAGTTGCCCCTGCTCCTGGGCCCCGGCCGGAGAGAAAAATGGGGATGCCTCCGTGCTCGCCTCGCCCCAGATATGCCGGTATCCGCCGCGCACCGTCATTTTCGAACTGACGTCGTACAGAACGTCCACCTGTTCCTGGTTGTAGTTGACGGTCTGCAGCGGATTCAGGCTGGTGAAACCGCCATTCGCCGTAACCGGCGCGATGGTCAGCGCGCCGAATGAGGAATCGTGATACCGGTCCGTCATCCAGTTCTGGATAATCCGCATCCGCTTGAGCGGCCGCAATTCGAAGCCTACGGTGCCGGTGGTGTGCGGCTGGTTGGCCGCTCCGGTCCCCATGGTCTGCTCGCTGCTATAGAACAGCAACTGGCTGATCGCCAGGAAATTCCCCGCCGCCGTCTCGTTGAAGTTCACCGTGGTCTTGGGATCGCTGTACAGGAACTGCCCGTAGATATCCAGCCAGGAGAACGGATTTGCCGTCAACAGCCCCTTACTGTAGAGGCTTTTTCCGGTGACATCGTAGGCCTGGTGCAGACTGGTCAGCGACAGCGTCTGCCCGAAGATCGAGGAGGTGCGGTCGCCATCGTTCGTTCCCGTCCAGTTAGACTGGTCGTCGTCCTTATAAGTAGTGCCGCCCTGCTCCAGGGTGACGTGAAAGTGTTTGTATTCGAACCGCACTCCGCCGCGATAGTTATCGGTGCTGTCGCGCAGTGTGGTGGGGACGGCAAACTCGTCGTTGCTGTCCTGGACGAACTCGTCCACTCCGTTCCCATAGCCCGAATTGCGGTCGAACACGAAGTACGGAACAATGCGCTTTCCCGGCCGCAGGTCGAGGCCCACGGTCATGGTCCGGCGGTGTGTATCGAACGTCTGCTCGTTGAAGCCCAACGGCGCAGTCGGATTGGCGTACGATGGCACGGCATCGAAGAGGGCAATGTTGCGGTAATCGAAGAGAAAGTCGTAGACGCCCTGCTTGCGGGCATTCACGCGGGCGGTTTCATAAGGATCGCCGCCCCACCCATAAGCGCTGGCGTCCACGCGGTCGAATAGCCGCTTCTTGGGGTCGGTGAGGGTGAAGTCCAGGCCGTTCAAAACCAGGCCCTGGCCCAGGTTCACCACGCTGCGGTACTCCGGGAAATTTCCGTTGTTACCGATCAGCCACCGGTACCCCAGGTCCACGCTGCCGGTAATCCAGTCCTCGCTGGAAGGCGCAGGCGATGCCGCGGGCGCGGCCGCCTGTTCGGTCTTGGCCGGTTCCTGCGCCGGAGTTGGCGCGTCCGTCTTCGCGGGAGTTTGCGCCGTCGTGCCGTCGGCTTTCGATGGTGGATCCGCCTGCTGTGCCCAGGCCGGAACCATCAGGATGAGTGCCAGTAGGAATCTCATTTGAATAAGTCCCGGTTCACGTTGGATCCGTGGACCTTTTGATGGCAATTGGTGCAATTCTGAAACCGTGGAGAGGCCAGATCGTGAATCGCCGGCGGGACCGCACCCAAAGGACCTTTCATCGTCGGCGTGGTGCTCGGCAAGTTGGAGTGGCATTCCTGGCAGACCAGGCGCACCACTTGCCTGGTAAGCATCCGCGGATTGGACGACCCGTGCGGCTGATGGCAGGCCATGCAGCCTTCCAGTTTGACCGGGGCGTGTTCATATACAAACGGTCCGGCCATGTCTCCGTGGCATTTCAAGCAGCCCGGCTCGTTGGCGCTCACCGTCTGCAGGGAGCGCGGCAGGAAAGTACCGTGAGGATTGTGGCAGTCGACGCACGACATGGCCCCTTGCGGTACTTTGTGCCCGAAGGGCCGCTGGAAGCTGGCCCACACATCCTGGTGGCACGAGGCGCATAGCTTATTGATATCGGCCGTCTTGCGAGTGACCATCCCGTCGGGCCCGTTCTTGTGGACCGCATGGCAGGCCACGCAGGCAACCTGGTTCTTGGCGTGACTGCTGGTAATGCGTCCCACATGGGTGGGCTGATTCAGATGGCAGGTGAGGCAGACCCTGTCCGCCGCTGCGGGAGCGAGCTTCGCCGGATTGCGGATATCGGCCGCGGACATCGATTCCGCGTGTTTGCTTCCCGGACCGTGGCAGGATTCGCAGGCTTTGGTTTCAAAGCCGCGCTTCTTGTCGGTTTCCACCTGATGATGAGGGTTTTTCTGAAATGCGTTGAAGATGTCTTCGTGGCATGCCTGGCACGTTTCCGAGCCGACGAACTCCGCCGGCTTGGGTGGTTCTGGCGATGGAGCGGGAGCGTTCGCTTTCTCTTGAGCGCCCCCTAAAGTAGCGGATAACAGCAGGGCCGCCGTAAAAATCGTCATCCAGCGCGCCTCCCGGAGGAAGCGCGCTGGCGGAAGGCTAGCCATGCTCAGATATCGTGGCGGCCGGAACATGGTCGTCTCCTTATTGTTATAGCAACCTATTGACCGGCATGCACCGCGGTCACGTCGTAGGCTGCGCCCGCGGCGTGGCAAACCGTGCAACTCTCGCCGAACTTCGGATCGGTATTGATAACGGCGTGCGCCATCGTCGCCATGTCGAAATGGCAGGCCGTGCAGGCCGACGTAGTGGCCGGAACCGGGTTGATGAGCGCCGCCGGGTCGTACACCGGATTCTTGCCGACGGGCAGGACCGCTTCGGAGCCGTTGACGTGGCACATGGAGCAGTTGGCCGTGTCGCCAACCGTGCCATTGATCATTGCCGGATAGAGGACGCCGGTGTTGGGAATCGAAGCCGGGACCGAGGCGAAAGCGGCGCCAAACGAGTTGTGGCTTCCGCCATGTCCGACGATGACATAGTCGAGACCTGCCGCGCCCAACTTCTCGCCGGTATGAATGGAGTGGATCATCTGCGCGAAGTTGATGCCTTGGACCGGGGCGGCCTTATCGGCGGCAACCAGGGCCGTGGGGCGCGTGGATTCGTCGCCCTCGCTGGGGTTGTGGCAAAGCACGCAATAAGTCACGTTGTTGCGCAGGTCGCCATGCACTTCCAGATAGGTGTGGCAGCCCTGGCAACTGGCCATCGCCACGATCGTGCGGCGCGGCGCTACCGGCGAGCCATCCGCCGAGAAGTTGATGATCTGGTTGGTCCCGCCGTATTGGGTGGTCACGGCTTGCGTGGTGCCGGGCAGCAGGGTGATCGACAGCCGGCCTTCAATACCGATGGTGTAGGTGCCTTTGGCATTGGCCGGAAGGGTGTGGGTGAAGGTGTAAGTGCAGTTCCCGCTGGCATCGCAAGAGGAGGCGGTCATGGCCGATTCCGTCACGTACCCGGGGGTGGTCACGGCCGCGCCGAAGCTGGTATAGCCGTAATCCGTCGTCGGACCGGCCATGGTCAGCGAAAGCGAACCGCTGTTGGCGGCGAAGTAGCTCAGCGGAATCCCGTTGCCGGCGTTGTTCGTCACCGTAAACGATACCGTCGGGGCCTTTCCCGGCGCTGCGCCGGTTACCTTGGTCAACGTAAACTTCAGGCCGGGGACGCCCGGCGCCTGGTCGTCCACGGTGTGCGCGCCGATGATGGAAGCGTCAAACGGCAATTCGCCCTGCGGGATGTGGCAGCCGGCGCATTGCGTATCGTCCACCTGCGGCAGATGGTTGACGTAGCCGGTGTTGTTCGCGAAATTGGAGCCGCCGGTGGCGAAATTGACGTCGTCATGGCACGAACCGCAGGCCGCACGGCTGGGAGTGGTCATCCAGGCGCTGGTCTGCGCCGCGCCATTCTTGGGATTGTGGCAGCTCCCCGCGCAGTTTCGCGGGTCGCTCGGGTTGGCGGGATACACCACTGTCGACCAGTCGGAATAGCCGTTGTGGCCGTAGATCTGGTAAGGGATAGCTCCCACCTTCACGCTCGGCAAGCTGGAGCCCATGTGGATTTTGTGAATAAAGACCTTCATATCCAGTGAATTGCCGGTGTTAGGGTCGCTGGTTTGCGACTGGTGGCACATGATGCAGAGGCTCACACCCACGCGCGAGCCGCCGTGGAAGGATAGCGTGCTGTGGCAGGAGTTGCAATCCGCCTGGCGGACCACGTCGCGCGGCGCGGGGGTGCCGCCGGCCGGCACGAAGTCGTACGTCACGGAAGCGTTGTATGTCCCCATGTCCCATTGCGTCAGGTTACGGGAACCATAGATTCCGATCCGGTTGGTCAAAGTCGGGTCAAAACCGGCCGGTGCTTTGGTCTTGAAGGTGTAGATATATTCGCCCACCGCTACGGTAGTGGAGGTGCCGCCGGAATCGCCGGCCGCTTGCGTGGCCGTCGCTCCGCCGGTTACCGCGGTCGCCGTAGTGGTGATGTAGGAAGCGAACTCCTCCTGCCCCTTCGGAATGTAGGCTGCCAGGAACTTCGGGGAGATTACGCCCGGGGTTTGAATTCCGTTGATGTCAAGGGGCAGAGCTGGGGTCGAGCCGTCCGTAACCTTGTAGTCGACGCTGATGGTGCCATCGCTGGCAATTTTTGCCGATACGACGCTGAAAACCAGGCCAGGGTTCACGTATTCAACAGTGGCCTGCGCTGCGCTGGAAGTTACGGCGTGAGAAATGGCCGGCTTGTTCGCAGCCCTCTGTCCGCTGAGGATCACAATGGACCCAGCGACCACGAGGAGGGCCACAGCCTTACCAGTCACCGCAAGAACCGAAGAAGGATTCCGCATACTTTTCTCCAAAATTCTGAATCACAACTGCTATCGACCGGACTGGCGGGAGACGACCCGCCCGCGCGCGACGATGTGCTGATGCCACTGAGCATGCTCATTCTGAGCACTCGCCAGTCCAAACCGAACGGCCCCGTCGTGAATGCCCCAAACCCCTTATTATGTTTGTGTTGGAATTTTCCGCATTTTGGTTGTTGATATCCTCCCCCGGCAAGACATGGGTGAAAATACCGGTTCTTGCTGGGTGAAAACCCGCACCGGCGTCCGGATAACGGAAACTGGACTTTTAAGATCTCCGAGCAGTTCGGTTTTTGCTGTTCGGAGACCCCCGAAAGGAAATGAAATTGCGCACGGAAAAACCCTAAAATTCCCGAGATTTTTCTTGACGTGCAGTACAGCCGAAGATTATCCTAACCTTCGAGAAGTTCGGAAAAACCCTAATCTAAATACCAGTAACTTCTGATATGGCGACAACAATAACCCTACCACCGGCTTACTCGTTCGAACGCAACCGCCTGCTGGCAGTGGACCCGATTCGGCGCCGCGCCCTCGAGCGTCTTTATCAACGACGGGAAGCCGTCAAAAACCTGATATCCGCCCTGGAAGAGTATCAGCGCACCCGGGCGGCGCGGTTGGAGCGCTGCGTCGCGCCGGACGCTATTCCGACGTCCCTGTCAGGTTTCTCTCGATTGCGAATTTGACCAATCCCACAATGTCATGGACGTTGAGTTTGCGCATCAGCGTGGCGCGATACGTGTCCACGGTTTTAGGACTGATGCGCAGCAGGTCGGCGATGTCCTTGGCGCGCATCCCCTTGACCAGGTATGAGAAGACCTCCATCTCGCGGGGACTGAGCGTAGCCAGAGGGTCGTCCGGAGCGGTGGCTTCCGGCTTGGTGAAGAGCCCGGCGCCTTTGAGCAGCGGAGACACGTATTGCCCTCCGTCGCGAACGTAGCTGATGGCCTCCAGCAGGTGCCGCGCGGGGCCGTCCTTGAGCAGGTAGGCATCCGCGCCAGCCCGCAGCGCTTCGATCACGGGCTTGTCTTCCCGGCTGATGGACAGAATCATGATCTTGCTGGGACAACCGGCGGCACGGAGCTTGCGGATCACTTCGATCCCGGTGCATCCCGGCATGTGTAAATCCAGGATGGCGAAATCCGGTTGTGTCGCCAGGACCATTTCCACGGCCGAGGGACCGTCCGCGCATTGCCCCACGACACGCATGCCATTGACTTCGCACAGCGCCGCGAAACCCTCCCGCACGATGGCGTGGTCATCCGCCAACACCACCGTCGTCCCCGCTAAATCCGCCATGATTCTCCTTCCCGGTTTACGAACGCGGCACTTCGAAGGGTACCGAGAGCTCCAATATAGTACCACCCGCGCCGCTCCCGATCTCCAGCTTTCCGCCCAGCGACGAGGCTTGCTCCCGGATGGACCGCAAGCCGATTCCCTGCGTCACGTTGGCCGGCGCGCTCAGCAGCCGGCCCACGTCAAACCCCACACCGTTGTCCTGAATACGGAGAACGACACGGTCGCCGCTCGATTCCAGCGTCATCTCCACGCGGCTGGCCCGCGCATGCCGCACCAGGTTCGTCAGCGCTTCCTGCACCGCCCGGTATACCAATACTTTAGCTTCCTGCTCGGGTTCGCGGGGAAGGGGCTGGATCCGCAAGGAAGCCTCGAACCTTTGCGGAACGCCGCTCGAGTCCCACAATTGCCGGACTGCGGTTTCCAAGCTCAAACGCTGCCACTCGGGCGGATGCAGCTTCCGCGAGAGGGAGCGCACCTGCTCCCCCGCGTCGCTGGCGAGGGTGCCGATGCGGTCCAAGGCATGCTGGACCCCGGCCGGCGCATCGGGAAGCTGGGTGGCGATGACCTCCAGTTGCAGCCGGATGGCCACCAGCAATTGCCCCACGCCGGTGTGCAAATCGCGCCCCAGCCGCTCGCGTTCCAATTCGATCTGGCGGACCGCACTGGCTCCGGCCGAGAATCCGCTTGCCTGCGTCAGACTGGAAAGGTTTCGCTCGGCGCTCTGCAAGCGGAAATAGTGCTGGATGAACCGGCTCTGTACCCGGAGCAAACCTCCAGCCTCTTCGCCCAACGTCATGCGTGCCCGGCTGCTCATCCAGAGCGCCTGGCCATGCAGATCGCCTTCAATTGGCAAAGGAAAACCAACGCCGCGACGGGCGGACCCGGATACCGAGTCGAGGATCAACCAGAAGTCTCCTGTAGTAGAGGATCTTTCCTAGTCAGAATGCCAGGATAGCTAACTAACTGCAATCACCGTACGTACTCAGTACGTTAGCAACTAACTGTAGTACTTGCATTCAATTACGGAAAAGTATTATAAGGAAGATACCGATGCCACGCACCATAGATTATCTACCGCGGATCGCGATCTTCCTGGCGGGAATCGCCGCGGGTGCATTAACCAGCGTCCGCCGTGAACGCGGCGGCGCGGGAATGGACCCGGCAGCGCTGCAGGATCTCAAGAGCTCCCTCGCCAATCTCGAAACCCGCCTCACGGCACAAGACACGGCCACAACCGCGCGTTTCGCCCAGGTAGAAGTACGCCTGGAGGAGCACTCCGCGAAACTGGCGGAGGTGCCGTCCACCGCGCAGATCGTGGCGGCGATGGAGCAACTGCTGTCCAAGACAATGACCTCTCTGGACGACCGCCTCAGCACGCAGGCGCACTCCATCGAAGTTCTGAAAACCACGGTATCGCAAACCGACAGCCTGCTGGAGCGGGTGCTGGAATCTCTCGATTCCCTGCAGACCTACACCGATCCGGCGGAACTTTCCGACGACGTGCTGCTGGCCCGGCCGGCCGTCTAACCGGACGCACCTCTCCTCGACCGGGAGAACCGCGAGAATGCCGCTCCGCTTCTGTTTGTCCTACTTGGTTCTAAGGATTTTCTGATTTTGTATATATAACAAAAAAGAACTATCCTCAGGATGGTCTATGGATCTAAGTAAAGTTCTCGCGCAACTCCGGGAGGAGTTAGAAAATCTCGACGCGGCGATCCAGAGCCTTGAGCGTTTACAGCAGGATGTGCCCCGCCGGGGGCGTCCGCCGAAAACGGTGTCGCAGATGTCGAAGCTGTCCCGCGCCTCGCGGAAGGGGGACGTCGCGCCTGACGAGCCTCTCTCTGAAGATATCTAGGATAGCCAAGGGCTGCGCCCTTGAAATCCCAAGGAAAGAGTACGAGGCATCCCTATCTCAATTGGCAAACTTCAATTCCTCGCCAAGGCGCGAAGACACAAAGAGCGCATCGACTGGGGCTGGCACTGATGACGGACTTGCAGAACTCGGTGGCGAACCCGCTCCCTCACCGTCGCGGCTCGGTAAGTGGCTGCCTGTCAATGCGACCTTTCCGAGCCGCGCGCGCTAGCAAGCTATCCTTGCCACTTGAAGTGAGTTTCGCGACAGAAACCAGTTAGACCTGTGGGACTATTCCGGAGACAGACTGCGACAGCAACACGTCTTGCTTCCCGCTTTACTGCAGCGGCGGCAGATATTCCGGCGGCACAAGAACTTGAATCGACCGCGCCCGCCGCGGGATTCGCCGAATGAGGCCGTTTCGCTCAAGAGTCTTGATCATTTCGTGAACCGAGGGCGGAGATACCTGGAAATACATCTGTAGATCGGATTCGGCCGGAGCTTGCCGGTGGAGCTTCGAGTAGTGATGGATGAACGCCAGATATTGACCTTGCTTTGGCGTGAAGGAACGCGGGGCCGAAGGATCGGGTTCCGGCGCCGGTTCGATTGCGACATCGAAAGCGTCCTCCCCGAAGCTGTCCCAGATTCGAACCTTGAGAATGAAGACCTGTCCCTCAATCACGGTGCGAACCGGCTTCTTGGCAGCGGCATAGAGGTTCTCGCGCAGTTCCTCCGCATCGGCGCTGGAACTCGGGAACCTGGCGATTGACACGCCGGCGCCGCCAATCTGGGCGAAGACCCATTCCTGGCGGTCTTTGTATTCCACGCCGATCGAATCGGCGCCGTGTAACCGGGCGTGCCGGCAGATATCCTCAAGCAGTGTCTTCGGTTTGCCCATGAGAAACCCAATAAGGCCCTTTGTCGCAGGCCTCGTCGATCTCGTAGTCGTCCGAGGAGTCCGCCTCCCCGGTGATGCACGTGAAGCACATGTGCCCCACTTGCGAGGAGCCGATCACCCAGATTGGCTCGCCACACGAACAGCGCTTGCCGGCCTTATAGGCCGCCAGCGCCGACTGGAGCTGCGCGATAATCTCGGCCTCCTTGTCGCCAGGATTACACTTCAGGTGGAGGCGAACATATTCCCGGAGTTTGATTGGAGTAAAAGGCATGCCTCGGTGCGGACCTCCTTTCGTCAGAATGGAACGTCGTCATCGGTGATTTGTTCGGGTATCCATGACGCGTCCGCAGGAGGGATGGCAGCCGCCGCCTGATTCGGCCCGCGGGGCTGCTGCTTCCCGGCGCGGTCCTCCTGGTTGCGCGCATGGTAGTCCTCCCAGTAAAGTTGCTCCTCAAAGAGGCGCGCCGCTTCCTCGTCCTCTTCCGGGGTTGTGGGCGGTGGCGCGGAGAGCGGCTTCTCGCCCAGGACGTAGCCAAACTTCTTGAAGTGAAGCTCGTGAATCCACTCCTTCACTTGCAGCTTCCACTTCTGCTTGGGATCCGGCCTTGCTCGAACCAGCGTGTCCGGCTGAAAGCCCAGACTCTTGGCCATGGTGATGTCGTTCTGGTTAAGCCGGCAGAGTTTCTTCGCCTCGGGCCAGCCATGACGATGCTTGCTCATCCCGATAAATCGACAACGCAGGCGTTACGCTAGAACGGAACGTCGTCGTCGGTGATCCCTTGATTGAAGTCATCCGGGGGCGCGGCGGGTGCCGGAGCGGGAGCGGGAGCGGGTGGGCGCTGCGCCGACCGCGGCATGGAGACCGGCTGCTGCGAGGTGTAGTCGCCGCCGCCCGATCCACCGCCGGGATCGCCACCGCGGCCGCCGAGCAGGATCAGCTCATCCACCACGATCTCGGTCATGTAGTTCTTCTTACCGTCCTTGTCGTCCCAACTGCGGGTCTGCAAGCGGCCTTCGATATATACCTGCTTGCCTTTGAGAAGGTAGGGCGCCAGGTTTTCCGCCCGCCACATGATGATGTTGTGCCAATCGGTCTCATCCTTCCACTCGCCGGAGGCCTGATCTTTCCAGCGGCGGCTCGTGGCCAGAGAGAAGGTGGAACGGGAAACGCCATTAGGCGTGAATTTCGTCTCGGCATCTTTGCCGAGATGCCCGAGGAGTATGACTTTATTGACGCTTTTCGATGCCATCTTAATCTGAACTGTATCACAGTGCGGCTTCGCCGCAAGGGCGCGTCTTTCGCGTCTGCACGCCATCCAGGGAGCCGTTGACGGCTACGAGCGATTCGGTCGTTGTCCGTGAGGAGCTATTGGCTCGCTGGTTTCTGTCGCGAAATTCACTTCAGAACTCCTGATGTCGTGGAATTTGCAGTGAGCCCGCAGGTGGGGCAGGCGGTGCTCGCCTGCCCCACCTGCACTGAATTAGGCCCGCTGCTCGAATAGGATCGAGCGAAGGCGAGCACCGCCGGCCCCACCTGCGAAGCCCTCGCCATCGAAAGGAATGGCTTAGCCCATTTTCCCCGCCAGGCTGAAATTGCGGGGCGACATCAGGAGTTCTGAACTGCGGCCTGCGGTTCTTTGCACAGCGCCGCAGGAGCGCCGGAGAGCCAAAAGCTCTGCATGCCAAAATCTCGTTACGGCGAGCCGGCGGCACAGCCGGCCGCTACGGCCTGGGCTTCCGCCTTGGGGAAGTAGGGCGAAACCGAAGCGAGCGATCGCTCCAGATATTGGCGCGAGGCGCCGCAAAATCCCGAGGCCACGGCGGAAAGATGGCGCCACGCCAACGCGTCCGGACGGAGCGCCGGAGGGATATCGAAATTCAGCGCGCTGGCGAATTCCTCTTCGGCTCGGGAGTAGTCTTTACGGCGATAAAAAAGGATGCCGCGATAGAGATGCGCCTCGCCCGATGCCAGGTCCGTGGCGTCGGCGAACGCCGTACGGCTGGCCAGGTTGTAGTCGGCCAGCGCGGGCTCCGGCTGGCCGGACAGTTCCTTGGCGCGCGCCCGCAGGAAATAGGCGCGCGCGCTCGGCGGAGAGATCTGCAGCGCCCGGTCGAGCGTGGCGATGGCCGTGGCAGGTTCGCCCGACAGGATCTGCGCGCCGCCCAGTTCGGTGAGGAGTGGCGGGATGTCCGCCGGCGGGCCGAGACGGAGCGCCAATGAAGGGTTGGCCTGACCTTGCGCGCTCGTCCAAATGTCCAGGGTCTGGCGATAATGGGCGGCGGCCTCGGAGTAATGGCCGGATTGGAAGGCCTTCAGGCCGGCCACATAGGCGGACCAGCCGGACTCCGGGCGGCCGGAGAATTGTCCCGCGGCCTCGTCCGGGTTGCCGCGGTTCAGGGCCAGCCAACCCAACCAGAGATTGGCGGTGGGCACGAACGGCACGCACGACGCGGGACACGCGTCGGGCCGCTTCCAGGTAGGCTCATCGGCGATATGTCCGGCTTGGCGCGCGATCCACGCGAGCATGTTGGCGCCGGAGCGTTCCAGTTCCGCCGCGGCATCGGTAAATGCCGCCGGAGCGCGCGTGATGGCGGCCACCGCGAGCTGGCAGAAACCCTTGCGGTAGTGGAGTTCGGATTCCTCGCCGGGGAGCGCCACCGATACCATGGCGGCCTGCGTTTGCACGCATGCGGAGGCGTCGGCCAGCACCGGAGCGGCAGCACGATCCACGCGATCGAAGGCGGCCGCCGCGGCTTGCAGCATGGCCAGATGCTCCTTGTCGGCGGCCAAGAGCACAGAAGAGAAGACCATGCTCGCCACGGAGACACAGAGACAAAGATAGCGGCAGCGCGCGCTTGGACTTTCCGCCCGTCCCCCCATGCGTCTATTATCGCGTGAAGATAGTGACGTCGACGTTCATGCCGGGGCGCAGCACCAGGCCATCGGTCCGGTCGACCAGTATCTTCACCGGAATGCGCTGCACCACCTTGACGAAATTGCCGGTAGCGTTCTCGGGAGGCAGCAGGCTCATGCGCGAGCCGGTAGCGCCGGCGATGGAGTCCACGTGGCCAATCACGCTCTTACCGTACATATCGACCTGGATTTCGGCCCTCTGGCCGGGCTTCACGTCGGCCAACTGGGTCTCCTTGAAATTGGCGGTCACCCAGGTATCCTGCAGCGGGATGAGGGTCATCAGGCCTTGACCGGGCTGTACGATCTGGCCCACTTCCACGCTCTTGCGCGTGACCGTGCCATCAATGGGAGCCGTAATGGTGGTATAGCCGAGCATCAATTCGGCGGCTTCCAGGCGGGCGCGCGCGGCTTCCACGGCGGCGGCGGCGGTGCCCGCATCGGCGGTGCGAACATCCACCTGCTTGCGGTTGGCCACGGTGGTCTCCACTTGCGCCTTGGCGGTATTCACATGGGACAGGGCGGAATCGAGAGCGGCCTTGCGAATAGCCGCGTCCTTCTGCGCCGACGCCAGCTTTTCCTGCGCCGCGTGCAGATCGCTGTCCGCCACCTTGGCCGCGGCCACGTAGGAATCGTACTGCAGTTGCGAGATCTCGGCTTTGTCGACCAAAGGCTTCATGCGCGCCAGATCGGCTTGGGCGCGATCGCTACTGGCTTGCTTGGAGGCCACGTTGGCCTGGGCGTATGCCAGGTCGGAACTGTTGGCCTGATCGTAGGCAATGCGGGCGCGTTCCACTTCGGTCTGGGAATCGGCCAACTGCGCCGACGCCACGGTGTTGCCGGATTCGGTGGTGTCGTTGATCCACGGCACGGTCACGCGGGCCGCCCGCAACTGCCCTTCGGCCTGCGACACCGCCGCTTTGGCGATATCCACTGCGGCCTGGTAATCGCGCGGATCGATGCGCACCAGCACTTCTCCGGCTTTCACCGTCTGGTTGTCGATGACCGCCACTTCGATCACGTTGCCGGAGATCTTGGGCGCGATGGCGCTGATGTGTCCATCGACATTGGCGTCATCCGACGAGACGCGGTCGCGGAAATGCATGTAGGCGGCGTAGACCGCAATGGCGACCAGCAGCAGCAGTACCAACGCGACCGCCACCTTGATGGGCGAGCCGCTGCGCCGCGCCGCCTGGGTTGTCTCCAACGTGTCTTGGGAAGGTGTCACCTTTTGTCCCTCTTTCTCTGATAGCAAACTTTGTGTCATTCCACCACCACCTGGCCCGCTGCCGGCTTCACCTTTTTGACGAAAAACAGTAACGGGATGACCAGGAGGAACAGCGTACCCATCACCCAAAACGCGTCGGCAAAAGCCAGCATATTGGCTTGCCGCAACATGCTGCCGTAGATCAGGCCCTGCGCCTGGAGCGCGGCATCGTGCGTGGAAGACCCGCCGGCGCGCAAGGTGGCCGCCGCGCCGGCCAGCGCCTCGCGATAACGGAAGTCGTAGGGCGTGAGGTGCGCCACCAGCACCGTCTGGTGAAACTGGGCGCGGCGGGCCAGCAGCGTAGTCGCCGTGGCGATTCCCGAACTGCCCCCGATGTTGCGCGCCAGATTAAAAAGCCCGGTGGCATAGTTGGTGCGCTCCTTGGGGATGTAGGCAAAAGCCGTCGCACTGATCGGCACGAAGAGAAATGCCAGGCCGAGACTTTGGACCAGACGGCTCCACAGCGCGGTGCCATAGTCGATCTGCAAATTGAAATTGGCCATGCGGTACAATCCCAAAGACGTGACCGCCACCCCGAAAATCATCAGCCAGCGCGGCTGATACTTGCGCACCAGAATTCCCACCACCGGGAGGCAGACCACGATCACCAGTCCGCCGGGCGAGAGCACCAGCCCGCTCATCATGGCGGTGTAACCCAGCAAGGTTTGCAGGAACAGGGGCATCAGGGCGGTGCTGGCGTAAAGGACGAATCCCAGCACCAGCATGGTGACCGTGGCCAGCGTATAGTTGCGGTCCTTGAGAATATGAAAGTCGATGATCGGTTCCTTCTGCCACAACTCCCAGAAGACCACGGCGATCAGGCAGAAAACCATGATGACGGTGAAGGCGACGATGAAGTGGGAAGAGAACCAGTCTTCCTTCTGCCCTTCGTCGAGCACCACTTCGAGGGCGCCGAGACCCAGCGCAAGCAGGCCGAAGCCCACGTAGTCGATCTTGAAGCCCTTGCCCAGACTCTTGCGCTTGAGATACGGCGGGTCGAAGATGAGGAGCGCGGTGAGCACCATCGACAAAATGCCCACGGGAATATTGATGAAGAAAATCCAGCGCCAAGTGTAATTATCGGTGATCCAGCCGCCCAGCGTGGGCCCAATCACCGGCGCCACCACCACCCCCATGCCATAGACGGCCATCGCCATACCTTGCTTTTCGCGCGGGAAACTCTCCACCAGGATGGCCTGCGAGACGGGTTGCAGCGCGCCGCCGCCAATTCCCTGCAGCACCCGGAAAAAAATCAGCGCGCCGAGCGAGGGCGCGATGCCGCAGAGAAACGAGCTGACCGTGAAGATCGCCACGCAGATCATATAGAAGCGCTTGCGGCCGAGCAGCATGGAGAACCATCCGCCCATCGGCAGAATGATGGCATTTGCCACCAGGTAGGAAGTCAGCATCCAGGTGGACTCGTCCATGCTGGCCGAAAGACTGCCGGCGATGTGAGGCAGCGAAACGTTAGCCACGCTGGTGTCCAGCACCTCCATGAAGGTGGCCAGCATCACCGTCATGGCGATGACCCAGGGGCTGACACCCCGATGCCAGGAAACGTCGTGCACGTCGGAGTTACTCGGCGTAGAGCGCCTCCATGACGGCTACAGCCGGTAGTGGGACAGGCGGCGCCGCCTGCCCACTCGGTTGGCGCGGAGTCTTATGGCGGCTACCCGGCATAGAGCGTCCTGCTCGTTCTCCGCGTCTCCGCGGTGAACTTGTATTGTTCCTGGTTCTGAGCCGGGGCTCCCGCGCTACTTCGCATAGAGCGTCTCCATTTGGCCAACGGCATACGCCAGGCTGGCGCGGGCCTGGTTGTAGCGATAGAGGGCGCCGATCTGATTGTCGTTGGCGCGCGCCAGCTCATCCTGCGCGGTGATTACTTCGATGTTGTTGGTGACGCCGGCCTGAAAACGGTCGCGCGCCTGGGTGACTTCTTCGCGCGCCAACTGGATTCCGAGATTGGCGACGGTGACTTCGTTGCGGGCGGCGTCCACTTGCGCCACGGCGGTCTTCACCTCCAGGGCGATGCGGTTGCGCAGATCGGTTTCCTGTTGCTGGAGTTGGCGGATGGCCAGATCGGCCTTGGCGCGATCAGCCTGGATGCGTCCGCCGGTGAAAATCGGAAAGATCACGCTGCCTTCATATTGGTAGAACGGAATGACGGAGTCGGGAGTCAGGCCCTGTTGGAACCAAAAGCCGCTGAATTGGACTTTGGGCAGACGCTGATCGGCAGCGGTACGGGCTTCCAGCGCGGCGCGGTCTTCTTCGCTGCGCAAAGCGCGAAGTTCGGGACGCGCGGCGTAGGCTTTATCCAGGGTCTGGTCGAGCGAGATATCGGGAGTATCGAAGAAGCTGACCTCATCGGCGATTTCGAGGGTGCGGCGCGGGTCGACATTGAGCAGGCGCGCCAAGCCGTAAAGCGAAGTCTCGAGCTGGGTGCGGGCCACGATGACGCGCTGCTTTTCGTTCTGCAGTTGGACGTTGCCGCGCAGGGTGTCGATGCCGGTGCCGACGCCGTTTTTCTGCAGGTCGGCCGATTGATCGTATACCGCCTGGGCGAGATCGACGCGCGATTGCGCGGCTGCCACGTCGGCAGCGGCGCGCTGGCAGCCAAGGTACTGCGAGACCACCAGCATGACGCTCTCTTCGCGCGCGCTGATTTCCTGCGCGCGGCGGGTATCGATGCCCATTTGGGAGGATTTGTAGCGGCGCCACAGGGTGAGATCGAAGACGGGCGCGTTGACAACCACGCCGGCCTGAAAAACCTCAAACGGCCCGACGTGCTGCGGGATCCCGGGGAAGTTGAGCCCGATCTCGGCCTGAATATTGAGACGGTTGACGGCCTCCGACACGCTCCCGTTGGCCTGGGGCAGCAACTGGGAGCGGGCCAGGAGGCGATCCTGCACGCTCTGCGAGACTTGCAGGTTAGCCAGGATGACTTGCGGATTCTGTTTGAGGGCCAGGCCCACGGCATCCTTGAGCGTCAGTTTCAACGGGGCGGTGTCCTGCGCCAGGCAGGTCCATGCCAACCCCAGGGAGAGTAGAACGCCGCGTTTCATCCACGTCTTGAACATGTTGGTTCTCGCTTTCGGGTGGTGCAACTCTGAGGCCAATTGTAATTGGTGGAAGCGATTGAAGATAGGGCGGCGAGGATTAGGGAGTCGTGCCAATATTTGGGCAGTCAACGGCGTGTGCCTGCCGCGGCGGGCGAATCGTGCGAGACTATTCGCAATTATGGGCGATTTTCCATAGTTCATGAAGCATCCCGCGAACAGGATTGCGCCGGCCGGGCAGGCGACCCCGGGAGTCGAAGGCTACATATTCGATGGCGCGGACGGCAGCCAGATGGCGTTCTGGAACTGCCGCGAGACGGCGGCATCGGCGGCGCACACCCACGAATTCGACGAATATATGATGGTGGTCGAAGGCTCCTATAGCCTAATTATCGACGGGGAGCGGATTTCGCTGCATGCCGGCCAGGAGTATTTTATTCCCCGGGGCGTGGTGCATGGCGGCGAAGTGCTCGGCGGGACAAGGACGATCCATGCGTTTGGCGGTCATCGGGCCGATCGCGCAGTGTGATATTTTGATTCTTGGCAAGTGATCCGCGATGAGCCGCGCGCGCCGCCTTCGTCGACAGCAGGGGCAGACTGCCGCAACCGAAGCCAAAACGGCCGCCCCGGCGGTCGAGCTACCGGTGCCTCGGGCTCCGCTGTGGCTGGCGGGGGCCTTCCTGCTCCCGAATCTCGGCGCCCTGGCATGCGGCTTCGTGTTCGACGACCGCGTTCTGATCGTCGACAACCAATCTCTTCACATTCAGTCGCTCGGCCAACTCGCCCATATCTGGAAATCCGGCTACTGGCCTGACAACCGGGGGCTGGAGCTTTATCGTCCCGTGGCGCAGACCCTCTGGGCCCTGATCTGGGCATCGGGGGGCGGCTCCCACCCGGCGCTATTCCATGCCATCGGCCTGGCGCTGGGCGCGGCGGTGGTGCTGCTCCTCTATCGCCTCCTGCTGGCCGTCGAAATACCGCCGCGCACCGCGTTCATTGCCGCGATGCTGTTCGCGCTTTTCCCCATCCACACCGACGCCGCTACTTCGGTGGTCGGCTCGGCGGAACTGATGGCCGCGGCCTTCAGTCTGGGAGCGCTGCTTTTCTACTATCGGAACCAGCCGTGGCCGGCGCTGATTCTGTTCGCCTTCGCCGTTTTTTCCAAGGAAAGCGCTGCCGCCTTCGCGGCGCTTCCGCTGGCATTCCCGCGCAAAGGCGCCGGTTTCCGCCATTCCCGGCTCGCCGGCGGAGGCGCCGCGGTCATTATCGCCGCCGCGTTGTGGGCGCACCAAGCTGTTTCGCGCAGCTCTCAGATCCCGGCGATCGACAATCCCGCGGCGCTCCTCGACTCCGGCCGGCGCATCCTCACGGCCCTGTGGGTGCAGTGCCTGTACGTGTCCAAGACTCTGGCGCCGATCGTTCTTTCGGCCGACTACTCTTACAAGCAGATCAGCCTGGTGATGGGGCTGGCCGATTGGCGCGCGTGGGCGGGACTGGCGCTCGCCGCGGGCGCGCTCTTTCTAGCCCGGCGCCGCCCCGAATTCCGGCCGCCCGTGCTCGCCTACGCGATTTTGTTTTCGCCCACGGCCAACATTCTATTTCCGATCGGGACCATCATGGGCGAGCGGCTGGCCTACGCACCGACCCTGGGGCTGGCGCTCGCGCTGGCGATTCTGTTGGCTCCGAGCCGCCACTGGAAAGCGGTGCTGGTTGCCGTGGCGCTGATTTTTGCGGCGCGCACGGCCGTCCGCAATCTGGATTGGCTCAACGCCCCACGTTTCTACACCAAGCTGGCGGAAACCTCTCCCGCGAGCGCGAAGTCCCATTATTCCATCGGCGTTCAACTCGCGGCCGGCGGCAACGATGCTGCCGCCATCGAAGCTTATGACCGCGCCATCGCCATTTTTCCCGCCTATGGCGAGGCCTATCGCAATCGCGGCAATGCTCTTGCGCGACTCGGCAGGCGCGAGGAAGCCATGGCCAGCTACCGCGCATGCCTGCGGTTCAACCCCGGAGACTACGCCGCTACCACCAATCTGCGGGAACTGGAGGCTGGCCGCCCCGTCAATCCTCCCCGCGCACGTTTCTAGCTATTTCGGGGACAGGCTACATAACCTCGAAATTCAGAACTCCTGATGTCGTGGAATTTGCAGTGAGCCCGAAGGATCGGGTCGAGTGACGGGGATTGCGCCCCGTCACCCTCCCACACCACCGGACGTGCGGTTTTCCGCATCCGGCGGTTGAAACAAGCGATCTGATTACTCGCCAAGTCCGATGGCATGAGAAAGCCATGACGGCCTCGTACATTGCTGTCTGTCAGAAGTTCCGCAAAGTTCCGCCTCGGGATCGCCGCCCCAGGCTCGCCACGGCTCCACCGTTTCTGCCCGTTGCACTCTCCGGGTGGCGAGCGTAGTTGTCGCGCCCTTCGATTTCAGACCCCTTCGCAGCTTCCCTTCAGTCTCTTCTTCTTGTTTCTTCCGCCCTTCGCTCCACGGGCATTACCCCGCTTCCCCGCTACTACGGCGTCTGCTGACTTCTCCTCCGCTCTCACGGAAGAGATCTCCCCAGGTAAGGTGCAGTCTCTTTCCCCTCGTGCCGTCCGGCTCTACCTGATGCGCCTCGTATGACTTTTGGGCTTCGCTGTTCCCAGCCAGCTCGCCGCCCGCACCCGGCCTCACTGCCAGTTCGTGTTCCTACGGTCGAAGGTTTGCTACGCGCTTCTTTCAGCTTCGCCTCGCGGCTACGCCTTGCGTTTCGCTACGGTTGCCGTCATCGGCTCCGGTTGGCTCCTTTCATCCAACTAGATTCTGCCCATGCTGGGCACACTGGGGCAGGCGGTGCTCGCCTGCCCGCCCGCGCCGAATTAGGCCCGCTGCTCGAATAGGATCGAGCGAAGGCGAGCACCGCCTGCCCCACCCGCGAAGCTCTCGCCATCGAAAGGAATGGCTCA
>Ga0182030_10008507_pt1 | contig 21227 bp, 18 predicted proteins | sample 812S3MmetaG_FD_121299 | JGI IMG/M metagenome (GOLD analysis project Ga0182030, IMG submission 121299) | Permafrost microbial communities from Stordalen Mire, Sweden - 812S3M metaG (Illumina Assembly) | ecosystem: Environmental > Terrestrial > Soil > Wetlands > Permafrost | place: Sweden...
GCCGTGAGGCCTAGGTCGGATCCATTTGGAGGTTAGGCTAAGGAAGCATCCGTTGCGAGTCGTTGATGTAGATCAACTGGCATTATCCTTCCGATTTTGGGTTCAGCCGGCCGTCGCGCCGATCCGTGGCCGGTCGAAAGCCAACGGATAGCAGGCGAACCTGTCCGCCAGCCCGCATCGCTGTCATAGTCCTGGCCAAGTGCAGCACGCCGAACCCGCAGGAATGCTGGCGCGCGTTCCGGGAAGGTTCCGCTGCTGCCGGCGCGCGGGTCAGCTTCGATGCATGAATTGGCGCTCTGCGAGAGTATCACCGATCTGGTGGTGGACTGTGCCCGACAGGAGGGCATCGCCCGCGTCTCCCGCGTGGTGATCGAGATCGGGGTGGCGGCGCCCATCGATCCCGAAGCCCTGTTATTCTGCTTCCCCATCACGGCGACCGACACCGTGGCGGACGGCGCGGAGCTGGTCATCAACCGGGTCGCCTTGCGGGCCAAATGCGATTCGTGCCGCACGGAGTACTCACCCGACACTCTGATTTCACCCTGCCCCGCCTGTGGCAGCTTCGGCCGCACCATCCTCGCCGGGCGGGAGATGAGGGTCGTGTCGTTCGACGGCGCGTGAACGCGGCACCGGCTCAGCAGATCCGCGGAAGCTGTTCGCCGGACAACCAGTCAACGATGCGCCCGCCGCCGAAGCTTGTCGTCATCTGCACGAAGCGCTGGTCGTCCTCGACCACCGTGCCGATGATCGCCGCCTCGCGTCCCAGAGTGTGTTTCGACGCAGCGATTTGACCCTCTATCGGCGCCCCAAATTGAACCCGGTGCAATTGCAGATCCATGAATGAAAACAATGGTATAGAGGCCTTTATAGGGGGTCAGATTTCGACGCCGATCCCTAATCGGAATCAAGGCCGCAAAATTGAATAAGATCAACCAGCTAAGCGACAATGGGGTGGGGTCAGATTTGGACGCCGAAACACAGCGAAGGCGCTGGGCACGAGGCCTGGGCCGGCGCGGTTGCGCGTCAGGGGCGACATCACGATCCGATTGGAGAGTTGGAAGGCGCCGACCTCCACGCGCTCGAACAGCGCCTGGACGGCTAGCGGGACTGGTATGTTCGGGCCATCGACGGTCTCCAGGCCAGATTGGCCACTGTCTGATTGTCATCACCGGTTTGAGGGGTCCGGCGACGGAGAAGGACCGTCAGCCGGCCGCAAGCAGCGGCCGGCCCGACGCGTCTAGTGTTCGGCCCGGACCGGAACCGCCCTGACCCCATCCTTGCTTTGACCGGCGGCTTTTTCATTCTTCGTGCCGGTGAAATCGAGCACGACGCGCGACGGCACGTCGCCATGTTCCAGCCTTTCGAAGACCTTGTTGATCGACGAAAGCGGCTGCAGCTCGATGTCGGCCTTCACCTTGCCTTTTGCCGCAAAATCGAGGCACTCCGCCATGTCCTTGCGCGTGCCCACAAACGAGCCACGCACCGTGACGCAGTTAGCCACCAGATCGAAGATATCGAGGGGGAAGGCGCCGGGCGGCAGGCCGTTCAGGACGCAGATCCCGTGCTTGCGCGTCATCGCCACGCCCTGCTTGAACGCGGCTAGCGAAGGCGCGGTGATCACCACGCCGTGCGCGCCGCCGCCGGTTTCCTTTTTCAGGATTTCGGCTGGATCGCCGGTCTTGGCGTTGATGACCAGGTCGGCGCCCAGCCGCTTGGCATGCTCCAGCTTGCCGTCGTCGATATCGACGCCGCAGACCAGCAGACCCATGGCCTTGGCATATTGGATCGCCAGATGGCCGAGGCCGCCGCAGCCGGAGATGGCGATCCATTCCCCAGGTCTCGCCTCGGTCTCCTTGATCCCCTTGTAGGTGGTAATGCCGGCGCAGATCAGGGGCGCGGCTTCCTTAGGGCCGAGCCCTTTCGGAATGCGTGCGACATAGTTGGGGTCGGCCAGGACGTACTCGGCGAAGCCGCCGTTCTTGGTGTAGCCGCCAAACTCGGCCTCGGCGCACACGGTCTCCCAAGCCGACAGGCAGTACTCACAGTGACCGCAGGCCGAGTAGAGCCAGGGCACGCCCACGCGGTCGCCCTCCTTGACGATGGTCACGCCGGCGCCCCGCCCGACGACGATGCCAATCGCCTCGTGACCCGGAATGAAGGGCGGCGTCGGCTTGAGCGGCCAGTCGCCGTTGGCGGCATGCAGATCGGTGTGGCAGACGCCGCAGGCCTCGGTCTTGACCAGGATCTGGCTCGGGCCGGGCGTCGGGACATCCCATTCCTGCATCTCCAGCGGCTTCTTGAACGCGGTGACGACAGCGGCTTGCATCTTGGTGGGCATATTGATCCCCTTCGGGGTTCGGGTTCAGGCGAGATCGCCTCATGGTGGATCAGGCGGCGGCGCCAAATCTCCTGACGGCCTCGATCATTTTGACCAAGCTGGCGAGGTCGCCTTTGAGGATATGCAGATCGGTGCCGCAGATGGTTGTCTTGGTGACCCGGACAATAGCGTCGGTCGGGTCGATCACCGTCGGATTGGCGTGCTCCTCCCAGGCCTTCTTGCCAAGGCCGTGATAGACGAGGGCCTTCATCATGAGTCTTCACTTTTGCGGCCGATAAGCAGGTATCGCGAAGCTCGGCGCGGTTCAGACCGATCTGGGGCTGGACGCTATCCGCCAGACGCGTAACCCCGCCAGCCTCGGAAATTACCTACGGCAGGGCACGGAAACCGACGCCGGACTGCTGCGCCAGTTCGTTGAGTGAAGCGGCCAGTCCGCCGCGCGTCGGATCGCGCAGCAGCCGCAGATACGGCGCGGCGGCGGCGACCATGTCGGCGGCCAGCCCGTGCGGGGCGGCGGTGGCGGACCGCGGCGGCCGATGGGGCTGCCGGTGGTCTCCATGGCGGGCGCGTCAGGGCACCGGCGTGCGCGCAGCCGCGGCCCGGGCCTCGATCCACGCATAGAATGCGGCGAGACCTTCGCCGGTCCGCGCCGACACCGTCAGGATCTGCAGCCGCGGATTGACCCGCAGCGCCGCCGCCATGCAGGTGGCAACGTCGAAATCGAGATGCGGCAGCAGATCGGCTTTGTTCAATAGCATGAGATCAGAGACGGCGAACATATCGGGGTATTTCAGCGGCTTGTCTTCGCCCTCGGTGACCGACAGCACCACCACCTTGTGCGCCTCGCCAAGATCGAAGGCGGACGGACAGATGAGATTGCCGACATTCTCGATGAACAGCACGCCGTCCGGCTCGACCGACAGATCGTCGAACGCATGGCCGACCATGTGCGCATCGAGATGGCAGCCCCGGCCGGTGTTCACCTGCACCGCCTTGACGCCGGTCGCGCGGATGCGTTCGGCGTCGTTGGAGGTCTGCTGGTCGCCCTCGATCACGGCGATCGGCAGGCGGTGCTTGAGTTCCGCGATGGTACGGCAGAGCAATGTGGTTTTGCCCGAGCCCGGGCTGGAGACAAAATTCAGCGCGAAGGTGCCGGTCCGGGCGAACCGCGCCCGGTTTTCGCGGGCGTAGCTGTTGTTCTTGGAGAGGATGTCGTGCTCGATGCGGACGATCCGCTCCTGGCTGAGGCCCGGCACATGAACACCGGCAAGCCCGCCGCCAGCATCCACGAGGCCTGCGGTCTGCCGAAAGTCGTCGTGATCGTGATGGTCGTGATCATGGTCGCGGTGCTGGTGGGAATGATCATGCGGATGGAGACGCTCGGACGCCTGTTTGCCCTCGACCGTTTGGTTTTCGCAGCCGCAGACAGTGCACATCACGCCAACTCCGTTTGGTGGCTACTGAGATCGTCGTCCGACGCCACTGGCCTATCGTGCCATCCGAGATAGCGCGCCCGCCAGATTGATCGCCGAGCGGCAGCCCCAGCGCATTTGAGGCACATGGTCCCAGGTCCGATATCCACTCTAGCCCGCCTTATTCACCACGGCCAGCGATGCTGTGACCAATCGGCAATGGTGCTACTTTTCAGCCCGGCCGACCATCACTTCTGATGGCGGCAGCGAGCCGTCCGGCCAACTCGTCGAGTGCACGCGACATCGCTGTCACAACCGCGCTATCATCGGTGCCGGCGATGGCCTCAACCAAAGAGACTTGTTCCGCGACCAACACCTCGCGGTTGTCCGCGACGGTCCAGCGGGCGACGAGAACGACCTGGTGGTCCTCTCTCGGCTCGAAGGCGGCCACCTCGACCAGAACCTGTCGCGCCGGACGCTCAAGCGGCGGCGTTGCCGTCACCACCATGCGGGGTAGCCGCGCGGCAAGCGAAGCGGTGAGGGCCCGGGTCATGCCGACGGACAGTCGCTCGCCCCAACGGCCGGTGGCGCGAGGGATCAATTCATTGCCTTTTCGCTCCAAGATGTCGGTCGTATCGAGATAGTCGGGAAGTTGAACGCGCTTGACTTCGATGACCTGGAGTCCCGTCTGCGGTAGAATTGCCGGCGTCGCCGCAGGCATTGGGCCGAGCACGTATTCGGTGGGAGGCGGACCAGAGAGACTGCAGGCGGCGATTACGAAAACAGCAGCGACCAGGACTGCGAACCGCACAGCCCGAACGCGCCGATTCCTTTGGCATGCGTGTCCAGCTTCTTGGTTCATCGGCTGGGTCGTCCCGTAAGGAGGACGTTCGGGTTTTGTTCGATCGTTGCCGCGAAGCGGCGCAGGGAGCTGGCGGTGGCGGCGAGATCGCGTACGGTCGCTTCCAGATCGTCGCGGAACTGCGAGCGCGTCTGCACCATGGTGTTGAGCGAGTCGAGCAGGGTCTCTGCCCGGTGTACCGCGCGATCAGCTTCCGTCAGAGCCTGGCTCATCTCGCCACCGCGGGCACCGAGCTGAGCGCGCGCGTCGACGAGCAGGGAATCCAGGTCATGCAGTGCGGTGGAGGCGTCCGCCCGCACCTGACGTACCGCCTCGTCTGTCGTCTGCATGGCCTGCGTGATGGCGTCGGCAGTGCGTGTCCCGCTCTTCGCCAGCGGATCGACCACCGAATCCAGGTGGTCCGACAACCGCCGGAGCGAGGCGAAAGCCTGCTGTGCTGTCTCGGCGAGCTCACGCAACGGCAATTGTGATAGCTGGTTCCGCAGTTGACTGAGATCGGATGGAACGGAGGGAATCTCGGCTATATCCGTGATCATGCCAACCAGCGGTGCCGGCGTGCCTGGTCGAAAATCGAGGTCCACGCGAAGCTGGCCAGTGACGAAGCTCTGCAGCGCCAGTTGGGCTCGTAATCCCACCGCGACGAGGCGCTCGGTGTTGGCAGCAGAGGGCTCAAACTTCTTGCCTTCGACGATCAATTGACTCGTCGTGACTTCAAGGTAGACCGGTATTTGCGCGGTCATGGTGTTAGGCGAGAAGTGGAGGACGATATTCTGGACCGACCCGATATGCACACCATGGAACGTGACCGGCGCGCCAATGTCGAGGCCTGCGACCGACTCGCTGAAGAACACGACGACGCGCGTGCTCGGGGTGAACAAATGCCTGCCGCCAAAGAACACGATGCCGGCAACGACAAGAGCAAGTGCGCCAAGGATGAAGCCGCCGACAATCGCTGCCCTGGCATTCATAGCTGCGGTCCTTGGGGTGGTGTGCCGTCCAGTCGTCCTCGTTGCATGAAGGCGCGCACCGTCGGGTGATCGCATGTGTCGCGTAACATCTGCGGCGAACCATGGGCGATGGCCGTCCTGGTTTCAGCATCCAGGAAAATACCGTCATCGCAGATTGCAAACAGGCTCGGCAGTTCATGGCTCACGATCACCACGGTGTCACCGAAACCCTTGCTCAACTCGAGAATCAGTTCATCGAGCCGCTCGGATGTGACCGGATCAAGTCCAGCGGACGGCTCGTCGAAAAGCAGGATTCCAGGGTCGAGAGCAAGAGCCCGCGCAAGGGCTGCGCGCTTGCGCATGCCTCCCGAAAGTTCCGCCGGCATCCGATCACCGTCCGCTGCCAGTCCGACCAGCGCGAGCTTGAGCTGAACCAGGACGGCGATCGCATCAGCCGGGAGACTTGTGAACATTTGCAACGGCAGCGCCACGTTCTCGGCCACCGTCATTGAGCTCCATAGCGCACCGCTTTGGAATAGTACACCGAAACGGCGGCTGATTGCCGAGCGTCGCGCCTCGGTAGCGGCCCAGTAATCCTCGCCGTCCACTGTGATCGTTCCGGCCGATGGACGCAGCAAGCCCACCATCGCTTTCAGCATCGTGCTCTTGCCGCAGCCGCTGCCGCCCATGATCGCGAAGATCGAGCCTTGGCGAATCGAGAAATTCAGGTGGCGTTGGATCACGCGCTCGCCATATTCCAACGTCAGATCTCGCACGATGAATCGTGCTTCCGTCTGCTGCCGCTGCGCCATGGCATCAAATTCCGAGCGCATTGGTGCAGACCGCAAATACGGCATCGAGGGCGATGATCCAGACAATTCCTGCCACGACCGCCGATGTCGCAGCGTGACCCACATCCGCGGCGCTGCGCCCTGCTCTCAGTCCGATATTACAGCCGGCCATTGCGATGAGGGCGCCAAAGACGACGCTCTTGGCCAGGCCGATTGCGAACTGCCTGCCGGCGACAGCGCCGCGAAGTTCCTCCAGGAAGCTCGCCGAGGTCAGGTCCAGCGTCATGGTGCTGACGATCCAGCCGCCCAGGAGCCCGAGAGCGCAGCCATAAAGGTAGAGCAACGGCATCATCGTGACGAGTGCCGCAATCCGCGGTAGCACGAGGAAGTCAAAAACCGGGATCCCGAGCACGTTCAGCGCGTCGATTTCCTCGTTGCCTTGCATGGTGGCGAGTTGCGCGGCGTAGGCACCGCCGGTGCGCCCCGCCATGACGATGGCGGTTCCGATCGCTGCCAGCTCACGTACCATGGCAATGCCGACAAGATCGGCAATATAGAGCCCGGCGCCAAAACGCTGCAATTCCACTGCGCCCACGAAGGCAATAATAGCGCCGACCAGCGCGTTGACAATCGCAACGATCGCGAGTGCCCCAGGTCCCGCTTCACGTATCAGTTGCAATACATCGACGGCGCGGATGCTCGTTCGATGCGCGAAAGCCGCGGTGCCGCGCAGTGCGGATTCCCCCACGAGCGTCGCAACCGCCATCATGTTGGACCACGCGTCGAAATATGCCTCGCCAACCCGTGCGGCCAGCGAACGGTGTGGCGTCTCGGCGCGGGGGGCTTCTGTCGTGCCTGCGGATGCCAGAGCCAGCAGTCGTCGTGCCGCATCCGGAACACCAGCTTCGTCGATCTTTATAACCTGGCTCGGCTTCGCTACTGCCGCCTCGCGGAGTATCTGCAGAAAAGCGATGAGGGCGCTATCCCACTGACCGAGGCTGCCGGTGTCCACCCGCAACGTCCCCTCGCCAGCTTCGTCCAGAATGTGGCGTGCCTCGACAGGACTGCGAACGCCGGTCTCGCGGGCTACCCAATCGCCGGTGAGCCGCAGCTCCGTCGCCGATCCGTGTCGTTCCAGGCGCCATCCCGGCGGCGTTGGGTTGGAAGTACTCATCGCATCGCCATATCGCGCAGGAAAAGCGGCCTGGCGTTGTCAAGCAGTGGGGCAGGTCCCGGGTCTGCCCTCCGGCTTTCGCAACTCACCTGACGGGACGGATTCATATGTCAGAGTCCTGGTAAGAAGTTTGCGGCGTCGCCATGGTGCTGGCAGCAAGCCCTCGGGAAAACTGGCTCAATGAGCCCAAATCCCGGCGGCAGGCCTCGCTGAACACCCGGACTATGTCGAGATCGCGTGGATCGCGCTGCTTGACCATCTCGTTCAGGTCCAGCACGGGTGCCTGATACGTTTCAATGATTCGTGTCATGACCTGGTCTGCCGCCAAAATCACGTCAGCAGGCGCGAACAATCGCAATTTGCTGATCACGGCGTAGATACGAACAAACTTCGACGCGTCGTCGAGCTTGTGAGTGATCGCGTCGGTCAAGAGCTTCGCCGCCTCGTCTATGAACTCGCCATACAAGCCCTCCTTTCGGGACATTACTTCTGAAAACCGGCGATCCCGCTCCTGGGCGTTCAACGTCAGCCATGTTGTCACGATGCCGCTCAAAGCACCGATCGCGGATCCTGCCAGGGCCGCGAAGGCCGAGAAATATGCCACATTCACGGCCGATACCGGGTTCTCTGGCAACACGGGGACTGGAAATCGTCTTGCCTCATCAACCCGGGGATTGGGGACCGTGGGCACCCACCCGGCATCGCAGCGATCCAGGGCTTATTGAGGCGCTTCATGCGTGATGAGTAAGCCAACGCGCGCTCGCTTGCTTTGATCCACGTCAACCATTCCTGGCAGGGTTGTGAGCCGGCGTCCAGGTTTGACCCGCTTCGGCGTCTCGCTGCCACGCTGGGCAGCAACCGCCACAAGAGATCGCGATCACCTTTCGGGCCCTGGTCCTGTTCCAGCGCGGCCCCCGGGTGCGTCCTTACTCGGGTGTGTCTCTGGCATGGCCAGCCACATCAGCAGCAGACCGCAGAGGCCAGCCAGGGCCAATCCGCTGGCCGCCACCGTCTCGCCAAAAGCCGCCAGCGCGAGCCCCCCAAGGAAGGTGCTCGCCGATGCGCCAACGGAAATCGCGACGCCGAGCATGCCAAGGGCCAGATTGAACCAGCCCGTGCGCTGCGTCAGATCAGCCGCGACGACAGTCATCATCACGCCGAATACGGCGCCGCTGACCGCATTCAGCAGATAGCACGGGACAAAGGCGTACGGGCCCGCCAGGATCGCGAAAGCCAGGCCTTGCAGCGGAACCAGCCCCCAGCCGAGCAGCAGCATCGGCCGACGACCGGAGGTCTCGGCTCGTCGCCCGATCCAGGGCGAGATGGCCGCGACGATCGCCTGAGGCAGCAAAATCGTCACGGCAACGACCAGCGTCGCCAGCTCTGGACGGTGCTCTGTCACCCGGCCGGTGAGTCCGGGTCCTATCGCTGCACTTGCAGCAAAGAACAATACGATACAGGCGGCGAATATCGCCAGACGCCGGTCCAGGAGCAGGCTCTTCACGCCCTTCCTTGTGAGCCCGACCTTCGCACGCTGAGCCTCGGGTCCCCACGATGCATCTGCCGTGACGCCAGGACCGATCAGCAGCAGGGACAACAGCGCCGGCAACGTGAGTGTCGCGGCAACCACGAATGCTGACGTGGCCGGCAGATATGAACCGGCGACGCCCATCACCCCAGCCGCCAGTCCATTGCCGATGGAAGCGTAACGGGCGTTGCGGCCGACGCGCTCACTCAGCGCCGCTTGCCCGACCAAAGCGAGGCTGATCGCTGCAATTCCAGGGGCGATGAACGAGCTCGCAAGCCCCTGAACCGCCAGGGCAAGAAATACCCCGAGCTTCGTCACCGTCACGCACAACAGCAGTGCGGCGAGACCCACACCCACGATGCCACCCAACACCGGGTATCGCTTGTCGCGGACGCTGTCGATGCAGGCGCCAGCCGGAATCTGGGTGATCAGGCTGCACAAAGTACTGACGGTCAGTGCCAGGCCAGCATCCTGCGGCGGCCACCGGTTCTTCACGAGATACACGATGACGAACGCGCCGAACGCGGTTTGCATGGCCGCGGTCAGGAAGTTCACACTGTCGAGCTCGAGCGCGCTGCGTTTTGCCACTTTCATCGGACGCTGCGGCAAATCCCCCATCATTCTACTTCCAGGCGATATTATGCGCAGCGATCCCAGGATTGCTCACACGATACTTCGGCGCACATCGTCCAGGTCGGGCCGGCAAACCTTCAGCCTGTTCATTTGGGCAAAGCGGAACTGCCATTTTGGGCCGAAGTATGCGTTATTTGGAAGGCCACGTCAGCTCGGGTACCATCTTGAACGGGTAATCAGGTTCCTTATACCCGTGCGGTTTCTGCCGAGCTGGCAGTTTTACCTTGTCCCGCGGCAGTTCCTTGTAAGGAATATGCTTCAGCAGATGAGTAATAAGGTTGAGCCGAGCCCGATTTTTGTCATTCGAGTGAACGACATACCAAGGGGCCCAGGGCAAATCCGAGGCGCGGAACATTGCGTCCCGGGCGCGGGAATAATCGTACCAACGGCTGTACGACTGCAGGTCCATTGACGAGAGTTTCCAAATCTTCCGTCCATCATTGATGCGGGCTTCCAGGCGGCGCGCCTGCTCTTCCTGGCTGATTTCCAGCCAGTATTTCAGAAAGATAATGCCTGACTCTACGATTGCTTTCTCGACCAGCGGCACCATCTCAAGAAACATCTCGACATCTTTTTCTGTGCAGAAGCCCATCACCCGTTCGACACCGGCGCGGTTGTACCAGCTTCGGTCAAAGATCACGATCTCACCGGCAGAGGGCAAGTGGCGGATATAACGCTGGAAGTAGATCTGCGACTTCTCGCGCTCGGTCGGCTCTGGAAGCGCCACGACACGAAATACCCGCGGGCTGACACGCTCTGTAATGGCTTTGATGGCGCCGCCCTTCCCTGCTCCGTCACGTCCCTCGAAAAGGATGCAGACCCTCAGGCGCTCGTGGACTGCCCACAGTTGCAGCTTCACCATCTCTACGTGCAGTCTGGCGAGCTCACGCTGGTAATCCTTTTCCTTGAGCTTCCCGCTTGCCGCTTCAGGCTTTTCATCGACGTCGGTCATCTCGTTCATGCCTCGCCCGCGATGCCGCCTCTACTCTGAAGACGAAGCCTTGGCAGAGCCGCGTTGCAGCCTACGCCAACATCACACCGATTCCAATGAAAGCATTGATCTAGATCAAGTACTTGGCGGAGCATGGTGCGCTTGGCGTGGAGGCTGTCGATTATCTCAGCGCAAAAGGACCGGGGCGGGGTCGAAGCGTGCCTCGACCACGCCACCTCCTTGCAAACTCCGAAGCTCGCCCATGATCCGGATGTTGACCGGCTCGCCATCGGAAATCGCGACGCGCGCTGTCGTCCCGGCGATGCGTACCTGAACTCGCCGCCCGCGCCAAAACACCGCGAACGATACGCTGCGCCATGTCGGCGGCAGTCTGGGACTTATGCTGATCTCATCGCCGCTGAGGTCAAGTCCGGCGAAGCCAAGCACGACCGTCTGCCACACCCCTCCGAGCCCGGCGATTCTCACGCCGCCCGCGCTGTTCGGATCGAGTTCCAGATCCGCGATCGCCGCCTGGTGGAGGTACCGCAGTGCCAGCGGGGCATCGCCGAGGCGAGCGGCGACCAACGCATGCATGCCGGCGCTGAGCGAACTGCCATGGGTGCAGCGAGGTTCGTAGAGACGGAAATTTACCTCTGCCATCGCTCCGGGGAACTCGCCTGGCAGCAGAGCCAGTAGCGCCACAACATCGGCCTGCTTCACCACTTGCGAGCGCTGCGTACGCTCGCGGCCGACCACCACGTCGATCGGCGTCTTGCGGTCGGCATACAGCGAAAGATCCAGCGGCTCGAGCTGATGGTATCCGGCGAATTGCTCATAGAGGCCGGTGGACGGATCGAGACCAGTAACGATGCGTCCGACCGCGTCGCGCCAGTCGGTAAGTTCAGCCTCGCCAAGCGCAAGCCGCTCGCACAGCGCGGCCGCATGCTCTGGCCAGCGCGTGCGCATCGCTTCGATGGTCTCGAGCCCTCGCGCGATATTCCAGCGCGCCATCACGTTCGTAAAGGCGTTGTCGTCCACATCCTCGTGGTACTCGTCCGGCCCGATCACGTGGCGGATATGCCGCTTGCCATCAAGCTCAGCCACGGCGCGCGACGCCCAGAAACGCGCGGTCTCGAGCAGGATCTCCGCTCCTGCATCGATGAAGAACGTATCGTCGCCCGTGGCACGCCAGTACTGCCACACCGCATAGGCGATATCGGCGTTGATGTGCTGCTCCATCCTGCCGGTCAGGATGTCAATCATCGCGCCGTTGGGACCCACCACACGCTCGGGCGTGGTTTCCTCGCCGGTGTCAGCCGATTCCCACGCGTACAGCGCGCCCTTGTAACCCATCGCGGCTGCCTTCTCGCGTGCGCCGTGCAGCGTGTGATAGCGATACATCAGCATCGCTCGCGCCGCCTCCGGCCACACCGCCGTATAGAAAGGCAGGAGGTAGATCTCGGTGTCCCAGAACACGTGACCGAAATAGGCATCCCCGGTCAGGCCACGCGCGCCGACCGAGACACTTTCGTCTTCCGGGTTGGCAGCGCTGGTCAGATGATAGACGGCGAAGCGGAGCGCCTCCTGCGCCTCATCGTCACCTTCAATGATGACGTCGCTTGCGTCCCAACGCTGCTGCCACGCCGCCTCGTGCGCGGCCAGCACGCCGCGCCAGCCAAGCGCGCGACTGCGCGCCAGCGCATCGGCGGCAACCGGGGACGGGTCGTCCGCCAAATTGTCCGAACGCGCCACCGTGACGAGACGAGCGAGTTCGACCACCTGTCCGGCTACGGAACGCCAACGCCAGATCCAGCGCAGCGAGAAGGACCGCTCCGGGACGAGCAGCTTACCGTCGGCTCGCAATGTGGCGCTGCCCGCCATCGCGACACTCTTGCCGGAGCCTTCGGTGCGCCAGGCACAGACATCCCGGTCGAGCTGCAGCGGCTCCATGCCCATACCGGCCATGGCGAAGTTGGCCTCCAGCGTCACGTCGACTCCGTCGCGGTCGAGCGAGAACCACGCGAGCTGCAATGCCATCGCGCGGTCCGCCAATGACACGAGGCGCAGTTCGCCGCCAGTCAAGGTGATCCCAGCGTGCGCCCGATAGGACATTTCCCCCAGGTGCAGCCCGCGGCGCAGGTCGAGCTGGCGCACACTCGCGAGGAACTCTCCGTCCAGCAGCATTTGCGGTTTGTCGTCCAACACGATTCTCAGGCGCGACCAGTCCGCAACGGGCACCAGCGCGGGCACTGGGGGCACGGTGTTAGGCCAGTCGAACAGGCCGGCGACATAACAGCGCGGCCACGATGCCCACCTGATATATCCCAGCCAGCTCACCCAGGTCGGGCCGCGGCTGACCGGGCGCGAGGCCCGCATGCCCAGAAACCCGTTGCCGAGCGCAAAACGGGATTCCACTGCGTTCTCGGTCAACACGTCGTAGCCTTCGTGGGTCAGAACCCAGTCCGGGCCGGGTGTCGGCTGCATGGCCTCATGCATGAGCGGGCGTCTCCGTTTCAGGCCGGGTGCGCAATATGCCATCGGGGACGGCGGCAGTATCGACCTGGTCGAGGCTGGTGACGACGAGATCGGTCCCGGCAGCTCGCAGCAGCGCCTCGTCGCCGAGGCGCGCGATGCCGATCGCGGCCATGCCGCCGGCACGCGCGGCCCTGGTGCCGGCGGGGGCATCCTCAACCACCAGGCATTGTTCCGGTGAAACATCCAAAGCCTTGGCCGCGAGCAGGAAGAGGGTCGGATCAGGCTTGCCCGGAACGTCGATGCCACTCAGGTCCGCATCAAAAATCGACAGCAGCGCGCGGCCATCGGGCAGCGTCAGACGGCGCAGCATGGCTCCGGCGTTCTTCGAGGCGGAGGCGAGGGCCAGTTTGAAGCCAACCGCCTTCAGCGCGACCGCGAGCCGTTCCGCATCCGGGAAAGCCTTGAAACTGCCCTCGGCGATCAGGCGATCGATCAGCTCCTGCTTCTTCGCCGCGTACTCCGGTGCAAGCGCAGCGGCGTTCGGAACGCCGAGACGCTCAAGTGCGGACCGCGCGCCATCCAGCCGTGATTTGCCAGCCACATTCGCCTGATAAAATTCGGTGGTGAACTGCGTGGGATCAGCGAAGCCGGCGAGCGCCTCCCGCCATGCCCGCTCATGCGGCGAGGCAACCAACACGCCGTCAACGTCGAAGATCGCGGCGCACAGCCTGGTCTTTCGCTCGCGGGCTTCGGCGTTCATTTCGTCGGCCCGATCTGGATGCGAACAGCAGTCCGCCGGCGGCGGGCCTGAACGTTCGAACCGCCTGTCACGCATGTGCCGCTCCCTCGGGCGCGTCCGCTGCCGCGGGGACATCGCGTGACGTCGGCTCCTTGATGCGGAACCAGGCGGTATACAGGGCGGGCAGGAATATCAGGGTCAGCACCGTCGCGACAGCCAGGCCGCCGATGATCGCGAACGCCATCGGGCCCCAGAAGACTGTCGGCGCGATCGGAATCATGGCGAGCGTGGTGGCGGACGCGGTGAGCAGGATGGGACGCGTGCGGTGGATCGCGGCGGCGACGATCGCGTCCCATGGATGCTGGCCCGCCGCTCTCTCGTGCTCGATCTGGTCGATCAGGATGACGGAGTTGCGCGCGATCATGCCGACCAGCGCCAGCACGCCCAGGATCGCGACGAACCCGAGCGGGGCCTGCGCGATCAGCAAGGCCGCGACCACCCCGATGACCCCAAGCGGTGCCACGCTCAGCACCAGCACCACACGCTGGAAGCTCTGCATCTGGAACATCAGGATGGTCACCATCAGCAGCAGCATCACCGGCACAACCGCCAGCACGGACGCCTTGGCCTTGCCGCTCTCCTCCACCGATCCGCCCGTGGCAATGCGGTAGCCGTTCGGCAGCGTCGCAGCGAGCTGATCGATCGCCGGCTGAATGGCTTGCGTCACCGTGGCAGGAAGCACGCCTTGCACCACATCGGCTTGCACTGTCAGGGTCGGGACCCGATCCCGGCGCCAGACGATGGGATATTCCTGCGTGTAGCCGAACGTGGCGATCTGCCGCAGCGGCACGACCTTTCCGTTGGGCAGTGGGATTTGCAGCGATCGGAGCGACTCAAGCGACGTCCGCTGTCCCTGCTCGGCCCGGATATCGACGTCGATCAGGTAGATGCTGTCCCGCACCTGCGTGACCGTGCTGCCGGACACGACGGCGTTCAGCGCCTGCGATACGTCCTGCGAGCTGAGGCCGAGCTGCCGCGCCTGGTCCTGGTCGATCTGGATGCGCATGGTCCGCGCCGGCTCGATCCAATCGAAATTGACGTTGCGCGTCAGCGGATTGGCACCGACGCGCTCGGCAACCTGCATCGCGATCGCATGCAGGCGGGTCAGATCAGGCCCACTCACCCGGAATTTGATCGGCCATCCGACCGGGGGGCCGAGCTCGAGCGGATAGATGCGTGCGACTACGCCGGGGAAGCGCACCGCGAGCGTCTCCTCCAGGCGCTTGCGCACCTGGTCCCGCTGCTTCAGCCCCTTCGTCACCACGACCGACTGGGCAAAGGAGTCGTTCGGCAGGGCGACGTCGATCGGCAGATAGAAGCGGATGGCGCCTTGCCCGACATAGGTCGAGAACCGCACCACGTCCGGATCGGCGCCGACGATCTCGTCGAACGCTGCCGCCACATCGCGCGTGGCGTAGATCGAGGCGTTGTCCTGCAACTTCAGGTCCACCAGCAGTTCCGGCCGATCCGAAGAAGGAAAAAACTGCTCCGGAATGAAACGAATTCCATACAGCGCCGCCCCGAACAAGCAGACGGTGACCAGGATGGTGACCCATTTCGCCCGCATCGCCACCAGCAGACAGCGGCGGTACAGACGCATCGGCGCGCCCAACGCCTCGCCGTGCGGATGCTTCGGCTGGCGCAGCAGCGCCAAGCCGACGACCGGCGCGCAGATGCCCGACACCACCCAGGACGCCAGCAGCGCAAGCGCCACCACGGCGAACAGGGAAAACGTGTACTCGCCGGCGTCGCTGCGGGCAAAGCCGACCGGCACGAATCCAGCGATGGTCACCAGAGTGCCAGTAAGCCGCGGATAAGCCATGGAGTCATAGGCGAAAATCGCGGCCTGCTCTTTGGTGTCGCCGCGTTCCAGGCGGCTCACCATGCTTTCGATAGTGATCATCGCATCATCCACAAGAAGGCCGAGCGCGATGATGAGAGCGCCAAGCGAGACACGTTGGAGGTCGATGGAGAACATCCCCATTGCCGCGAACACGATCGCGAGAACGAGCGGGATCGAGACCACGACGATCGCGCCCGCGCGCAGCCCGAGGCTGACCATGCTCACCACCAGAACGATGGCGATGGCCTCCCACAGCGCTTCCATGAAATCGTTGATCGAATGGTCGACGGTATCGGGCTGGTTGGCGACCATCACCGGCTCGATGCCGATCGGCAGATTGGCCTTCAGCTCCTGCATGGCCTGTTGGATGTTGTAACCCAGCGCGAGCACGTCGCCGCCGTCGCGCATCGAAATCGCCAGGCCCAGGCCAGGCTTGCCGTTGATGCGGAAAATCGGCTGCGGCGGGTCGGCAACGCCCCGCCGGACCTCCGCGATGTCGGCCAGCCGTATGATCCGGTTGCCCACGGCGAAGTTCATGGCAAGGATGTCGTTTTCGGATGTGAAGGCGCCGCTGACCCGCAGCATGATGGTCTCGTGGTCGGTCGTGATGACGCCGGCGGGCGCGACGGCATTCTGTGCCTGAAGCGCCGCCATAAGTGTCGAGACATTGAGCCCATAACCGGCCAGTTTCGCGGGCGAGAACTCGATGTAGATGCGTTCGGGCTGATCGCCGATCAGGTCCACCTTGGAGACATCCGGCACCTGCAGCAGCCGCGAACGAATATCCTCCACGTAGTCGCGCAGCTCGCGACTGGTGAACCCATCGGCGGTGAAGCCATAGATGATGCCATAGGTGTCGCCGAATTCGTCGTCTGCGACCGGCCCGATGACGCCCTGGGGCAGGGTCAGCTCGATGTCCTTGATTTTCTTGCGTACCTGGTACCAGGTGTCGGAAACCGCTTTTGGCCCGGTCGACCCCTTCAGGTAGACGAACACCGTCGACTGACCCGCCGTGGTGTAGCTTTTCAGGTAGTCAAGGTGCGGCGTTTCCTGCAGCTTGCGCTCGATGCGTTCGGTGACCTGCAGCAGCGTGTCGTGGAGAGTCGCGCCCGGCCACTGTGTCTCCACCACCATGGTCTTGATGGTGAAGGTCGGATCCTCGTTGCGCCCGAGCCGCATGTAGGACGCGATGCCGATCACCACGAGCACCAGCATGAAGTAGTACACCACCGGGCGGTGTGAGATCGCCCAGGCCGAAAGGTTGCCGCGTGTCATGACGCTGCTCCGTCGAGCCGGACTTTCTGCCCGGGCCGAAGAGCATGCACGCCGGCGGTCACCACCCGCTCGCCAGCCGCAAGACCGTCCGAGATGACGATGCTGTCGGACCCGCCCTGCCGGATCGTGACCGCGTGCAGCGACACTTCCTGCGTCTTGGGATCGACCACCCAGACGGCCGGCTTGTTGTCCGCCATGGTCAGCGCGGTGGCCGGAAGCTCGATGCCGCCTACTGCGATCATGTGCGCCTGCCCGGAGACCGTCGCGCCCAACCACATGGAGGCGGGCGGTTGATCCAGAGCGATCTTGACCTGGAAGCTTCGGGTCACCGGATCTGCCTGCGGTGACGCTTCCCGAACCTGCCCGGTTGTCTGGATCTTGGGGTCGTCGATCAGTGCGACGGCGACGGTCACGTCCGGCCTTAGCCGGCGCATCAGGCTGTCGGGAACGTCGAAGACCGCGTCGATCCCGTTATGTTGCGCGACGATCACGATCATCTGGCCGGCTCGTACCACTTCGCCAGGCTCGGCGCCGGTCGCGGTCACCACACCAGCGGCATCCGCTACCAATTGGGTGTAGCCGAGCTGGTCCTGGGCCGTATGAAGCACGGCCGATGTCGCGTCGACCGCCGCCTTCGCGGTCTCGAACGCCTTCTCCGCGGCATCGTACTGGACCCGGGTGGACCAGCCCTGGCCGACCAGCGTTTGCGTGCGCTCCAGGTTGTTGGTGGCCTCGTGGAGCGAGGCCTGCGCGGCGGCAAGCGCGGCCTGCGCCGTCCGCACGCCATCTTGCTGCGGTTTCGTGTCCAGGTCGGCGACCGGGTCACCCGGCCGCAGCTCCTGGCCCACATTGACGCGGCGGGCCAGCATCCGGCCATCAATGCGGAAGGCGAGGTTTTCCTCGGTCCGCGCACGGATATGGCCGGTGAGCGTGACCGCTTCGCCCGCCGTCTGCGGCGTGGCCACGACGGTCCGGACAGGGCGGATTTCGGCGGTCGGGGGCGGCTTCTTCTGGCAAGCGCTCAGGAGAGCCAGGCCTACCAAGGCGAGAGCGATCAGGGGTTTCATTCGCGGCCTCATGCACTTGCACCAGAATGTGGAACCGCTTCATCCCACCGCAGCGACGATTTCGCGGCGGGTGGCACGCACGGCCGGCGGAGCCAACAATTTCTCCACCCGGGCAAACCTGCCTTTTTGTTCTTCGGTGAGCTCAGGCCGCCGGAGTCCTCTGATCCGGTGCAGACTTTCGAGCACGAGGCGGCGGTCCTCGGCAGTGGCTGCGAGCTTCGGCAGAGCCTCGATGGCGCGTGCCTCATCCAGATGGATGATGAGGAATTGCTGACGAACGACTTCGCGAAACTGCGCGAAGTCGGGAACATATTCTGGCGGCGCCCCGCGGCGGATTTCCTGCAAGGCGACAAAGGCCCGGTCATCCACTTCTCCAGTCGGCACCAGGATGTAAGCCTGGGCGCGAACAAACGCCTCAACGACGCCGCCACGCTCGATGGCGCTTTCCAGTTCCGCGCGCAGACGACTGGCGGTGGCCTCGCGTGTCACATCGCGCTCGATACGCCGGCGCGACTCGGCGTTCTCGGCGTTCAGACCCACCAGCGACTGCAACAAGGGGGAGCCGTAGAGAGCAAGGAAGCTTTGCTCCGCGAGCGCATCCCGCGTCTGTCCCCACAGCTTCAGGCTCGTCTCGATCCAGCCTGATGCGAGGTGCTCAAGCGTCAACAGGGGGTTGTTCTGCGCGGCGGGGCGCCGATCACTCTGGATTGCTTCGGCGAGTGGCGCAACCGCCGCCACGAATGGATTGCGGTCGGAGAAGAAGCCGAAGCCAAACCGGTTTGGATGTATCTCGCGTATGGCATCGGCGATGGCCGGCGTTACCGCCGGACGCAATGCCGGGCGGACGAAGGTCTGGTACAGACTCTCGTTCACCTCCGAGAGTCTTGCGACCGTCGCGAATCGGCGGTCGTCCTCCGCATCGTTGCAGCCGAGCGCGCGGATGTCGTTCAGAGTCCGCTTTTCCAGGACAAAGCTGTAGCGGCCTTGCACAAGCCTCGGATTGTCCCCTGCCTGATCGGCCTCGGTAATCACCGCCTCATAAAGCCCCGGCGGCAGAAGATCGATGAGATCCATGCACTGGACCAGTTCGGCATCTTCCTTGGTTGCCACTTGTCCCGAGACGAAGATGCCAAGGTGGCCAATCGTCTGATGCAGCGTGTATACGATGGTCTGCCCGTTGGCTATGATTTCATCATCATGGTCGTAGAGGTCGAGAATCCAATCGAGTGCCTGCGGTGGCGGCGTGATGTCGTCGCCCCAAGAGCAGAATACGACGATCGGCGAGCTGATGTTGCGTAAATCGATGCGCATCCCGTCCGATGTGCGGAGCTGACCAGTGGAGAGCTTGTTGCCGATAAAAAGATTGTCGGTGATGTACTGCATTTCCTCGGCGTTCATCAGAACCGGGCATCCCCACCATTTCTCAAATTCAAGGAAACGGGGCGGCTCGATGTCGATGTTTGCATAAAGGTGGTAGAGCTTCCTCCAGAACGTATTGTCGGGATGCATCGACTCGAAGTTGGCGATGAGGCTGGCGCCGTCGAAGATGCCGTCTCCAAGGTCGCCTGCGAGGGCTGTCAGCCAAGTGCCGCCGAGAAGGCCGCCCGAATAGCGCATCGGTGCCTTCCCATGTATCCCGGCCCAATACGAAAGCGGCGAGCCGGCGAGCAGGATGGGGCCGGGCAGATCCGGACGGATGGCGCATGCCATCATGACCTGCCATCCGGCCTGGCAATTGCCGATCAACGCAGGCTTGCCACCGGATTTCTGGTGACGGCCTGCGACCGTCTCGATGAAGCGGGCTTCCGCACGGCACACGTCTTCTATGGTCTGGCCGGGGACGGGGTTCGGCAGAAAGCCCACGAAGTAGCAAGGGTGGCCCGCTGCCAGTGCTTCGCCGATCTCGCTGTCATGTTTCATGCCGCCGATGCCGGGTGCCTGGCCGGCGCGTGGATCGAAGACGATGAAGGGGCGCTTGCTGTCGTCGACGGGCATATTGGCCGGCGGGATGATTCGCGCCAGGCCATAGTTGACCGGCCGTTCCAGCGTGCGTCCGTCAATCAGCAGCTCGGCATTGAAGCTGAGGACATTGGGAGCGTCACGAGCGTTCTGTTCGAAGAAGTTGTTGCCGCGCTGGCGAAGCACATCGACGAACAGGATCGCGCGCTGCAAGGCGTCGATGCAGTATTCCGACACCGGGTCAGCCGGCGGGAGGAACGGCATGCTGGCCGGACTTGGCATTGGCATTGTCAGCCCCCGATTATGAATACTGGAAAACGCCACGCCCGGTCTTGCGACCGAGATATCCCGCCTCGACCATTTCCCGCAGATTTGGCGCGGGACGGTACTTGTCGTCGCCAAATTCGCGGTGCAGCACCTCCATGACCGACAGCAGGACGTCCAACCCGATCAGATCAGCGAGCGCCAGCGGACCCATCGGGTGATTGCATCCGAGCTTCATCCCTTCATCGATTTCGTCGGCGCTGGCGTCACCCTCGGCAAGCGCGAAAAACGCCTCATTGATCATGGGAAGCAGCAACCGGTTCACCACGAAGCCAGGCATGTTCTTGACGGTGATCGGGTTCTTGCCCAGCTTTTTTGCGAAGTCGATCGCCGCATCATGCGTTGCGTCGGTGGTCTGCAAGCCGCGCACCACCTCGACAAGCTTCATCACCGGCACCGGATTGAAGAAGTGCAGCCCGATGAAACGTCCGGGGTTGGAGACGCACGCGGCAAGCATGGTGATGGAAACCGAGGAGGTGTTCGTGCTGATGATGGTATCAGCCCGCACCGCCTTATCCACGGCTCGCACGATTTCTTCTTTGACCTCCACGTTTTCCGTCGCGGCTTCAACGACAAGATCGGCCGACGCGAGGGCGGCCTGCTTGGCATCCGGGCTCATCGTTCCCTTTGCGACCAGCCGGTCGAGACCTGAACCGACGCGTCCCATCGCCTTGCTCAGGACGGCTTCGTTGATGTCGACCAGGATCACCCGGAACCCGGTGGCGGCTGCCACCTGAGCTATGCCGGTGCCCATCGTTCCAGCGCCAACGATACCGATCGTACTGACGGACATGTTCACGCTCCTTCGCTAATCGCTTGGGTCGTGTTCAATGCGGATCCGCAGGTCGTCACGCCGGAAGCCATACGCA
>Ga0182030_10008508_pt1 | contig 21226 bp, 19 predicted proteins | sample 812S3MmetaG_FD_121299 | JGI IMG/M metagenome (GOLD analysis project Ga0182030, IMG submission 121299) | Permafrost microbial communities from Stordalen Mire, Sweden - 812S3M metaG (Illumina Assembly) | ecosystem: Environmental > Terrestrial > Soil > Wetlands > Permafrost | place: Sweden...
CGCAGGCGGCTGACGCGCACATCGATGCTGCGATCCTGCGGGTCAGCCTCGCGGCCGCGCAGCAGGGTGGCCAGCTGCGAGCGTGACAGGACGCGGCTGGGCGAGCCCAACAACACGGTCAGCAGTCGGTACTCGGCGCCGCTCAGTGCCACCGAAGCGCCTTCGCTGTCGGTCAGCGTGCGGGTGGTCGTGTTCAACTGCCAGCCACCGAAGCGGAAGGTACGCACGACCGTCGAATCCGGATCACGGGGCGCATGCGCGGCCCGCCGCAGCACCGCCTTGATCCGCACCAGCAGCTCGCGCGGGTTGAAAGGCTTCGGCAAGTAATCGTCCGCGCCGACTTCGAGGCCGACGATGCGATCCACATCCTCGCCGCGCGCCGTCAGCATGATGATCGGTACCTGCGAATGCCGACGCAATTCCCGGCACAGCGCCAGGCCATCATCGCCTGGCAGCATCAAGTCCAGTACGATGAGGTCAAAGTGGTTCTGCTGCATCGCAGCAGTCATCGCTTTACCATCGGCCACCGCGGTGGTCCGGAAGCTGTTGGTCTCGAGGTACTTGGCGAGCAATGCGCGGATCTCGCGATCGTCGTCAACAATTAGAATATGCGGTTGGTCAGTCATGGCTTAAAGCTTCCTGCCCCAGCGCATTGCCAGAGCTAACTGTTTGTAAAAGATTGTGCAAAAAATCCTTCCAGCGAACCTTAGATCTTCGCTTCCGTGTCCAACGCACGACCCGTCCAAACGGAGACAACAATTGCCACGACCGAGTTGCATCCTATCAGCACTTTTTGTGATTACTGCGGCCACTGCGCTCAGCAGCTGCTCAACCACCCTCGCCACACGGGCCCCGCGGGACATCGACCTGGGCGGGGAGTGGCAGATCGACCTGGCGCTCAGTGACTTCCCGCAGGAAGCGGTCCCGGTGCAGGATGCCGTAGTCGGTTCATCGAGCCCCTCCGACACGGGTAGCGGCCAGGGTGGCGGGCATCGCGGGGGGCGCGGTCGCGGCATGGGTGGCGGGACGCCGCCAGGGGGCAGCACCGGTGGCGGCGCCCGTCCCGGGTCGCCGGAACATCACTTCGCCATGCCACCGCGTCTGTCGATCACGCAGAGCGCGACCGGCATCACGGTCAACATCACGATGCCCGACGGCAAGCACGTCATCAACAGCTACACATCAGGCGAAAAGAGCGTCGTGACTACGACGCGCGGCCCGGGCAACCGGACGCTGGGCTGGGATGGCGATGATTATCTGATCCGCACGCAGGCCGGCGACAAAGGTCCTCAGTCTGAAGTGCGCTACGCGCTCGACCGCGATGGAACACTCTCCGTCACCTCCACCATCAGCCACTCCGGGATCTACAACTTCCAGTACACGCTGGAATACGACCACGTCAGGCCCTGAGGACAGCAGCTTGGGGTGGTCCGGAATGGAAGCGGAACTGGTCATCCGGCGCAGTGGCCAGTTCAGCTTCCCGGTGTGCAAGAACGCTCAAGCGCTCCCGCCAGTCAAGGCCGCTTAACTGCGCCGTCTGCATCGCCAGGCGCAGATAGAGCTGGAAATGCCGTGCTTCGGAACGCTGCAGCTGTGCGTAGAACCGATCGAGCGGCGCCGGCAGCCGCGGCGTCAGCTGCGCGAACCGCTCGGCCGAGCGCGCTTCGATCAGCGCACCGGTCAGCAACAGATCCAGTTTGCGATGCGGCTCAGATGTCCGGGACACGGCCCGCAGCCCACCGGCGTAGCGACCGGGTTTGGCACGCGCATACGGAACCGCGAGTTCCTGCATCAGCGCCTGCACCTGTTCGAAATGCCGCAGCTCCTCGCGCGCCAGGCGCGACAGCGCCTGGGTCATGGCATCGTCTTCCGGATAGGCAAAGATCAGCGCCAATGCCGTGGAGGCTGCCTTTTTCTCGCAGCCCAGGTGATCCACCAGCAGCTCCTGCCAGCGCTCACAGGCAGCGCTCACCCACGCGTCCGGCGTCGGCGCCAGCAGGATCGCCTCCGGAACGGAGGGCTCCTCTGCGCTCATGCCGCGCGCTCGCGCGCCCGCAGTTCGATCAGCGCCTCGCCGAGGGCCTGGGCGGCCTGCTCAGCCGAATCGAAGCGGTCCGCAGGCTCCTTGGCCAGAAGCTTCTGCAGCAGCGGCTGCAGCGCGACCTGGGCCTCCGGCAACTGCGGCACCGGTGACTTGCGGTGCATGTAGATGATGGCCATCGGATTCTCGGCCATGAACGGCTTACGGCCGGTGAGCATTTCAAACAGGATGATGCCCAGGCTGTACAGGTCGCTGCGTACATCGATGGGCTCGCCATGGCCCTGCTCCGGGCTCATGTAATGAGGCGTGCCGATGATCTGGCCCGCATCCGTGATGTCGGCGGCGAGCGCCGCATCCTTGGCCAGACCGAAATCAATGAGTGCGACGCCGCCGCTTCGCCGCAGCATGATATTGGCCGGCTTCAGGTCCCGGTGCAGGACGCCGGTCGCATGCACCGCGGCCAGGCCCCGCGCAATCGCCTGTGCCATCCGCAGTGCCTCACCGGTGCGCAGCGGGGAACGCAGACGCCGCTGCAGGTCACCCGTATCAAAGTACTCCATGACCATGTAGGCATGCTCATCGCTGATGCCGAGGTCGTACACCTTGACGACGAACTCGGGCGCCACGCGCTGCGCCATGTCGTGTTCCTGCAGCAACCTGCGGAACGCATGGTCGAGATCCGAATCGGTGGTGATATCACGCGCCACCTTGATGGCGACGAGCTCGCCCCGCAGGTCGCTTTCGGCGACATGCAGCTCGGCAAAGTGCCCGACGGCGAGCGTCCGTACACGTCGATAACCGGGAATGCGCACGCCGTTGAAGCGCTGCTCCTGCGCGAACAGGCCCGAATGATGGCGCCGCTCCCGGGCGCTGGCCTGCAATGCGGCGGCACCGGTGATGGCCGCCAACAGTGCCTCGGAAGAATCCTCGTTGCGACCGACGGCGGCGCAGGCGCCTGCGTTCAGCGCCGCCTCGCACAAGGCATCACCGGTTTGTGCGGCGAGAAATATCACCGGCGCAAAACCGGCCCGCACGGTCAGGCGCGTCAGTTCGGCTATGCTGCGCGAATGGTCCTCCAGATCGCACCAGGCATGATCGAGGACCACCGCATCGAAGCCCTGCGCGTGGATGTCCTTCGGCAGCGAGCCGCGCGCGCGCGGATCGTATCCGACAACATCCGACCCCAGCCAGCGGATCGCAACGCTGTTGCGCCACCGCGCGTGCAACGCCGGATCAGTGCCGATCACCATGAGGCGCATGGGGCTTGAGTCTACCGCAGCCGCGCGCGGGTACTGTGGCGCGCGTTCCAGGCCTGCGCCTGGTCAATGGAAAGTTTGAGACCCACTGCGAGATCACCGACGTTGGTGCCCGTCGGGCCGGTGTGGACCAGATCTCCCGCCGCCGCCAGAGCCGGCTGGGAGTCCGCGGCCGACAGACACCGCTCCACGTCCAATCCGGCGGCCGTCACCCGGCCGCAGGTCTCCCCATCCACCAGTGCGCCCGCCTCCTCCGTGGGTCCATCGGTGCCATCCGTCCCCGCCGCCAGAAACAGCAGATCATCAAATCCGGCGATCAGCCGCGCCGCGGCCAGCGCCAGATGCTGATTGCGGCCGCCGCATCCCGGCTGCGCCGGCAACCGCACGACCGATTCGCCGCCCCAGACACAGACCTGCGCGTCGCTGAGCCACAGCTCGTGGGTGAGCCGCACCGCCAACCGGTCGGCATCCCCGGCGAAGCGCGTGTCGCTGATCCAGGTGCGCAGGTCTGAAGCCCGCTCGCGCACGGCCTGCATCGCATCCTCGATGCGCGCGATGATGCGGCGATTCACGGCATCCGGCGGCACGGCGCCAGCTCCCGTGACGGGCCCCAGGATGCCGCTGCCGATGACTGCCGGGTCATCTCCCGGCACATCCGACACAAACAGGGCCAGCGCCGGACGACCGCGCAGCAGCGCGGTAAGTCCGCCGCCCTTGAGCTTCGAGATCCTGCGCCGGCGGGCGTTGAGTTCACCGATCTCTTCGCCGCTGGCCAGGCCCGCTGTGTTCAGCTGCCGCAGATCCGCCAGGGTGAACCCGGGGGCCAGCACGTCCACGAGGGCCGATGCGCCCCCGGATATCAGGAATACCGGCACGACATCCGCCGGGATGGCGGTGACGAACTCGCACAGACGCTGTCCGGCACGCAGCGAGCGCTCATCGGGAACGGGATGGCTGCTTTCCAGAACCTCGACGCCCGGCAGACCATCGACTCCGGACTCGAGATGACCATCCTTGGCGATGACCAGTGTGCGAGCCAAGCGCGAGCCCAAGGCATCGTGTGCGCCCAGGGCCATGGCGCAGGAGGCCTTGCCCACTGCCGCGACGTGGTACCGCGCCGCCGGGTCGTGTTCGCTGAGCAGTGACTTCAGGCTCTCGGCAGTGCAACGCCGGCCGTCCACTGCGGCGAGACCGGCCTGCAGCAGTTCGCGAAGGAGCTGACGACGCGGATCAGTTCCGGCCACGTTCAGCGGACAACGCGCAACGGCCCGCGGCGCTCGTCGCGGCGTTGTGCCTTGGCGGCGTCGGAACGCTCACGCTGCAGGCGCTGCAGGTACTCCGGCGTGACATCTCCGGTGACATAGTTTCCGGAAAAGCATGAAGTATCAAACTCCGTGATCTTCGCGTTGTCGTGCTGGCAGGCGGCGACGAGGTCCGGCAGATCCTGGTAGATCAGCCAGTCCGCGCCGATGACGCCTTCGATTTCCTGGTCGGTGCGGCCGCTGGCGACCAGCTCACTGGCGGCGGGCATGTCGATACCGTAGACATTGGGGAAACGCACCGGCGGCGCGGCGGAGGCAAAATACACCTTGCGCGCGCCCGCCTCACGCGCAAGCTCGACGATCTGCGCGGAAGTCGTGCCGCGCACGATGGAGTCATCCACCAGCAGCACGGTCTTGCCGCGAAACTCCATGTCCACTGCGTTCAGCTTGTGACGCACGGATTTCTCGCGCATTTCCTGCCCGGGCATGATGAAGGTGCGGCCGATGTAGCGGTTCTTGGTGAACCCCTCGCGATACTTCAGACCCAGCCGCTGCGCCAGCTGCAGGGCAGCCGTGCGGCTGGTATCGGGAATCGGGATGACCACGTCGATATCGTGGTGCGGGCGTGCGCGCAGGATCTTCTCGGCGAGCCGATCGCCCATGCGCATGCGGGCGCGGTACACGGAGATGTTGTCCATGATCGAGTCCGGACGCGCGAAATATACGTACTCGAAAATGCACGGGGTGTGCTGGACGGTGGCGACCAGCTGCTGGGAATGCAGTCTGCCCTGCTCGTCGATGAATACCGCCTCGCCCGGGCCGATGTCGCGCACGAACTGGAACGACAGCATGTCCAGTGCCACGCTCTCCGACGCCAACATCCATTCCGGACCCTTTGCCGTCTCGCGCCGTCCGAGCACCAGCGGCCGGATGCCGTTCGGATCGCGGAAGCCGAGGATACCGTGGCCAATGACCATGGCGACCACTGCGTAGCCGCCGCGGCAGCGGCGATAGACCGCGTTCAGTGCCGCGAAAATATCACCCGCGGTGACGCGCGGCGTCCCGACGCGCTGCAGCTCGGAGGCAAACACGTTCAGCAGCACCTCGGAATCCGAGGTCGTGTTCAGATGCCGCCGGTCCTCGCGGATCAGGACATCAGCCAGTTCGGACGCATTGGTCAGGTTGCCGTTGTGCGCCAGGCAGATGCCGTAGGGCGCATTCACATAGAAGGGTTGCGCCTCGGTGGCGCCATCGGCACCGGCGGTGGGGTAGCGCACGTGGCCCACGCCGATGTCGCCGCGCAATTCCAGCATGTCGTGCTGCTGGAAGGCGTCACGGACCAGGCCCGCGCCCTTGCGGATGGAGAGCGCGCCCCCGGAGGCCGTGGCGATGCCGGCGGCATCCTGCCCACGGTGCTGCAGCACCGTGAGTGCATCGTACAGACGCTGATTGACGGGACTGGTCCCGACGATCCCAACTATTCCGCACATGCCCGACCTCCTAGGGTTTGCTAACGCACCGCGAGATTCGCCGCGGAAACCTCGTGATGCTTGAAGCGGCTGCCGCCCAACGACCACAGCAGCGCCGCCGCGTCCTGCCCGTAGGGCACCAGCATTGATTGGTGCCACCACGGTTCACTGTCCAGCCGCACGGTCTCACAGACAATCACCGCCGCCCCGACGATCAGCACGCCCCGCGCCAGGCCGAACAGCAGCCCGAGGAAGCGGTCGACGCCGGTAAACAGGGACAGGCGCACGAAATAATTAACAATCACCCCGACCGCATGCCCCAGCAGCAGCACCGCCAGGAACAGGATCAGTCTGGCAGCCCAGGGCCGCACGCCGTCCTGCGCGAGCAGACCGCCCAGATGCGGCGCAAGGATGCCGGCGAAGTGCCACGCCACGAAGGCGGCGACGATCCAGGTGCAAACGGCGATGACTTCGCGCAACAGCCCTCTAAACAGGCCGACCGTGCCGGAAAGGGCCACGGTCGCGATAATCAGGTAGTCGGCTGTATTGAGCGGAAATGACGGATGCATCAATGCCTGCGGGGGCGGAAATGGCGCCGGGGATTGTACTAGAGCCCGGTTGCAAACGTGCGGACCGGCTCGAGTTTTTCAAGTGGCGGGGCTCATGATTTTCATCGGGGGACGATCTCCCCACCCTTCTCGCCGGCAGCCCTGAGGCGGGCCAGCAGTTTCTGGGCGGCCGCCCGATCCCGCTCCGCGCCCACCCGCACCCGGTACAGCTTGTGGCCGCTCTTCGTAGCCTCCGCAATGGACGCGCTGAAGCCATGTGACTTAAGGCCTGCGACCAGGTGCGCGGCATTTTCCCGACTGCTGAAAGTGCCAAGCTGCACTGTCCAGCCTGCGGTGCTGTGTTCGGGTGCACGCGCGGGTGGCGCGGGCGCGGCGGGTGGTGCTGTTTGAGTCGGCGACGGTGCCGGCGCGGGCGCGACGGTTGCGGTGTGCGGTTGCGCCGCAGCGGGCTCGCTGGCCGACGGCACGGTGGTCGATGCCGCCACCGGCGCGCTGTTGGCGTGAACGGACTCGCCAAAGTCCATGGTGTAGGAGCGCATCGGCGCCTGATCAGGCTGCGCGGGCGCCGACTGCGGCGTCGGCCGCGGACCGGTCAGCAGCTCCGGCACCAGCAGCACCAGCAGTACGACCAGTATCACGCCGCCGGTGAGTCTCTCTTTGGCTTGCTGTTCCAAGTTCGCCTCAGTATGGCTTCAGTGTAACTGAAGCCATACCAGCGCCGCGGTCACGGTGCTGAAACTGCCGAAGACCAGCACGCGATCACCGGGACGCGCAAGCGTGCGCGCGAGTTCGCATCCTGCGGCCACCGAGTCTGCCTGATGGGTCGCCCGGATCGTGGGCGCAAGGCGCGCTGCGAGTTGCGCGGCGGTAGTGCCACGGGGGCCCGGCAATGCACATGCGATCCAGATATCCGCCGAACCTTCGAGAACCCGGGCGATTTCACCGGCGTCCTTGTCCTGCAGGATGCCGCACACCGCGAGCGTGCGACCGCCGACGGGCCGCTCCGCGAGATTGGCCTTGAGGATCCGCGCCGCCGGCTCGTTGTGTGACACATCCAGGATCCACTCCACCGGGCCCGGGATGATCTGGAAGCGGCCCGCCACGACGACGGTGCCCAAGGCTGCTGCAATGACCTCACGCGTCAGTGGCGGAGCGCGCAGCTCCTTGCCGGCGACCTGCATGAGCGACTCGACGGCCGCCAGCGCGGTCGCCGCGTTGCGATACTGGATGCGGCCTGCCAGTCGTGGCGCAGGCAGGCCCGTGATCTCGCCCTGAAGTCCCCGGTAGGTCCAGCTTCCCGCAGCGATCTGCCAGCTGAACTGCCGCTCGGCAATCACGGCCTGGGCGCCCAGCTGCTCGATCGCGGCATACACGCTCGCGGGCATCTCGGGCGTGCCCAGCACCGCTGGCCGACCTGAGCGGAAAATTCCGGCTTTCTCGGCGCCGATGGCATCGAGGGTGTCCCCCAGCCAGTCGCGATGGTCGAAGCCCACTGAGCACAACACCGCGACATCCGCATCGACCAGGTTGGTGGCATCCAGCCGCCCCCCCAGCCCCACTTCCAGAACCGCCACGTCGACCTGCTGCTGCGCAAACAGCAGCAGCGCGGCCAGGGTGTTGTATTCGAAGAACGTCAGCGTCGTGGCACCGCGGGATGCCTCGACGGTTTCGAATACGGCGATCAGCTCCGCATCCGTGGCCTCGCGGCCATCGACATGGATACGTTCGTTGTAGCGCAGCAGATGGGGCGAAGTGAGAGTGCCGACCCGCAAGCCCTGGGCGAGCAGCAACGCCTCCAGGGTCGCGACCGTGGAGCCCTTGCCGTTGGTGCCGCCGACCGTGATGACCCGATAGCGCGGCTGGTCAAGACCCAGCGTCGCCGCGACCGTGCCCACCCGTCCCAGACCGAGGTCGATGGCGCGGACATGCACCTGCTCCTGCAACGCAAGCCATTCGGCCAGCGTGCGCTTACGTTCCGCCATCTAGGCTGCGCGCGGCGGCTGTTTCATCAGCATCGCCAGCATGCCGCCGATGCGGTCGCGCATGTCGCGCCGATCCACGATCATGTCCACCGCGCCGTGCTCGAGCTGGAATTCGCTGCGCTGGAAGCCTTCCGGCAAAGTCTCGCGCATGGTCTGCTCGATGATCCGCGGACCGGTAAAGCCGATGAGCGCGCGCGGCTCGGCCAGATTCAGGTCACCGAGCATGGCGAGACTCGCGGAGACACCGCCCATGGTCGGGTCCGTCATGACGGCCACGTACGGCAGCCGTGCCCGGGCCAGGCGGGCCAGCGCCGCGCTGGTCTTGGCCATCTGCTGCAATGAGAACAGTGCCTCCTGCATGCGCGCGCCACCACTGGACGTGAAGCACACGAACGGCATGCGATTCGCGATGCAGAACTCGACGCCGCGGCGGAACCGTTCGCCGACCACCGAGCCCATCGAACCGCCGAGAAACTCGAACTCGAAGGCGCTGGCGACCACCGGGTTGCCCAGCAGCCGTCCGGCCAGCACCACCAGCGCGTCCTTCTCGCCGGTCGCCTTCTGCGCCTGTGCCAGGCGATCCTTGTAGCGCTTGCTGTCCTTGAACTTCAGGATGTCCTCCGGCTGCACGCCGGCGCCGACCTCCACGTGCTCGCCTTCATCCAGGAACCACAGCAGCCGCTGGCGCGCTCTGATCCGCATGTGGTGGCTGCACTTGGGGCACACGTAAAAGTTACGTTCCAGCTCTGCCCGGTACAGCACCGCATCACAGGCCGGGCACTTGATCCATAGCCCTTCGGGCACCGACCGCGTGCGGCGCTCGGTCTTGATGCGCGAGGGCATGATCTTTTCGAACCACGACATGGCTGCGTTCCACTGACCTACCCGGAGGGCGGGTCCGGGATGATAGCTGATACCGGCCCGGCCGCCTCCCCGGGCAGCCCGAACGCCTGCGGATAGGCGACCTTCCAGAAATACAGGCCCGCGGCCGGTGCGGTCGGGGAGCTGCGGGTCCGATCGCGCGCGGCCAGCACTTCGGCGGCCCAGTCGGCGGGCGCCTTGCCCACCCCGATGTCCAGCAGCAACCCCACCAGGTTGCGCACCATGTGCTGCAGGAAGGCGTTGGCGGTGGCCTCAATGATGACCCGGTCCCCGGACCGCTCCACCTCGAGCGCGTACAGCCGGCGGATGGGGGAGCGCGCCTGGCACCCGGCGGCGCGAAACGCGCTGAAGTCGTGTTCACCCAGGAGCATTGCGGCGGCGGCGCGCATACGCTCGACGGCAAGCGGACGGTAGACCAGCACTGCACGGTGCGCTGCCAACGCCGACCGGCCCAGGCGGTTGAGGACGAAGTAGCGGTAGGTGCGCGCTTCAGCGCTGTAGCGGGCGTGAAAATGACCGGGCACCGCGCGTGCCCAGCGCACGCTGATGCTGTCGGGCAGGTTGGAATTGGCACCCAGAATCCAGCTGCGTTCACCGCGGATGGCCTGGGTATCGAAGTGCGCGACCTGACTCAGGGCGTGCACCCCGGCATCGGTGCGACCGGCGCAGATCAGACTCACCGGTTCATCCGCAATCCGGCTGAAGGCGGCTTCAGCCGTCTGCTGCACGCTGCTCACGCCCGGTTGCTGAGTCTGCCAACCGGCGAACGGTGCGCCGTCGTACTCCAGCGCGACGGCAATCCGTGGCAAGGGACTTAGGACTCAGCCGGGCAGCGACTCGATGAGACGCTGGGCTTCCTGTTTCTGGGCCACGGAGCCCTCGCTCACCACTTCCTCCAGGATGTTGCGTGCGCCCTCGGGATCGCCCATGTCCATGTAGGCACGTGCCAGATCCAGTTTCGTGCCCACTTCGCTCATCGTCACCGGCTCGAGGTCCGGCAGCGCCAGATCTTCGGTGCCGAGCTTCTGGGTCTGCGCGAACGCCGTATCCGGAATGGTCGCGGTGCCAACATCCAGGTCCAGGCCATTGTGCCGGCCCGTGTCGACCGACGGCGTCGGCTCCCCGGGCAGTCCCAGGTTGAAGTCCAGATCGTTCGACAGCGCCTGCAGGCTGGCGGTCGCACCGATGTCATGCTCATGCTCGGCGGACCCGGCGCCCCCCGGCGTATCGGTGGCGGCGCCATCGAACTGCCAGGAGCCGGTCGGCGTTTCCGCGGCGTCCACTGCGAATTCCGGGCTGCTGTACTCGGCGGTTTCCAGCAGGCGGCGCGAATGCTCGTCCAGGCCGGCCACCAGCGTCGGAGCGTCCGCACCCGAACCCAGCGCCGGCTGATCCACCGTGTCCGGGGAATTCAGGTCCAGACCGAGGTCATCGATCGCGAGTTCCGCGGTGTGATCAACCTGCGGGGTCTGCTGCAAAGTCTTTTCAACTTTCTGGCGGACCGTCGACGTGTTGGTATTGGTGGTCGCGCCCAACTGCTGATCAATGGTCGGCGACTCGACCGTCACGCCTTCATTCAAACCGCCGAAGCGTGCGGCCGCCATGCGGCCCGCGGTCATCTCCTGCGTCGAACCGATGTCGGTGCCGTCGATCAGGGTGTCCTCGTTCAGCGCGAAATTCTTGTCCGTGGCCTGCGCCGCGGCCGCTTCGGCCGTCGGATCGCGCTCGCCAAGGGCGGTGCCGATGTCCAGATCAATGTCATCGGCGGCCCGGGCGATGGCGGTGGGCGAACCCAGCACATCAAAATCAATGTCGGCGCTCTGGCTGCCCCCGAGGTCCAGATCCACGCCGCCGGCGGACACGCCACTGACCGCAGCGCCCGCGGAGAACAACGGATCCTCGGGCGCGATCTGCTTGCCCATGATGAGGATCTTTTCCCACTCACCCGGTGCCGCTTCAGCACGCGTGCCGGCAAGTTCGTGGGCGGCCTGCAGGAACTGCTCCTTGTTACCCCAGACGAAGAAGACCTCGATCAGTTTCAGCTTCAGGTCACGACGCGTGGGGTCACGCTGGATCGCGATGCGCACCAGATCCGCGGCCTGGTCATACAGACCATAGGCCATAGGGAAATCGGCCCCGGCCAGCGGGTCTCCCTGGTCGAGGTTGACGGCGGTCTCGGTGCTGATGGTCTGGTCGTCGGCCGAGATATGCGGCGCGCTTGGCCGCGCGGTGCCTCCAACGCGCGGCCTGGCGTGCGTGCCGGACTCCTCGACCAGGATCGACTCATCACGCAGCGGCACCAGCGGCTGGGTGTCAAAAGTCGAATCCTGACCGGTGATGGTATCGCCGTGGCTGTTCAGGCGACTCAGCGAGTCATCGAAGCTGGACTGCCGGCGCTCGCGCCAGCTGCGAACGCCCAGGAAGGCGGCAATGGCAATCACCAGGGCGGCCAGCAGCCACCAGTACTTCAGAACCGTGTCGAGGATCGAGGGACTCTGTTCCGCAGGCACGAGCATGACATGTGGCCGGTGCTTCGGCGCCGAGGAAGCCGGCGGGGCGGCAGGAGCAGGAGTCGCCTCCGGCGCCGCACTGGGGCTCGGAGCGGGCGCGGGTGCCGCATTCGACCGGGCTGCACCCTGCACGGCAGCAAGTTGCGCCTGCAGTTCGGCGAGATCCGCGTTACGCACCGCCAGCAGACGCTGCGACTCATCCAGCTGCGACTGCAGCTGCTGAACCTTGCTCTGCAGGCCACCGGAATCCGTGGCGCCCGCAGCGCCGGTTGCGGCCGCGCCGGTACCGGCCGCCGTGCCCGGTGTCACCAGGTGCAGTCGACCCGAATCATTGGCGGGGGCCGGGGCGGGACCGGCGGCAGCCGTCGTCGCCGGCGCCCTCGAATGCCACGCCGCGTACTGACGCCGCACTTCGGCCAGCGCGTCACGGGTGCTGACGGCGCCCAGCGCGGCGGCATCGGGCAGGCGCAGCACGGCGCCGGCCCGCAGCACATTCATGTTCTTGTCGAACGCGTCCAGGTTGTCCTGGTACGTCGCCACCATCCAGCGGCGCAATTCCGGTGTCGTGGCACTGGTCGATTCATGCGCGGCAATGCGCGAGAGCGAATCGCCGCGCTGGACGCGATAGGTCTGCGCCGGAGGCGGCGCGGCCGCCGCGGCAGGCTCTGCCGGAGCCGTTGCAGCAGGTGCGCGCTGGATGGCCCCGCCGCGCGGGCTTGCGCCCACCGCAGGAGCGACCACGGGGGCCGCGGCCTGGCCCTGATCCGGCGTGTAGACCGGCGGATCCAGCAACACGGTGTATTCATGGGCCACGTGGCCCCGCGCCCAGTTGATCTCGACGAGCAGCGTCACGAAGGGCTCGGTGATCGCCTGCGCGGAGTGCACTTTGATGATGTCGCGCCCATCACTGGTGTGCATGGGACTCAAGGTCACCGACGACAGGAAGGCCGGCCAGTCCAGGCCGTTCTTCGCGAATTCTTCCCGTGGGGCCACCTGGGCCTTGAGGTTCGCCAGGTCTTCAGGCGTTGCGCCGATAAGGTCAATATCAGCGTCAAGTGGCGCATTAAGTGACGAATGCAGGTGGATGTCACCCAGGCCGAGCGCCATCGCGGCTGGCGAGCCAACGATCAACGCCGCCAGCGTCCACTTAAGGGATTTGGCAGTCATTCACGATACTCCGCACGACAGCGGTCGAGAGAAATGTTTAAAAAAAACAAAAGCATGGACAGGATTGCGCAAATCCACACTACGGACGGCAATATAACTTATAAATAGTCGCGCACCAAAATCTCGGCGATCTGGACGCTGTTCGTGGCCGCTCCCTTGCGAACATTGTCTGCGACGATCCATAGGTCAAGCCCACGCTCTGACGAAATATCATCCCTGATGCGCCCCACATAAACTGTGTCGCGGTTCGCTGCCGCGACGGCTGCCGTGGGATACCCCCCGGGTCGTCGCTCGTCCATGACGGTCACCCCCGGGGCCTTGGCCAGAAGCTCCCGCGCTGCAGCAGCGCTCAGCTTACGGTGTGTCGTCACATGCACCGCCTCCGAATGCCCGTAGAACACCGGGACCCGCACTGCCGTCGGGTTCACCCGGATGTCCGGGTCACCGAGGATTTTGCGCGTTTCCCACACCATCTTCATCTCTTCGCGCGTGTAGCCATTGTCCTCGAAGCGGTCGATCTGCGGCACGCAGTTGAACGCGATCTGGGCCGGGATGACGCCGGCCTTGACCGGACCCTGGCCGCTCAGCAACGCGGCCGACTGCGTGGCCAGCTCCGCGATGGCCTCGCGCCCGGCCCCGGATACGGACTGGTAGGTGACAACGTTGATGTGCTCGATGCCGGCCACATCATGGATGGGCTTGAGCACCACGAGCATCTGGATGGTCGAGCAGTTGGGGTTGGCGATGATGTTGCGGTTGGTGTACTGCGCGATGGCCTGCGGGTTGACCTCCGGCACCACCAGCGGCACATCATCGAAGTAGCGAAACTCCGAGGTATTGTCGATGACCACGCAGCCGGCGGCCGCCGCTTTCGGTGCGTACTCCCGGGAGACTTCGCCGCCGGGCGAAAAAAGCCCGATATCGACCTGGCTGAAGTCGAAATCGGCCAGATTTGCGACCGCGTGGCGTTTGCCGCGGAATGTGACCGACTTGCCCACCGAACGCTCGCTGGCGAGCGCGAACAGCTGCCTGACCGGGAAATTCCGCTCCTCGAGCACCTCGATCATGGTCTCGCCGACCAGTCCGGTGGCACCGACCACCGCGACATTGAATCCTTCGTCCCCTGCCTTGCCGCTCATGACTGCCCCTGTTCCTTCAAATGACCGGCGTCGCCGACCTTACGTCCATATTCTGTCCACGATGCCTCAGGTAATGGTCCATGAGCACGATGGCCAGCATCGCCTCCGCGATCGGCACCGCCCTCAAGCCCACGCACGGATCGTGGCGCCCGGTGGTGACGACTTCGACCGGTTCACCGCTGAGATTGATGGTGCGCCCGGGAACCTGGATGCTCGATGTCGGTTTCAGGGTCACGTGCGTGACGATGTCCTGACCGGAGGATATGCCGCCGAGCACCCCGCCGGCGTGATTGCTCAGGAATCCGTGTGGCGTGAGTTCGTCGCGATGCTCGCTGCCCTTCTGGCCGGCGGCGCGCGTGCCGGCGCCGATTTCCACAGCCTTCACCGCATTGATGCCCATCATGGCGCTGGCGATATCCGCATCCAGCCGCTCGAACACCGGCTCACCGAGCCCCGGCGGCATGCCGCTGGCGATGACCGTGATCTTCGCGCCCACCGAATCGCCGGCGCCGCGGATTTCCCACAGCAGCGCCTCGAGTTCCGCGAGGCGCGACGGATCGGGACAGAAGAACGGATTCTCATAGGCAGACGGCGGATTCACCGGCTCCAGGGTCAGTGGTCCCACCTGGGACACGTAGCCGTAGATCCGGGCTCCCAGGCGTTGCTGTAGATATTTGCGCGCGATGGCACCGGCCGCCACGCGCATGACCGTCTCGCGCGCCGAGGAGCGGCCGCCGCCGCGATAGTCGCGGAAACCGTACTTCTGCTGGTACGTGTAGTCCGCATGGCCCGGCCGGAACCGGTCCTTGATCTTCTCGTAGTCCCGCGACCGGGCATCGGTGTTTTCCACCAGAAGCCCGATCGGAGTGCCGGTGGTGCGGCCTTCAAAAACACCGGAAAGGATACGCACCACATCGCCTTCGCGGCGCTGGCTGACGAACTTCGACGTCCCCGTGCGCCGACGGTCCACATCACCTTGCAGATCCGCCGCGCTGAGTTCCAGTCCCGGCGGGCAGCCGTCGACAATGCAGCCGAGTGCCGGTCCGTGGCTTTCGCCAAAGCTCGTGACCGTAAAGAGCCTGCCAAAGGTGTTTCCGGACATGACTGGCGACCTAAAGCTGTTCAGCGTTCAGCACGAATACACCGCCGCCGCCGCGTTCAAACGTCAGCCAGGTGAACGGCAGACGTGCAAACGCGCGCCGCACCGCGACTTCAGTATTGCCCACTTCCACGATGAGAACGCCTCCGGGATTCAGATGTCTGCCGGCACCGGCCAGGATCGCCCGTACCGCGTCCATGCCGTCCCGGCCCGAAGCCAGCGCCAGGCACGGCTCGTGACGGTACTCCGGCGGCAACGACCGCATCTCGCGCGCCCCGACATAGGGCGGGTTGCTGACGATGATATCGTAGCGCTCGCCGCGCAGGGCGCTGAAGTAATCCGACTCAATAAGCCGTACCCGCCGGCCAAGCCGATGGCGCCGCACGTTGAGCGCTGCCAGAGCGAGGGCGTCGGCGGAGATGTCGACGGCATCGACTCTTACCCCCGGCATCAGCCGCGCGGTGGCGATGGCGATGCAGCCACTGCCGGTGCCGATATCCAGCACCCGGCGCACGCGCCGCGCGTCGGCCCAGGGCGCGTAGCCGCGCTCGATGAGTTCGGCGAGCGGCGAGCGCGGAATCAGCGCCCGCGGATCGGTTTTGAATTGCAGCCCCGCGAACCAGGTCGCGCCCGTCAGATATACCGCCGGCGCTCGCTCCCGGATCCGACGGGTGATCAGATCCCGCGCCTGTCGCTGTTGAGTGGCGGTCGTTGCCCGCGCGTACAGGCGCGCGGTAGGTGTCGGCAGGCGCAACGCGTGCCAGACCAGCGCCGCGGATTCGTCCCAGGCGTTGTCGGTGCCGTGGCCAAAGAAAACCCGCGCGCGCTTAAGGCGCCGGGCGCCGCGCGCGATCAGCTGCTGCACCGTCACGTTATGGGATACTTTATTCATGAATCTGCGAGCAACCCGCGTCCTGATGATCCTGGTGGTGGCCGTTGCGGCCGTAACAGGCTTCTGGCTGGCACACAGACTTGACCATTCGATCCCGGTGCTGAGCAGCGGCACCTGGCTGCCACGGCCCCGCGACCCGGGTGAATTCTCGCTGCTTGACCAGAACAGCGCGCAGTTTACCGCCGCGCGCCTCAAGGGCGCGCCGACGCTGGTCTACTTTGGCTACACGCACTGTCCCGATGTCTGCCCCGTGACGCTGCTGCAGCTGGCGCAGGTGGTCAAAACCGGCGTGGTGCCGGGGCTGCGCGTGATCTTCATCAGCGTCGACCCGGCGCGCGATACCCCCTCGCAGCTGGCGCAGTACGTCCATGCCTTCGACCCGGACTTCATCGGTCTGACGGGCAGCGCAGCGATGCTGCAGACCGTGGCACAGCGGTTCGGCGTCGCGTATCAGCGGGTGGATCTGCCGGGTGGTGACTACAGCATGGATCACTCCTCGACGATCTTTCTGATGGACGCGCGGGGTCACAATGTCGCGGTGTTCACTGCACCGTATGATGTGAAATCACTGACCCAGGACCTGCGGCTCGCCGCTGGCGATCTCGGCTAGGCAAGCAGGACCCATCGTAAAGACATGACCCCTGGAACACCCGCGGCGCGCGGCTTCATTCTGCTGCAGCGCCTGCTGCCGCAGCACACCCTGTCGCGGCTCATCCATGCGCTCACCCGCGTGCGCTGGCGTGGCTTCAAGAACGCGTTGATCAGTGCATTCATGCGCGGCTTCAAGCCTGATATGTCCGATGCCCGGCAAACCGACCCGCTGGCGTTCGCGAGCTTCAATGCCTTTTTCACCCGCGAGCTGGCAGCCGGCGCACGGCCGGCGCCGGAGGATCCGCGGGTCATCGCCTCGCCGGTCGACGGCACCATCAGCCAGATCGGCTACCTGAACGATCAGGCCATCCTGCAGGCGAAGGGCCGTACGTTCAGTGTGGGCGCGCTGCTCGGCGGCAATGCCGCGGAAATCGCCGAGTTTGCGGGCGGAGCCTTCGCGACCCTCTACCTCGCGCCCTACAATTACCACCGCATCCATATGCCGTGGGCGGGGCGCCTGCGCACGACCCGGCACGTCCCCGGCAAACTGTTCAGTGTGAACGCCGTGACAGCCGCCGGCGTCGACGGACTGTTCGCGCGCAACGAGCGCGTGGTGTGCATCTGGGACGATGGTCAGCAGCCCTTCTCGATGGTGCTGGTCGGTGCGCTGTTTGTCGGCAGTATCAGCACCGTGTGGCACGGTGAGATCACACCGCCGACCCGGCGCCAGGCACGCGAGCTGGCGCCCGTTGGCGGCGCCGCGGCATCGCTGGAGCGCGGCGCGCTGATGGGCTGGTTCAACATGGGGTCCACCGTGGTCCTGCTGTTCCCGAAGGGCCGCGTGCAGTGGCTGGCGGACCTCGACGCGGGGCTGACAGTGCGCGTCGGCCAGGCGCTGGGCCGCATCCAGGATCAGGATGTGCCGCCCCCGTGACGGGCTCCGGCGAGGACTGGCGACCCACGGCGACGCGCGCGCGGCTGCAGCTGCGCGCGGCGCTGCTGGGGCGTACGCGGGCCTTTTTCGCAGCGCGTCAGGTACTGGAGGTGGATACCCCTGCCCTGGTGAACGCCGCGGTGACCGACGTGCATATCCACTCCGTGTCGGTGGATGTCACGGGGGGTGTACCGGTGGCAGGCGTCACGCCGCCTGAGCTCTTCCTGCACACCTCGCCCGAGTACGCGATGAAACGCCTGCTGGCGGCGGGAGTCGGCGATATCTACCAGATCTGTCACGTGGCGCGCGGGTTCGAACAAAGCCGCGTGCACAACACCGAGTTCACTCTGGTGGAATGGTACCGGCTGGACTTTGACCTGACCCGACTCATGGACGAAGTCGAGGCGCTGGTGCGCGAGCTGTGTGCCTCGCACCCGGCCACGGCGCGGCCCGCCGAGCGGCTGACCTATCGCGAGGCGTTCACCCGTCACACGGGACTGGATCCGCTGGCAGCGACGCTGCCCCAGTTGCAGGGTGTAGTGGAGCCACTGGGCTACCGCGACGCGGCGACGCGTGATGAACTCCTGGATCTCATCATGGGCGCGCTCATCGGTCCCCGTCTCGGACATGAGGCCCTGACCTTCATCCACGGCTACCCGGCCTCGCAGGCCGCACTGGCACGCCTGGATGCGGCGGATCCGCGATTCGCGCAGCGCTTCGAGCTGTATATGGGCGGCCTCGAACTCGCCAATGGCTTTCATGAACTGGCGTCGGCCGATGAACAACGCGCGCGCTTCGCGCAGGACCTGCGCGCGCGCGCGCGCAGCGGCCTGCCCGTGCAGCGGCTGGATGAACGGCTGCTGGCCGCGCTCGAACACGGCCTGCCCGAGTGCGCCGGAGTCGCGGTGGGATTTGACCGGGTGGTGATGCTGGCGGCCGGAGCTGCCCACATCCGGGACGTGCTGCCCTTTCCTACCGAAACCGCCTAGGCCTACCGAAGCGGCCTGGGCTTAAGCCTTGGCGCGCGAAATGTACTCGCCGGTGCGGGTATCGACGCGGATGACTTCACCCTCGTTGAGGAACAGCGGCACGCGCACGACGGCGCCGGTTTCCAGCTTCGCGGGCTTCTGCCCGCCGGTGGCCGTATCGCCACGCAGGCCGGGATCGGTTGCGACGATCTTCAGTTCGATATGCGGCGGCGGGGTGACCTGCAGCGGCTCGTCGTTCCAGAGCGTGACCATGCAGACGGTGCCGTCCTTCAGCCACACGGCGTTGTCGCCCACGGCGGCCTTACCGGCGGTGTACTGCTCGAAGTTGTCCGGCACCATGAAATGCCAGAAGTCCCCGTCCTGATACAGGTACTGCATGTCCAGGTCGACCACGTCGGCCGCATCCACCGAATCGCCGGATTTGAAGGTGCGCTCGATGGTGCGCCCGGTCTTCAGGTTGCGCACCTTGACGCGGTTGAAGGCCTGGCCCTTGCCGGGCTTGACCATTTCGTTTTCGACAATGGAGAACGGCTCGCCATCCAGCAGGATTTTCATGCCGGATTTAAATTCGCTGGTGTTGTAGCTGGCCATTTCTTTCTCGCAGTGCCGGCCCCAAAATGGGTCGCGAATGATACCGGCATCCACCCTGGGCCGCCAGCCGGCCTCCATCCCCACCTGGCAGCACGAGCTGGCCGGTGCCATCAGCCATCCGGAGGCCCTGGCGCGCGCCCTGGACCTCGATCCGGGGCTCTTTGCGGGCGCCGCTGAGGCCAGCGCGCTGTTCCGGCTGCGCGTCCCCTTGAGCTTCGTGCGCCGGATGCGCCGGGGCGACCCGGCCGACCCGCTGCTGCGACAGGTCATGCCCACCGCGGCGGAACTGGCGGCGGTCCCCGACTTCGGGCCCGACCCCCTGGCCGAGCGGGAGGCGTTCAAGGCGCCGGGTCTGCTGCAGAAGTACCAGGGCCGGGCGCTGCTCATCGCCACGGGCGCCTGCGCCGTCAACTGCCGGTACTGCTTCCGTCGCGAATTCCCCTACGCCGAGCAGGCCGGTGGCAGCGCCCTGCAACAGGCACTTGCGGCCATCGCCGCGGATGCCAGCGTGGAAGAGGTGATCCTGAGCGGTGGCGACCCGCTGAGTCTCACCGACACCCGCCTGCGCTCGCTGACCGACCAGCTGGCGCAGATTCCTCATATCCGCCGTCTGCGGCTGCATACCCGCCTGCCGGTGGTGCTGCCTTCCAGGGTCGATGCCGGACTGGTGCGGTGGTTGCGCGACCTGCCGTGGCCGGTGGCCGTGGTCCTGCACAGCAACCATGGCAATGAAATCGATGCGAGCGTCCGTGAGGCCTGCGCCCAGCTGCGCACTACCGGTGCCACGCTGCTGAACCAGACCGTATTGCTGCGCGGGGTGAATGACTCCGTGGCCGCGCTCTCGGATCTGTCGCAGCGCCTGTTTGCAGCCGGCGTCGTGCCCTACTACCTGCATATGCTCGATAAGGTGCGCGGCGCGGCCCACTTTGACGTCCCCGCAGCAACCGCACAGCAGCTGGTGGGCGAACTGGCCTCGACCCTGTCGGGCTACCTGGTGCCGCGGCTGGTCCGTGAAGTGCCCGGCGGGCCGGCAAAACTGCCTTTGGGGCCGCAATTTCCACTTTGGAAAATGTGAGACCCGTCGCACGCGGACGCGTACTGGTCCGGTGTTAGACTCGCGCAAACAATGTCCGAGCAGCATGCAGTTCCATTGATCGTTCTGTCCGCCACGCGGGATCCCGTGGAGGTGATCAACGGCGTGCTGCGGCGGGCCGGCCATGCGGCGCATTGCACCTGGATTCCGGCACTGCGCGACCTGGGCGATGCCCTGACCCAGCTGAACCCTGAACTGATCCTGCACTACGAACCCAGCAGTGAGGACCTGGTGGCTGCGGTCGCGATCCGTGACCAGCTTGCCGCCTCGGTGCCGATCATCGTCGTGGACGATTCGGTGAGCGAGGCTCGCATCGCCGATGCCATGCTCAAGGGCGCGCGCGATGTCGTCTCGTCGGGCAGCGCCGAGCGCCTGCAGGCCGTGATGTCGCGCGAACTGCACTCGCATCGCATGCAGCGCGCGCTGGAAACCACGCTGCGCACCGTGCGGGACGCCCGCCGCCAGCTGGCTTCGGTTCTGCAGCACTCCAACGACGCCATTGCCCAGGTCCAGGAAGGCATCCTGGTCGACGCCAACGCATCCTGGCTGACGCTGTTCGGCTATGAACTCGAGGCGCTCGTCGGCCAGCCGATCATGGATCTGTTCGAGGAAACCACTCATTCGGCTCTGAAGGGCGCGCTGGCGGCCTGCCTGCACGGTCGCTGGAGCAATCATCCGCTGAGCACGGAGATCCGCTTCGCTGACGGCAGCCATCGGCAGCTGGATCTGGTGCTGGCGTTGGGCGAGCACGACGGCGAGC
>Ga0182030_10008509_pt1 | contig 21226 bp, 10 predicted proteins | sample 812S3MmetaG_FD_121299 | JGI IMG/M metagenome (GOLD analysis project Ga0182030, IMG submission 121299) | Permafrost microbial communities from Stordalen Mire, Sweden - 812S3M metaG (Illumina Assembly) | ecosystem: Environmental > Terrestrial > Soil > Wetlands > Permafrost | place: Sweden...
ACGGTTCTACGAGAGCGGGAGGGGGAAGCTCCCTCCCGCCACTCACCTGACGCGGTGACCGTCGCGAGTGGGGGATCCTCCCTCAGCTCACCCCCTCGTACACCACTTGTTGGGACTCAACTGACGTCGCCACGGGACGGATCGTAGGCCCAGATGACGGTCCGCAGCCGTTCGGCGGCCACGGGGCGGTCAGCGTGGAGCGCCAAGTAGACAGCTAGTTCGGTCGTCTTTGCCCTGGTTGGCTGCTCTGCCCAGCCGTCCACCTGTATGTGGCCGATTACATTCACGCGGGTCGTCCGCACGGCCTGCTCTCGGAGCTCTCCATGTAGCACCGGCGGAGACGTTTGTTCGGGTTCGTTGGCTGGCTCTGGTGCGAGCAGCTGGCCTACCAAAGCAGGCTGCCTATCGGGCGCTGGTGGAGGGGCGGTGGGGACGACGAGCACAGGGCTCGGAGGCGTAACGGGCGGGGCGAACGCCGTCCTCGCCAGGCTGTCCCACGTGTGGCTTGGCCGGGCGGGTTGAGGCGACGCCGGCTTGGAGGCGCGTGAACGCGACGTGGCCAAAAGTGCCCCTACCGTGAGAGCGCCGAAGGCAACGGGGACGGCGGCGCCACCGGCAATCACGCCCGAATTTTGGAACCCGCCGAAGTCAGTCTCGAGAGTCCCTCCGCCGAGGTTGGTTATCGTCCCCGTTTCGCCATCCGGGCGCCACAACCGGTCACCCGATAGCACGCGAGAACCCTCCACAGCGACAGGGCGATCACTGATCTCCCCTACGTAACCGCCTTTGCTCTGGACCACGCGGAAGGGCACGGCCAGAATAAAGTCCACTTCGCCTCCGCAGCCGGCGCAGCCGTGGTCAAGCAGTGCGCCGCCGCAAGTCATCATGGGCTCGAAGGTCCCCTTGGCGTCACGGAGGAAGAAGCACTCATCGGGGTCGGAGCCGTCGGAGCTGGCCGTCTCGAGCGCGGCGATGTCCCCGCCGTATGCCCTGTCCACGGCCGTTAGGGCTTGCGAGAGCAGTGCCGAGCTATTCGTCACGGAGTGACCATCGACGACGGCCACCCGGTGCTCTGAAAGCACGTAGAAGGCAATCAGCCAAGCATCCAACGCCAGGAAGAACACAAGAAGGACGCTCAGCCGTACTTGTCGAGCGCCGTAAGCGTTGCTCCTGGCCACGGCGCACGAGCTTACGAGTTGCTCTGTAGGTCCCCGATCCTTACTAAACTCGCCTCACTGACAGTGGGGTTCTTTGCACCCACCGACAGCTCAAAGGTGCCGCCGTCCGGGGCAGGCTTTCGTGCTGGCGCTAGCGCTCAGGTCCATGTGAAGACGGCCTCGACAGCCATCTCGGCCTCCCGGGCCAGGCGGGCTATATCCGGGAGCGCCATACCAATTGGCAAGGGGCTTGGGATCACGACACCGATGTTGGCCATTGAGATCCTCCTTCGCTCCGCTGGGCCATGGCGGCGTACTTGAAGCAATGCACGAGTGTCGAAAGTCATCCTGTGGCCAGGTGGGCCTTTGCAAGTGGGTCGGCTATGAGCCCAGCTACCGAGCCTGCCGCTACCGCGACAGACGGACGTGCGGCCTCACAGCCTTTCCGCCGACCAGGATGATGGTTTCAGCGGCCCGGATCTCGTGGCCCTTGGCCTTGGAGAGGAAAGCCATCGCAGCGGCACCGAGCCTCACCGGGAAGGTGGCGGTTTTCCCAGCCAGGAGAGCGTACGCCCGTTGGCCCAAAGCGACGTCCCGGTACCAGAGCCTTATGGTGCCGCGGCAGGTGGCACTACGACAGGACAACCTGAGGCCGACCGTCGCCTTGTGGACTGTTGCGGACTTGGTGAGGGCGACGACAACCGGCTGGGCGTGGGAACGGGCCCTTGTCGCTGGTGCCGTCGTAGTCGTACTCGAACTGCTACTCGCGGGACTCGTCGTTGACGTGGTCGTAGATGTCGTGGTGATGGTCGGGGCGACAGGGGGAAAACCCCCACCACTCCCGCCCCCGCCAGGTGATGTGGTCGGAGCTGTCGTTGACGTGGTCGTGGAAGACGTGGTGGAGGTTGTTGGTACGGCGGCGACGCTTGCGTTGCCTTCAACGACGACCGGTAAGGTCACCTGTGCGCTCTGGGGCGGGTTCGAAGCATCGTCGACTTCGAAGGTGACCAGGTTCGTACCGAAGCTGGTGGGCGTCCCGGATATCGCCCCGTTCGTCGGGTCGAGAGCCAGGCCCGCGGGCAGGCTGCCATCCGCCACGGACCACGTGTAGGGCTGGGAGCCACCCCCAGCATCGAGCTGCGCGTTATAGGCGTCCCCTTGCGCTGCCAGGTCCAGGCCCCCGGTCACGAAATTGAGCGGAGGGCTCGCGTCAACGGTCAGCGAGATGGTGGTGCTGGCGGTCTCGGGAAGCGTAGAACTGTCGGTGGCCGTCACTGTGGCGGTAAATGTCCCAGTCTGGCTCGGTTCGCCCGACAGGGCCCCGGAGGAGGGGTCAAGTACAAGCCCCGTAGGCAAAGCACCACCTGACACTCCCCAGGTGATCGGGCTGACGCCGCCAGAGGAGGTTAGCGAGGTGCTGTATGGCTGTCCCTGCGTCGCGTCGGGCAACGTCGACGTGGGCAGCGCGAGTGACGGGGTGGGGCTGACAGCGATAGTGGTCGAGAGGGAGGCTGTCTCCGCGGTGGGGCTTGTGCTGTCGGTCGCCGAGATAGTCACGGGGTAGGTGCCGGTGGCGCTCGGCGTGCCCGTGATCATGCCGCTCGCTGGGTCGAGGGAGAGCCCGGGCGGGAGCTGACCGGACAACACGGCCCAGGTGTACGGCGCCGTCCCGCCGTCGTACCCGAGCGCTGCTGCGTAGGGCACGTCCAGCGTGGCGCTGGCAAGGCTGGTAGTCGTAATGGCCAAGGCCGGTGCGGGCGCCACCGTCAGCGAAAGGTCGGCCGTCAGTGACTGCGGGCTGGGGCCAGTGCTATCAGTGACCTGGACCGAAATCGGGAAGTTTCCTGCCTGGGTGGGCACGCCCGTGATCGCCCCGGTGGAGGAGTCGAAACTGACCCCGTTGGGCAACGAGCCCGATACCAGGGCCCAGGTATAGGGCGCGGTGCCGCCCGAGGCCGCCACGTTGGCCGTGTAGTACTCGCTCTCTGTGCCTTGGGCGAGGGACGAGCTCAGTGCCAACGGGGGCTGGGTGATGTCGATCGAGCCGGGCACCCCCAACGACTGAGCACTGGGCTGAGAACCATCGCTGACAGAAAGTGTGAACGAATAGTCGCCTGCCGTGGTTGGCGTGCCGGTGATGTCACCGCTAACCGGGTCGATCGACAGTCCGGGCGGCAGCTGACCGGACGACAAGGTCCAAGAGTAGGGCGCCACCCCTCCCTCGGCGATCGGGGCCTCGAAGAAATAGGTCCCGGTAGCGCCGTCCCCAGCGGACAGGGGTTGCACTGCCAGAGCCGAGGCCGGGGCCGAGGTGATGCTAAGGGACGCCGAGGCACCGAGCGGTGGTTGTGACTGGTCGGTAACCTGCACGGTGAAGTTGAAAATCCCGGCCTCTTGGACTTCCCCACTGATCACCCCGGTGGACGGGTCGAGCGCCAGGCCCGCGGGAAGGGCACCACTGGCCACCTGCCACTGCAGCAGGCCGAGGCCTCCGACCGAATAGACGGGGGCCGAATAGTCGTCCCCCTGAGCGGTTGACGGCAAAGACGAAGTTGCGACGCTCAGGGGAGAACCGGCCTCTGCGACCGACAACGAGAACCTTGCACTGGCCGTGAGCGCCGGCGATGAACCGTCGGCGGCCTCAACAGTGAAGGTGGTCGCTCCTGGCGCCTGCGGTACGCCTGAGATCATGCCCGTGGAGGGGTCGAGGCTGAGGCCGGCCGGCAACTGGCCTGAGGCGACGGACCACGTGTAGCTGCCGAGCCCACCAGTAGCCTGCACCTCTGTGCTGTAGGCCTGGTCCGCCGTGGCCTCCGGGAGGGAGGTGGTGCCGATGGCAACCGCCGAGACGGGGTCGACGGTGATTGCCAGGGAAGCGTTGGCGACCTGCTGCGGGCTCGACGAGTCCGAGACCGCCACGGAGAAGCTGTACGTGCCGGCAATTGTCGGGGCGCCCGTAATCGTGCCCGTGGAGGGGTCGAGTACCAAGCCTCGGGGCAGCTGGCCCGACGAGATGGCCCAGTTGTAAGGCGCGGTCCCGCCAGCGGCGTCCAGGTAATCCGTGTAGGGGACGTAGGGCAGGCCTTCGAGGAGCTGGCTGGTGGTGACCCCCAGGGCGGGGCTCACCGCGGCCTCCAACTGCCGGGCCGTACCTTGCTCGGTCAGAGCGGTCCGGGCGGTCCCGTCTCGAGCGCGCTCCGGGCCGCCGGGCTTAGTCGCACCGATGGACGGGGAGCTGCCGGCCAGGTTGGCGCGAATGTCCGTTGGCACCGCAATGGATGGCCGTTCTGCGGCCGACAAGATGCCGTCGGCCCCCGGGCACAGGGCGCCCTGTTGCAGACCGAGGTCCAAGGCGACGGCGTCGGCGATGGCTTCCTGACCGCAACTGTTCGGGTGGCCGGCCTGGCCGTTGTCCTTGTTGTGAAACGTGAGCGCGTTGAACCAGCTGTCGCCGGTGCACAGCTCATGGCCGCTCGTGGCGAAAGAGGTATCGGCAAAGGGGACACCTTCGTCGCCGGCCGCCGTGGCAACAGACGAGTTCAGGCTGTCCTCGGCGGTGTTAAGGGCGGCCAGGAGGCCGCCGTCACCTTTGAAGAGCGGATAGCAATGCTGGTTCACGTTGATGTCGTTCAACCAGCCGGGCTGGGGGAACAGGTCCGGGTAGCTTACCGCCACGATGTCCTGGGCCGGAACGCCGGCCTTGATGATGGCGCTGTATACGTTCTCCAAGTCCTGCACGAAGCTCTTCGCCTGGGCCTTTTGGGCAAAGGCGTAGATCTCATTGCTGCAGGTGGTCAGTTTGGACGTAAAGCATGAACCGAGCACGCCCGCCCAACCCAGATCGTCTCCGCCGATGGTGATCGTCAGTAGTTCCGGTGGCCCCTCGTTGGTGCCGATGAAGTTCTTCACTTGCTGGAGCTCGCTGGCTTCTTCGTTGTTCTCGGGGGTATCGATCTGGAAGGTCCGCTCGCTCTTGCACGCGATAAGGTTTGCCGCCGGAATGGACAGCTCGGGGTTGTTGAGGCCCGTGTTGACATCGGTTGCCAAGTGCACCGGCCAGGCGTCGGGCCCCCGGTCACAGGTGTCCCCGGCCTGCACGGACCACGAGTACTGGTTCGTCCCCTCTCCCGAGGAGAACGAGTCGCCCAGCGCGAGGTAGCTGGTGCTGGTGGGGCTCCCGGCGAACTGGATGGTGTTGATCTCCCATCCGGCGGGCTCGTCTGCTACTTGGGAAACGATGAAGGAGGCCGCGCCGGGGAACCAACTGGTGAGCTGATTGAACCCGTACTGGTTGGCAGTGAGCACACCTAATTGGTTGCCGTCCTCACCCAGCACCGTCATGATGACCGAACCGGGGTTGTTGATGTAGCCAACGTTGAGAGAGAACTCGTCAACGGTGCTCGGGTTCGACGTCCCGGGCACGACGAAGCTGCCGACGATAGTGCCGGCGAACAAGGGCGAACCGGAGATGACGGGGTTCGTCGAGCTCGACTCGTCGTCGGTTATGAACGGGGCCTGCCCCGAAAAGACGATACCTTCAGCCTCGAACTGCGTCGTCACGTACGTCCCCAATGGCAGCGACCCGAGGGGCAGGTATGGCCCCACCCCATTGACGAGGGCCGGCCCGGCCTGGGCGGCGGGTTGCTGGGCAACGACGGCCCGACTTGCGACACCGCCCGCTCTGGTCGAGTGAACTAACGCCCCGTACGGTGAGACTCCTGTCGGCGCTCTGAGGCTGACAGCCGCGGCAGCGAGCCGCGGCCCGACCATGGTCACAGCCAAAGGTGGCAAGAAGAGGGTTAGCGGTACAACCGCTACTACCACCGCGGCTCTGCGCAATACCACGGGCGAACGCAATGCCCTTGTCGAAGGGTGCCCCATAATCTCGTCCCCTTTCGGCGCCCCTTTTCCTAAGGCTTGGCCATGCCTTACCGTCGGTACAAGTGGTACCAAAGGGCAACAACAGCCCACATCGGCGAAGGCTAGGCGAATCTTGGACTCAAGGCGGTTGGCGGCAGCTTAGCGCCGAAGGCAGTACGGGGTGTTAGTGCCTATATCGGACTGACCGACACCCAGGTGGAGCCGCCGCCTCGTTCTAGGCCACGCCATCTATCGGCCGTTGTCTTGTAGGGACATTCGGCCATTCCGCCCACCGTGGCACGGCCCGTACGCTCGATTCCAGTACCCCCCTGCTCGACCAACATCGCCTTGGCTCGAATAGGACTGACCACGGGGCCGCTACTAGCCGTATGGACGAGAGAGCAGCTCAGCGGCTCTATTAGGCTCCCCTCATGGTTCAGTCCGGCGACTTAGCGCCCGCTAACTCATCCTGCTGCGGATTTGTTCGCCGGCGTCCCTCGAGGGCAATGTGGCCACATTGACGCGCCGCGAAGCACTGCCTCCGCTCAAGCTTGACACCATGATGTTCCCGAAAAAAAAAAAGGGGGGGGGGGGCCCTTAGGAGCCGGGTGTCATTCCCCGGGCGCCAGCCGCGGTCGTGAGATTGACCCAACTCTTTAATCCTAGTCGCTGCCGAGAGGTAGCACCAGGGAGAACTTGGGACCCTGCTCGTCTCCGTCCTCGTCGACGGAAAGGCCCCACGAACCATCGACGACAAGCGCGGCGCTGCCCAGTCGGGAAAGCTGGTGGTCAACATCGCTTCAGCCGAGCCTGGGGCCTACCAATCGGGAACGGGCACGAGGAGCGGTTCAGTGGGGCTGGGCTGGCCGGTAGGTTTTGTCTGGCAGCTCGCTGGTGGCAACTGCGGCAACAACTTCTGGCTCTGGCAGGTTTACCGGCTGTACCGCGGGTGCCCGGAACGGTCCCCGTGCTCACTAGGATAAGGCCGTGACGTACCGCTAGCGGTACGTCAGCAAAATCGGCTCTCCAAGCCCGAGCGACGTTATGGGGGAGTCAATTGTTCCTTGGTTTAAAAGCCCTGGGCGCTATGTCGTCCTCCTGCTGGACCAAATCATTCAATGCCAGTGTTGGCGTACGTACTTGAGGGAGTCAGATGTATTTAGTAGTCGTGTGCTGTTGTTGAGGCGAACATAGAGATCAGCGTCGCCCTTGTCGTTGACGACGAAGACCGGTTCGCGGCTCGGGCTTACGTCCAGGCGGCAGATGTCTTGGTCCTCTACAGAGTCAAACGTGACGGTCACGTTCGCTACGGCTGCTCTTCCGATGCACTTATCAAGCAAAGTTGTTAGAAAATTCGCGTAGCCGTCGCGCCCTTTGTTACCGACTGCGACGTAATCGTCCTCCAACCCGCGCGGCGTGCCCTCATCGGTAACCCCGATAAGCAGCGAGCCACCGTGAGCATTCAGAAAACCAGCCACAGTCTTGACGACCCCAAGCTCGATGGCAGCGTCTCTTTGCCTTGTTGCGAGGTTCAACCGCGCCGTCGACTTAAATTCTAAATTACGGTCCTCTCCGGCGGCGATCAGTTCCTCGGTTGGGGAGGCGGCTCTACCGGATGCGGGTGTTGCCTTGGCAGAAGGCCCGTCCGAGTCTTCTAAAGCTCTCGCCACCGGGTCTACCTCCGGCTGTTCGGGCACCTCGACCGAGTACTCGCGTCCAGTGTCGATCTCGATGTACGTGAACGCCGTCTTCGAAAAGTCGTGGGCGGCGAGCTTCTTCAGCTGCTCCTTAACGCGTCGGCGACCCTCCATGGCCCATTCGAGGTACTCGCGGAGATCTGAGCGGGTCCATTCGCCGTGGGGATGGAGCAGCTTTAGGAGTCCCGAAACCGTTTTGCGAACCGCCCTGGAGTCGCGCTGAGCGAGGTGCGGGCCGAGGGCAAACTCCGAGTCGATTGCGTTGACGAACGTCCGCTTTCGCAACTGTCGTATGGCCTCGGACAGGTAATCCGAGACGAACCCATAATGGTTAGTAAACGAGTGCGGCTCAAGTTTCGGTGCCTCCCAACCAGGTAGATAGAAGTGCATCCGGTCGAGAAAGGCCGGATCGAGCATTGCCTTCGGAAGATCGGCGAAGAGGTGTGCGTCTCGCACGAGGTCCGTGTGTGGCCGGCTTGTGTTACCGACGAACACTGTCGACGCTTCGCAAACGATCTCGTCGCGCCCTCGGGCGAACGAGCCAGACTCCATGTAGTCCTTCAACATCTGCACGACGGTGGAATCGGACAACTCAAGCGACGCTACCTCGTCAAAGGCGACGACGTCCCAATTGCCGAGAAGACCTACGCGCCCGGTGGCATTGTTGACGAAAAGTTGAGCTACGGTTATTCTCCCGCCTGATATGAGGATCGAGTTCGGCGACTGCTCTCTGTAGACAAACGACTTGCCCGTCCCCCAGGGCCCAAGCTCGATGAGGTTGTAGTTGCGCTCGACCATCGGAATGAGACGGGTGAGCGCCACAAGTTTTCCGCGCAGGTCGTACTGGGAGGCTTCTAGTCCGATCGAGCGGATCAAGAGGTCCAGCCACTCGTCACGAGAGAACTTGGCGCGCCCGACGAGATAACTCTCGATGTCGAACGCGGCGACTTGGATAGGCTTGAGTGCCTTGATGTAAAAGGGCCGGAGCGGCTTCTCATCCTCGAGCTCGTTGTAAAGCAGGTCTAGCTGGCACCATATCCCACCCTGGAGAAGTCGTTCGTAGCGCTTCACGACCTCATCTTGAATGTGGACCCACCTGTCGTTGAAGTTCGTGAGCGTCGCCCAGAAGCGGTTGTCGGAAAGTCGAACCTCGACCTTGTCGATGATCCGATGCTCGCCCTTGAATTTTACCTTGGCCTTAGCTAGCTCCGCCTCGTCGGGGCGAATAATGTGCTCCTGAATCGTGTCGTTGACGACAACGATCCCGAGCTCGACCACGTCCGGATCATCAGAGGCGCAGTACTTGCCAAGTAGGAATTCGAGCACGTGTACGGGGACGTTGTGGCCAATTTTGACGCTTCGAACGAGATCTTTCCGCACCACCCGGCCTGCGAACGCGTCGTTGGCCATGCGGTCCAGTTGGTCCATGTCGGTAGCCATCGTTCAGTCCTCGAGATCCTCGTCAAAGGTCGAAATGGGGGTCGCCACGGTGACCGTCGCCTTCCCAAGGAGATCGTCGTTGGCGGCGCTAAGCACCTGCACTTCGACCTTGTCCTTCGGGTCGAGCGACTTGGTCACCTGGAACATGAGGCGCACCTCGTTGCTAGCTGGCACGGTAACCGTACCCGACGACGGGTCGAAGCCGTCCCCCTTAACGACCCGAGCGACCACGAGGTCCTTGCCCCGACGAGCGATCGCGCGCACAACCACCGACGCAGTGAAGAGGTTGCCGCTGAACCTCACCGTCGCCGCAAACATCGCAGTCGAGATCGAATGGCCGACGACGTCGACCTCGAACTTGATCAAGCCCAAATCGCTAGGTGCGGCGAGCTCAGCTACAACGACTGGGATGACTAGCTCCTGCGGCGAGAGACCGCCGTGGAAGAACTGCTTCGAACCTCCGGCCTTGAACAACGCGAGACTTCTGGGGACGAGAATGTCTAGATCGCTGATGACGCCGGTCGAAGCGAGGGGGACGCGAAGTACGGACGCATGGTCGATGCCACCGCGACCAATCCATGCCCGTCGGTGCAGCTCCCCGATACCACCCTTGGGTGAATCGATCTTGTAGGCGTCACCTAGTCGGCGACTGAGCGAGATGAAGCCGTGGTCGGCCGTGATGACGACGCGTCGCACGCCTGCCTTTGCCAATTTGGCAACGACCCGCGGAAGTGTTGCTTGCGTGTCGGCGAAAGTGCTCCAGGCAGTACTCAGCATGCCGACGCCGTGCTCTCCGCCCGCGTCTAGCTCGACCGAGGTGACGAGGACGACCTTTGATCCGGCGATGTCCTGGGCGAGGGCCTGCTCGCCAGCGAGCACACACGTGCTCAACTCGAAGGCCGCGACTTCCCCCATGGCGCCGCGAAGCAGTGCCTTCCGTGCGTCCGGGCTCGGTACAGGAACACCGCCCACTCGAACGACGAGTTGGCCCCCGGCTTCGTCGACGGCGAGGGATTCGTCTGCGCCGGGACAGAGGTCGGCCATCCCGACTGGGGTGATGGTCGGAGCGGCAGCGATGGCGGCGATGAGCTCCACTTTGTTGCCAGCCGCACGCAACGAGTCGGCAACGTCCGTCGCCAGCTCGAAGCGGAAGGCGTCGACCCAAATGTAGGCTGTCAACCCGTCCCCGCCCTTCACATGGCTCGGAAACACTTGGGCTTGGCGAAGCAGCTTTCCCGTGCTGAATCCGCTGACAGAGAGCGCTGTTGTATACCGCTCGATCACGCGTGCGAGCCAGTCCTCGTAAGCAGCGCGGGCGTCATTCACGGGGCTCTCCAAGGTGCCTTGCGCGGCCAGCCCGGTCAGAGCCAGCTCAAGGCGCCGATGGGCTCGGTCCACTCGCCAACCATCTGCGGCATACCAGGCGAGCACCCTCGCACTGTCGCTGGTCGACGGCGGCGATTGTCTTGAGAGCTCACGGCGCAGCTCGGCGAGCCCCAACAGAGCGCGCCAGCGGTTGGCGCTGGCATCGTCCAGTGCCGGCACGAGGGGCGCGAAACGTACCCAACGGCCGCCTGCCCGTGTTTCTGCGAGCCTGACGGCTTCGTCGGCCTGCCCCGCTACCAGGAGGTCGAGCAGGCGGCTAGCCGCGACCCTTTCCAGCCCAGGAGCAATGTCCAGGCCTGCAAGGCCGTCCGACCATGTCGTTCCGTCCGTGAGCACGCTCCCCTGGTCCGCCGCAGCGAAGGCCGCCACTGCAGTCTCCGGGTGCGACGACCACCAATCGTCGATTACTCGTAGTCGGGCGCTTGTTTGCCCCTCGTCGGCGGGAGGGAGTGCCGTCGAAAGCCGCTCCGGCAGTACCCCAGCACGATCGATCGCCTCGAGCAGCACCACGCGGGCTACTAAATCACGCAGCGCCTGGTGGGTTTCCAGGGTCGTGATACCCAATGTGCGCTCTAGTAAGTAGTGCACATCTCCCCACGCGCTCTTATTGTCCAGGGCAACGTCGCGTGTGCCGCTGAGGATCGCGACAATCATGCCAACCTCCGTCAGACCGGCGCCCAGGATCGGGATGAGCGGTACGAGAGTGGGGCCGACACCCGAACTGGCCGCTGCCTCAGCTTCGCTAAATGTTTGCGCAGCCTGTGTTATTGCCTCGATTTGGCTGGCCGCAAGGCTTCCAGCAAGTGCCTGGTGGATGAGCTCGGTCAGTGGGAGCTCGAAACGGTGACCAGCGGCGCGCAGCTCTTCCAGGGGATCTCGTTCGGGCGCGGCGGAGGCGACGTAGACGACGAGCTTTGGGGGATTGGCAAGCGCCAGATCGCCCTCGATGTTGTGTCGCAACTCGATCCAACTGCCTTCGTACCTGGCGAACGACGCGCCCTCCGGGACGAGAGCCTCCGCGACAGCGGAGTACTCCGCGTCACTGTCCTGCCAAACGACCAGATGATGGCGTTGGACGTCTGCCGCCAGAAGCCCAGCTAAGCGGTCACGGAGAAGGCTGGTCACAGCATATTCCTAAACCTGTGCGCAGACGCCCAGGGATAGGCCCCACTCTTGATCGCCAAGAATTGTTCACTGAGCTGGCGCCACGTGTTACGAGGGAACCACTTGGCGAGCGGCGCCGCACACAGAACAAAACCGTCGTCCAGGTCGGGTTGCCACCCCAGGCCGGCGAGGCGAGCGACGTCATCACGCAGTTCCTGCAGCTCAATGGCAAGCGTGCGCTCCTCGTCGATGACCTTTGCTCGGTCGCGAGCCAACCCGCTCGTTTCGTCCTGCAACAACCGGACCCGCTCGGTTGCGGAAGCTAAACGGTGGTCTGCCAGTGTGACCACTGCGTACAACATCTCGCGGCTGAACCTGGGTGCGTAGAGCCAAGCGCTCCAATTACCTGAGGGGATAGTCAATTGCCAGTAGACCGGCGCTTGCCGTCGGCTCTTGGAGTATCGGCCGAGGTGCTCCTTGAAGAACGCCTTGGAGAGGTAGTCGCGTAGTGTCCGCCGCCCCAGCACCCTCACCGCGTCGGCGACGAGATTGTCTCCATTGACCATCGATGCACCTGCGGCCGCCTCGACAGCCGACGAGAAATCGAGCGCGTGACCTGGCTGGTCGAGCAATACGGCGTCGGGCGGAAGCGCCAGCGGATAGCCGGACGGCGCACTGACGGCGGGGAAACCGTCGCTAGCAACGAGCATGCCCGGCGGACACAGTGGCACCGGGGCAAACGGATCGAAGTCGGTCATCGCCATCGGTCCGCGTACATCCCACCTGCCGAAGGCCACCCCGACTAGCCACGAGACGATCCCCGCCGCAGTTCCAGCGGGCTGCTCGGGTGGAAAGATCGCACGTTGGCGGCGGAAGTCGACAAACACCGATGGGTGGCGGCCAAAGGCGTGCGCGAGTACTTCAAGCCTGCGGTCCCCAAAGTAGGTGAGATTCGCGATGAGGCGGGACCCGCCTGAGGTAGCGACGATCTCGTCGATAACTCTTTCCATCGGCTCGACGAGGTATCGCGCCGCGAGATCCTCGTCCGGCAGCGGATCCTCTGGATAAGTGTTCGGATGGAGACCCTGTTCTTCGTCGAGGTAACGGCGACCGTCCTCATCAATTTTGAGGTGCTCGAGCAACAACTGCTCGACCTCATAGCTCTCTTCAATCAACGCGAGAGCTCTGTCTTCGTCCTCACGTTGGCGAGTCTCAGTGAGTTCCGCGACAGTAGCGCCGTCTGGATGACCTAACGCGGTAAAGAGTCGGGTCGTCTCGTCGTGACGGTCCGCCTCGGCTACTGTCTCCACGAGCATGCGACCGCCCTGAGCGAGTTCAGCAGGCGCCGCGGATGAGAAGGGCCATGGCAACTTCTGCACCATGCCGACCTCGTAGCTCCTCGATGCAGCAAAAGACTGCGTCTCGTCTCCGGCCGGCTGCATCGTACCCATCAGCGCGTCAACAGCCCGAGACTTCAACCATGCGAGAGCCGGGTACAGATCACCATCAAGGCGAACGATGTTCCCCTTGTTGCTGAAGATACAGCCCTTCGGTAGCACGCGGATGGCAAAGGCGCTTCCAGTACGGAGCGTCCAAGTTAGCCCGGGAGAGAAGTAAAGCCTAATACTTTGCGGGCGCGAACCCTCATAGGAGCGTATCCGCTCGCCCTCTCGTTGCCAGTCAACCAGAAGATGGATGTCAGCCCAATATGGGCTGTATTCACCCCCCTTCGCGAATGGGACCCAGCCCTTGCCGCGCTGCGTCGCTTCCTGGGTCTGCGCGATCAGGCGGGGCTCAACCTCCCAAAAGAGCCTCACGAACCGAAAATCGTCCCCCGTGGCAAGTCCCTGCCGCGCCTCCCGACCATTACCTTCAAGCGCAGGGAGATCGGTAAATAGCCGGCGGATCGATTCCCCCATCCAGTAAGCCATCGGGGTGCCAGGCACGGCCGCGAAACTCTTCCCCGCAACGCGAAACACACGTCGGTCCCGATCGCCCTGCCTGTCAGCCGCCACCGCGTTCGCAAGACCTGTAGGCCTATCGGTATCCCTAAGGAGCCGTATATAGACTCCGGCGTGGTCTCGGTCAGGTCTTTCAGGCGATAGCACATAGGCGGCGGCCTCGACCAACGCCTCCTCCATCACGCCTAGACCCAAATCAGCGAGTGCTTCCAGGCGGTTGCCGAGCATGACCTCGGTGCGCCACGCTTCGAACGTCTTGAGAAACATCCCGGTTCTCGACGTTATGGCACCCATGTAACCATCGGGTTTGCACAGTTCGACCCCTCGTCCGACGAATGCCGCGTACAAGTTGTTGTCCTTAGTAGGAATCCACGGGTATTCGGCCTTGATGTAGTCCTTTGTCGACGGCACCGGCTCGCCGAACGGCGGGTTCATGAGCACAGCGTCGTAGCGGCTACGGACTACCTCGACAAGGCGGACAGCATCACTAGCATCTGCGGCGAAAAGCCGGTCCGCCGGCGTGGCGGAGGTGGCATCAGCAGCTCGTTGAAGCGCAGCCAGCACGGCGCGCTCAGCGTGGCCAAACGCATCGCGTGCGATCCCTGCAGCTGTGAACAAGTTGTCACCCGTGTCGTCGGCTCCGACGACACCGCGGCGGATCTCGCCTGCCAGCCTCCGTTCAGCCTTGAGGAGCGGTCCCAGTAGGGGTGCGTCTCGCAGGGCTGTCCGCATGGTGTCGATGAGCTGGCGGAGGTCGTGACTGAGGCCTGATTGTGCGCTCGCCCACGCTGCAGCGTCCTCCGGAAGGGCGCGCGCACACACGATGTTGGGGGATGGCAAAGGAGATCGGCCACAGGCACGGCGCGCTCGAAAAATGATCGCCGTCTGCGCTACCTGTACGGCCCTAGGGTCGATGTCGACCCCCCACAGGCACAGGATGATACGAGGGGCTGCTTCGCTTGGAGTGACACCGGCCAGGCCCCACGCAGCTTCGAGTACGTCGTAGCACCCGAGGAGGAAGTGGCCACTTCCACATGCTGGGTCGAGCACCTTGATTTGGGCTAGGTCGAGCGGCGCGCCAGGTACTGTCGGCGGATCGATGAGCAGCGGAAGATGCTTCAGCAAAGGCGTCGACGGATCAGCATCGACTAGCCGCCGGCCGAGAGTGTTGTGCACGAGGAACCGCACCACGTAGTCGGGGGTGAAGAATTGGTTGCGCACGGCGAGTTCACGACTATCGCGGGGGGCGCTGGACTTGCGCATTTCTTGACGCTCTTCGCGGGTGTTAAAGAACTGATAAGCCCAGCCGAAAGTGTCATCAGCGTCCCACAGGCCGGCGTTCTCGGGGTCGGCCAGGAGCGACACGACGGAAGCCAATGCAGCTTTCGACGGACGGAGCGCGAGAAGAGGGTTACGCGGGTCGAACAGTGCCGGCGCATCGACCGCGAGCTCATCCGCGCACTGCCCGAGATATGTCCAGTAACCGCCGGTGTCATCAGCCGTGGCCAACAGCGGTGCGAGGTCGCGTAGCCACAGGCAAAATCCGGCCGACTCGGTGCCGTTGCGCAGAGATGGAGCTAGCACTGCGAGGGCATCCGCGACGCGAATGGCAAGGAGGCGATTGAGGTGGGTGTATGCCACTTCGCGCGTCAACCGCTCCACCGAGGCCTTGGCCGACGTCCCGTCGGCTCGGAGGTAGGCGATCACCGCCTCGAGCGTGCGTCGACGAGCGCGGAGTGCTGCGTCCGGAGCTAGGGCCGCCTCGGCTTGAATGGTGCCATTCGGGAGGATGCCATAGGTGCCGCGCAGCGATTTCTCAGCATCGTCGAAGAGCGTGGCGCGAGCGGCGACGACGAGGCGGGAGAGAGCTTTCCGCTGGAGATCGTCGAGACTACTCACTTGAGCCGCACCTCTTTGCGGTCGCCAAGCAGCTCCGCCACGCGTCGATGAAGACGCTCGACCACGCCAGTGAGTTCCTCGGGGGTGCGGATCAGATCCGGAGCGATCTCGCTAACGTTCACGGTCGCGAGGCGTGCTCCGGCGGCGACGACGTCAAGGGCGTGTGCAACGTCTGCGGCAGTGGACTGAACAGCGGCGAGCCGAGCCTCGAGCACGTCAGTCCCGACGTCTGCAGCGTCGTTCGGTACGAGTTGTTCGAGGCGAGCCAGAGTTTCGGTCATCGCATCGGCGCCGATACCTTGGTAGCGGACGAGCAAGTCGGTCCGCGCTGCTTCCACATGTTTACGCAGCTCAGCCCGCAGTTCAATGAGCTGCTTTGCCCGGTGTGTCGTGATGGTCGAGGTGATCGTCGTGATCCGGCCGAGCTTTCCGGCTAGGTCGCCAGCCTCGAGGATGTCCCCCAGTTCAGCGTGCTGGACCTGGAGATCGTCGGGCAGGTCAGCGGGTGGGTTTACCGCGACGGCCTGGGCGAGGCGGACCTCGGCTAGGTGGCTGTCAAGTAGCGTGACGAGACCGGCGACTACCGAGCGGCCCGCAATTAGGTCGTCCCAAGCCGCGAGGGCGGTAAGAACAGCGCCGTCGTCGTCGCCCGCCTGGAGGTCGCGCGCTGCGTCAGCCACGGTCGCCACCGCTACCGGGATCGGTAGGGCCAATCCGACAAGAGTCGCCCGCACTTTGTCTGCAGCGGCACCGTCGGGCAGGAAGACGGTCCGGGCGGTTCGAGCGAGCTCGTCGGTTGCGAGGTTTACCTTCGAGCCGGTGAGAATAGTCAGTTGCTTCGCTAGCTTGACTCGCTTCTCAACCGGTACGGCATCTTCATGCGGACGAAAGCCCGATGACCGGAACGCAGCAGGGCCCTTAAAGACGGGGTCGAGGCGTTGGTCACCAGGGTTCTTGATGAGCGCGCCCTGATAGCGCACATCGAGCAATCCCGCGCGTACCCCAGCCGCGACGATCGCTTGGAGTACCTCGAGCGAAGCGCCATAGGGGGGAGCGGCAAAATCATTCACGAGTTTGGCACCCGTGACCTCCGTGCCGTAGCTGTGCTGAGTAATGATCTCGTCGAGGACGACCTTGAGCGGCCCTTTCGCCGTCTCGATCTCACGGCCACTTGGCGTGACGCTGACGAGCTTGATGCCTGTGAGCGAGGCTGGAAGACCGTCCAGCGTTGAGTCACGAAGGACGAGTAGAGGGTCGGAGGCCTTGAGAGAGGCGGCGAACTCAGCGTTCCGCGTGTAGATCTCCGGGATCCGTTCCTCAACGATCCTTTGGCCCATCGTTTTGAGGTCGTCGCTCGGCGGGGCGTCGACGCGTCCAAGAAAGACAACCCGCCCAGCGGCAAGGTCCGTCTCGATGCCACGCCGAGCCTTAGTCTCCCAATCTTCGGCTATCCGCCGTTCCCGGGCAACTAGCTCCGCTTCGGCCCCTCCACGGGCACCGACCTGGTGGCGGTCGATCATCTCCCGGCTCTTGTGGAGCTCCTCGAGAGCCTGGTATGTCGCGTTGGACAGTGTGTGGGTCCACCAAATGCGGTTCGAGTTGGTTTTGGTCCTTGACTCGCTCGTGAGTTCTCCGAGCTCGGTCGGTCCCTGCTCGATGACGACGAGGGGGATGTCGCCTTTGGACAACTTCTCGTCACCAACGGTGAGCTCGACGGTGAACGTGCGGTTGGCGGTCGCCGTGAGGCTGCCAAGCGGCCCTTCAAGGAGTTGCTTCCGTCGCCGGTTGATGTCGGCAATTCGAGGGGTTATGGCGTTCCGCTCCCCGATCCACGTTTTACCCTCCGGCGACTGGAGCCGATAACCGGTCGTCCCAAACTCGATGCGGCCTTGGTCGACCAGGGTCTGTAGCGCCACGGTCACGGCTGCCTCGACCGACTCGCCGGCCATCTCAGCGTGGAGCAGCACAGCGATATTGTGAGAATCGAGCGTCAGGTCTCGCACGTCCACGCACAGCGAAATGACCTTCAGCACACGCGTCACCAACGATTCCTGACCGTTCTGGGCAGCCACCTGGTCAACCTCGTCGCGCCAGCGCGGCGGGATTATTGACTCCCATACGTTGTAGGCGGCGTCAAGCGTTGCGAGCGCACCTATCTCGTCACCGCCGATGCCCAGGTCGTGCGAGATTACGAGCTGTTGAGTGAGCCACAGCAATGTGCGGCTCGCGCCGCCGACCATTCCGCCCTCGCGGCGAGCAGTGACGGCGTCAATGAAAAGGCGTACCTGGTAGGGCAGGAGGGGGTAGAGGCGGACGACTTTCTCCTCCGCCAGATCAGTTCCGCGCGACCCAGTTAGCTTCACGTTGGCGTTCAGTTGGTTGCGCGTCGCGGCAAACTTTGACCGCACGGCGGCCTGGCCTTCGGCTGACTTCTCGAGCACCCGGACAGCCACGACATCCTCAATATCTGAGGGCAACAGGTCTACCCGGAGGTTACGAGCGAATCGGTCCTTCAACCGCGCGATTTCCGTCCGGCTACCCTCCAAGGAGTCGACGAAGTCTTCGAGCCGTTCCTGACTGGTTGCTACGAGCCAAAGGCGGTTGCTGCGCATCTGGAACGCCTCGGCCATGCCGTTCAGGTCACCTACTCGCTTGAGATCGCGGGCGACATATTGCCCGGCCTCATCGGCAACGAACATCACCCTGGTTGCCCCACCACCCCTTCGCGCTAAGAGCAGGAGGCTGCGCTCCGCGAACGACTGCGCAGAGAGATCAATTTCGAGATGACCACGAAAGAAGCTGTCGGCGGCCGGGAACTCGTCAGGCTTCATGTCATGAAGAACCCGGCTCATCTCGCTCTTCACGGTCGGGTCATGGTGGACGTCAGGCCACGGCGTTCCGTACAGCTTCTCGTACCGCTCGACGAACTCCGCGTAGCGGTCCTCTCCCTCAAGGCGGATCTCCCACTCCGCGAGGTGGAATGAGGTCGAGTACCCGAGCCTGTCGAGGAGCGCTCTATAGAGCGGCAGGACGATGCTCTCGCCCTCGTTGAGCACATTGCGTGACGAGAGCAGGTCGACCAAGACGATCACCGTCTTGGCGCGACCGTGTATTTGCGTGGTCAAGAGCTGTCTGATCCGTGGCGCGGTGGTGTGATCGAAGAACCAGTCGCAGGCAGGCTTACCGGCTAGGAGGGGGTTGGCGATCAAATACCCTAGAACCTTCGCGAAGCTGGACTTGCCTGAGCCGAAGAAGCCCGATAGCCAAACGTTCGTGTCCTCGGTAGGGTTGTCGATTGTCTCCTGGTATGGATCAAGTACTCGTTCGAACGCCGACTGGATCCGCTCCGTGGCGACATACTCTGTGAGCTCCCGGGCGACCGTGGCCTCGTCGTCAAGCTCCACCTTGATAACTTCTTCGATGCGTCGCTCGATCGGGCGGCGGAAGACCTCAGCGACCTTCACTTGTCATCTCCTCTCGGAATGATCATGGCGCGGTAGCCGTAATGCGGCGGCAAGACGTCGAGGAAGCTCAGCCCGAACCCACCGTGGAGCCGGCCAGGATAGAGAAGGGTGACCGGCAAGCGGACCCGCCCCAGAAGTTCGTCTAGCAGCCCGGACGTCCGGATGGCCGGGTAGAGCGCTCCGGCTCGGTACAAGAACACCGCCGAGGGTGGCGACACGTCATCGACCGCGGCAACGATCCTATCGGTCAGCGAAGGCGGTCGGCGAAGGAGGTTGCCAATCGACTCAATGGCGTCCCGAAGGCCGGACGGCCCGCCATCTTTTTCGGCCGCGATGATCGCAGCCAGTCGGCCGCTCTCCTCGATGGCTTGCCAAAAGAGGTCTGCAAGCGAGATGGCGACGCAGTTGATGTGCCTAGCTTCGAGCCACACCTTCAGGTCGGTGAGGTCGCGCCGAACCCGGTACTCCTGGTTGGGAAGGTACTGGTACAGCTGATAGGGCCCGTCTCCCGCTGCCTTGGCGTAGAAAGTGACGATATTGTCGGCGACCTGCTGGATGCTCCTAGGCAGCGGCACGGACTGCCTCCTCGACGCTGCCGACGTGCCAGTCGATGCGGACCGCCGTGCCAGCTCGACCATACGTAAGGACGCCAGCCTGTGTCGCCTGGTGGAGCAGGTCGTCGACACGGTCCCGGCTGAGCAGCCAGCGGCGCCATACTCGCGAGGACTCGATACTGGCGGACGACGTGCCCTGCTCGTGCAGCCGGAAGGCTACGTACGCAAAGCCGCCCAAGGACAAATGAGGCGTGGCGAACCGCTTGATCGTTGCTCCGTCGAGGACCCCGAAGTCGCGCAGTGCGGCGAGGAGCCCACGCCCGACCTTCGTCCGCACGATAGGTGACCACTCCGGTAACACCCCGGCCGTCGTCTGTTCCGCGAGCCATGCCGTCGTGTCGTCGATCGTTATCCGCAGACGCCCAGCGTGGTAAAGCTCGAAGCACAGGCCTTCGGCGAACGCTGCCAGGAGCTCCTCGTCGCGGCTCGTTTCGTAGTACGCAGCCTCGGCAAAGGCGCTTTGGTTGCCGAGGAGGTCCTTTAGCGCGGCCATCACCTGAGGCCCCGGTGCTACGAGCCGAGGGGCGAGACACCGCAAAAGGACGTCGTCGAGACGGCGGCGCGTCGCCTTTCCGAGAAGGTTCCCGTCGGCGACGTGCCGGAGGTTGACGTCACCGGGCTCGGCGAGATCCCACACCTCGACCAGCCGTCGGGCGTCCGGGAGGAGCGCCCCACCCTTTTGGATGTTGACGGTGAAGGACGTCTTTGTCATGCGAGGTCGTAGTACGGGACGGCGAGATCAGGGCCCTGGCTGACGTAGGCGGCCGCCAGTGTCCGAGCTGCGGACTCTGCTAGCTCGGGATCGGTGAGAGCGTTGGCTTGGAGCTTTCCGAGGCGGAGGGTGTTGCCGATCCGCTCACTGGGTGGAGCCGCGCCTGTCAGCCCGGCCAAGGCCTGGTGGCCATCGTCCCGACTAGCCCAGCCTCGTACCTCGTCGACGAATGACCGGTCGCCCCCCGTCTTCAGTTCTGCCAGCAAGGCGAGCGCTGCTGCGAATGCGGGCAGCGGCTCACCGAAGAGATGGACAACGTCATCGCGTTCGGGAAGAGCGTCAGCGTGGCGCTTTGCCGCTGACAAGACGGCGAGCTCAGCTCCAGCTACCACAGCTGTACGCGGAAAGAGGTCAGGCAGGACGTACTCGCCGACAGCATCGAGGCCGTGTGAGCGCCACCAGCCCGCAAGGTCAGCCTCGCCGAGTCGCGCCACCGCAATGACGAGGCGTGGCCCGTCGGTTTCGATCGTCACTGCTGACCCGAATCGGGTAGAGACTGTTCGTCCACGGGTGTCCGTTGCGTGGGTCCATTCTTGTACAGGGCGCTCATGACCGCGTCCAAGGCGCTCCGCAGGCGTTCCGCCCTCGCCGACGTGCGGACGAGGTCGTGACTCGCCAATCACCTCGACGACGGCCAGAGCGACGGATCGATGGACGGCCCGGGGCATTGGATGGACAACAGATGGACAAGCGGGACCTCTCTGGGGCTTCCAACTCCCGCCTTACCGCCTCTGACCTGCCCTTTTTATCGCAGCCCCAACGGGGTTCGAACCCGTGCCTCCACCTTGAGAGGGTGGTGTCCTAGGCCGCTAGACGATGGGGCCGAGCGGTGTCCCAGTGTAGACCAGGGCGATCGCGGGCTGGTCCGCCGG
>Ga0182030_10008510_pt1 | contig 21226 bp, 22 predicted proteins | sample 812S3MmetaG_FD_121299 | JGI IMG/M metagenome (GOLD analysis project Ga0182030, IMG submission 121299) | Permafrost microbial communities from Stordalen Mire, Sweden - 812S3M metaG (Illumina Assembly) | ecosystem: Environmental > Terrestrial > Soil > Wetlands > Permafrost | place: Sweden...
TGGATCTCCGCTTCCGTCGCTTAAAGCCGAATTTCCGCCAGCGCGGCGAGCAGCCGCGCAGTCTGCGCGGGCGTGCCCACGGTGATGCGCAGGTAATCGGCGGTGCGCGGCTTGGCGAAATGCCGGACCAGCACCGCCCGGGCGCGTAGAGCCGCCGCGAGATCGGCGCCCGCAATCCCCGGTTTGCGCGCGAACACGAAGTTCGTCGCCGAGGGCAGAACCTCGAAGCCGAGCCGCGACAGTCCCTCCGTCATCGCGTCGCGCTCCGCAATCACCTCTTTCAGTCGCGCCTGAAAATAGGCTTCGTCCTCGACCGAGGCGAGGGCGCCGGCCAAGGCCGTCGCGCCGAGAGGATAGGAGTTGAAGCTGTCCTTCACCCGCACCAGCGCCTCGATCAGCCCGGTGTCGCCGACCGCATAGCCGACCCTTAAGCCCGCCAGCGCGCGCGACTTCGAGAAGGTGCGCACGATCAGCAGATTGGGATAGCGGGCGATCAGCGGCAGCGCGCTCTCGCCGCCGTAATCCACGTAAGCCTCGTCGATCACGACGGGAATGTCAGCGTGTCCGGCGACGAGCGCCTCGATCCCGGCGAGCGGGTGCGCGATACTGGTCGGCGCATTGGGGTTGGCGAGGATGATTGCGCCACACGGGCGCGCGTAGTCCGCTATCCGCACGCGCAAGTCGGTGTCGAGCGGCACGGTCTCGTAAGTCACGCCCGTCAGTTGCGCATAGACGGGATAGAAGCTGTAGGTCACGTCGGGAAACAGCAGCGGCTTGTCGTGCTTGAGCAGCGCGGCGAAGGCGTGCGCTAGCACCTCGTCTGAGCCGTTGCCGACAAAAATGTTTTCGGCGGCGACGCCGTGATACGAGGCGAGAGCTTCGCGAAGGGCGCGCGCCTCCGGGTCGGGATAGAGCCGCAGGTCGCCGCTCGCGGCGGCGCGAATCGCGTCGAGCGCCTTCGGCGAGGGCGGGTAGGGATTCTCGTTGGTGTTGAGCTTGACGAGGTCGGCGATGCGCGGCTGCTCGCCGGGGATGTAGGGGTGCAGCTCCCTCGCCAGCTCGCTCCAATAGGGGTTCATGTTCGCTTGTCTCATGTTCGTTTGCGGATTAGCCGGCGCGGAAGGGCCGGGCAAGCCGCCTTGGAACCGCCTCGACCTGTTCCGGCGTTGTGCTAAGGTCCGGCCGGTCTAACCGAGGGGAAATAAGCGATGCGTTGGGCGGTTTTCGCGTCTATTGCGGCGTTGCTGGTGGGTTTGACCCCGGCGCAAGCGCTCGACAAGGTCACTTTCGGAACCAATTGGCTCGCCGACCCCGAGGCGGGCGGCTACTATCAGGCGCTCGCCGACGGGACGTTCGAGAAATACGGTCTCGACGTCAAAATCCTGCCCGGCGGGCCGATGTCGAACGGCGGCCTGCTGCTGATCTCGGGCAAGATCGAATTCTACATGGGCGGCGACATTCTCGGCGACTTCTACAATGTCGAGCACGATCTGCCGGTCATCACGGTCGCCGCGCATATGCAGAAGAACCCGCTCATCATGATGTCGCATCCGAAAGCCGGCTTCGACAAATGGGAGGATCTGCCGAAGGCGACCGCCATCGTCTCGAAGGGCGCGGTTGCGACTTTCTATAGCTGGATGCGCACCGCCTGGGGCTTCAAGGACGAGAACGTCAAGCCCTACAACTACAATTCCGCGACCTTCATCTCCGACCCGCATTCGATCCAGCAGGGCTACGTGACCTCGGAGCCCTATTCGGTCGAACAGCAAGGCCACTTCACGCCGAACGTGTTCCTGCTCTCCGACTACGGCTATTCCAGCTATGCGACGACGATCATCGCCCGCCGGGATCTCGTCGAGAAGCAGCCGGACATTGTGCAGCGCTTCGTCGACGCCTCCACCATCGGCTGGTACCACTATCTCTACGGCGACAACAAAAAAGCCAACGACGCGATCAAGCACGACAATCCCGAAATGACCGACGATCAGATCGACTATTCCATCGCCAAGATGAAGGAGTTCGGCATCGTGGATTCCGGCGATTCGCTGACCAAGGGCATCGGCGCGATGACCGACGAGCACATGAAGGACTTCTTCGACAAGATGGTGAAGGCCGGGCTGGTCAAGGCCGATCTCGACTACAAGAAAGGCTACACGCTCAAATTCGTGAACAAGGGGGTGGGGCTCGATCTCAAGCCGAAGTGACTATCTGCAGGGCATGAGGATCTGGCTCAAGAAACCGCTCGCCGTTCTCGCCGAAGGCGCTGAGGGCGGAATCGTCGTCAACGGCGCAGTTATAGCCGAGCTGGTTGCGCGCGGCGCCGCGCCGGCGGCGCCGGTGGACGAGACCTTCGACGCCGGCCGCCACGTCATCCTGCCCGGCCTCGTCAATGCGCATCATCATTTCTACCAGACGCTCGCGCGCGCCCATCCCGCCGGGATGCGGCTCGATCTCGTGCCGTGGCTGGTCGCGCTCTATCCGATCTGGGGCCGGATGAACGAGCGCGATCTGCGCCTGAGCGTCCGCGTCGCGTTGGCGGAACTGCTACTGTCGGGATGTACGACGGCTGCCGATCATCACAACCTGTTCCCGCCTGGGTTGGAGCACGCCATCGACGTCGAGGTCGAGGAAGCGCGGGCGATGGGCGTGCGCGCGACGATCACGCGCGGCGCGATGAGTTTTGGCGCAAAGGACGGCGGGCTGCCGCCGGACAACGTCGTGCAGGACGACGACGTCGTGCTCGCCGACTGCGAGCGCGTGGCGAGGCTCTATCACGACCCCGCGCCCGGCGCGATGACGCGCATCGCCTTCGCGCCCTGCTCGCCCTTCGCCGTGCACAAGCCGCTGATGCCCGAGCTCGCCGCGCTCGCGGAACAACTCGACGTGCGGTTGCACACGCATTTCATGCAGGTGGCGGACGAGGAGCGCTTCTCCATCGAGGCGCATGGCCTGCGCCCGGTGGATTTTCTTGAGAGCGTCGGCTGGCTTTCGCCGCGCGTCTGGCTCGCGCATGCGGTGCAGTTCAACACCGACGACATCGCCCGCCTCGGCGCGGCGGGCGTCGGGGTGTGCCATCTCGCCGCGGCGGACATGTGGCTGGCGGCGGGGATCTGTCCGGTCGCAGATTTCGAGGCGGCCGGCGCGCCGGTCGGGCTCGGCGTCGACGGCTCGACCTCCAACGATTCCTCCAACATGATGGAGGCCGTGCGGCATTCGCTCATGCTGCAGCGTCTCAGATACGGGCCGCGGGTGACGCCCTATGACGCTTTGCGCTGGGCGACGGAGGGCGGCGCGAAATGCCTCGGCCGCGACGACATCGGCCGCATCGCGCCGGGCGCGCAAGCCGATCTCGCGCTGTTCAGCCTCGATGCGCCGCGCTTTTCCGGCGCGCAGGACCCGCTCGCCGCGCTGGTGCTATGCGGAGCGCATCGCGCCGACCGGGTGATGGTCGGCGGCGTCTGGCGGGTCGTCGATGGAGCGGTCGTCGGGCTCGACCTCGGCGCGCTGCTCGCCGAGCACCGTCAGGCGGCGCGCAAATTCGCCTGAGCGAAAACGCTGCGAGGCGTCTCTCGCAATTGCGTCGCCCGCCGCCATCGCTATATTGACGGGTGGCGGACTCGAGCGAGATACATGGGCGCGGACTTAATCCGGTACGACCTCCTGGTTCAGGACGCGCTGCGCTCTGTCGTGAGAAAGGTTCTCGCCGACGCCGCGCGCGACGGCTTGCGCGGCGAGCACCATTTCAACATCTCGTTCAAGACCCACGCGCCCGGCGTCAATCTGCCGACGAGCATCAAGCAGCGCTATCCCGACGAGATGGCGATCATCCTGCAGCACGAGTTCTGGGATCTCTCCGTCGGCGCCGATCATTTCGAGGTCAGCCTCAACTTCTCGCGCCGGCCCGAGCGCTTGACGGTGCCGTTCGACGCAATCACCGGCTTCAGCGACCCTTCGGTGCCGTTCGGCTTCAAGCTGGAGCCGCGGACGGCGGAATCAGCGAGCCCGGCGGCTCCGGCTCCTGCGGTTGCGCCCGCGGCCAAATCCGGCAAGACGCCGGCGAAGGCCGAGACGAAGCCGAAGCTCGTCGATGCGCCGAAGTCAGCGGAAAAGCCGGCCGAGGGCGAGACGAAAGTCGTCTCCATCGACGCCTTCCGCAAGAAATGACGAGCGAGGTCGTCAACCTGCGCCTCGCCCGCAAGCGCCGCGCGCGCGAGCAGGCCGAGAAGACAGCCGCCGATCGGCGCGCGCAGTTCGGCCGCTCCAAGGCGGAAGCGCAGGTCGAGGAGAAGCGGCGCGATCTGGTGGCGCGCGCGCTCGACGGCCACCGCCGCGACCGGGCCGATGAGCCCTGACCCACGAGCCTTCGTCAAACGCTCGCTGACCATCGCCGGACATCGCACGAGCCTTTCGCTCGAAGCCGCCTTCTGGCGCCGGCTGGAGGCGGTCGCCGCCGCGCGCCGTCTGTCGCTGAGCGCACTGGTGGCCGAAGTCGACGCCGGACGCGGCGAGGCGAACCTGTCTTCGGCGCTGCGCGTGTTTGCGCTCGAAAGCGCTAGCGCACTGCATTTGACGGCAGACGCCGGGACTCCCTCCCCCTTGACGGGGGAGGGTTGGGGTGGGGGTGAAAACCGCTGAGTTTTCAGGATGTGGCTACCCCCCCTCCCTAGCCCTCCCCCGCAAGGGGGGAGGGGACTACCGCGGATTCCAACCAACTGCCGAAAGCGCTAGCGCACTTCCGTAAACGCCGGACGGACCGGAGGCGTCGGGACTGCGGCGGCGCGCGAGGCGGCGTATTCCGCGTAGGGCCCGAGATAGTAGTTCATCAACCGCCGCCGCTCCTGCTCCGCCTCGAATTCGGCGATCTCAGCCTCGCGCCGAGCCATGAACAGCCAAGCCTTGCGCGAGCGGTTGAACATGGCGCGCTCGCGCACATCGGCCTGGAAATTCTCGATTCTGTCGTTCTCGCGCTCGATCGCCTCCGCCGCGAGCCCCGCCGCAAGCAGCGCCGCATTGACGCTGCGCGCGTCGCCTTGCGCGGAAACTTCGACGCTCGGCGGCGGCCCGCTCCAGAACGGCCCGACCTTGGCATGAACCAGCGTCTCTTCGAGGCCCAGGCTCGCGTCGGACAGCGCGAAGCCGCCGGAAACGCTCGCGCTTCCCTCGGGCAGGGCGAACTCTACGGGTCCGAAGCGCAGCGCGCCCGAGCTCAAGGACAGCGCGCTCTCCTGCGCCGCGAGCACGAGCGGTCCCTTGTCGAGTTCGGCGCCGATAGCGGCTTCGATCTTCTTCTCTTCCAGCATCGGACTGGCGGATTGTTCGATCTTCTTGAAGGCGCGGCCGAGCGCCTCCGGGTCGAGCCGGGCGACCTTGGCTTCAACGACCTTGATCCGGCCGGAGCCCGCCAAGCCGCCGATCAGCGCGGCGGCCGTGTCTCCGGCGCCGGCGAAGTCGATGCTGGCGTCGAACCGCCCGCGCGCGTTCGGCCGTTCGAGCGCGACGCCCTGCAGCGCAAGCGCGCCATTGGCGGTCGCCAGCGTATTGTCGCGCCGAAGGCTGAGCCGCCCACTGGCCTGGCCGCCGTTCAACGCCAAGGTCAGGTCGTCCAGCGCGAGGCGGTCGCGATCCATTCTGAGCCGCGTCGCCGCCGACCGGCCGACGCCCAAAGGGGTATCCAGCGCCGCGATCTTGAGCGCGACGTCGAGCGCCGGCGGCTTCAACAGCGCCGGTCCGAATTTCAGCTCCGACCACGCCCCCGGACGGGCCGCGGCCGGGCGGCCGAGCGCGAGCGAAAGCAGCGCCGGCAGCGACGCATGGTCGAACTCCAGCGCGCCGGCGATGGACGGCGCGGGCTCGGGCAGGGCCGGGGCCGCGTCGGGCGAATTCGCCAGCGCCGCGAGTTGTTCGAGCGTCATCGCGTCGCGCGGCGGCGACCAGGACAACGAGCCGCTCACCCGCGCGCCCGCGAGCGCGCCTGCGATTTTGCCGAATTCGGCGCCGGCGGGGCTCGCCCGCAAGTCCGCCGCAAGGCCGGCGGGGGCGGCGACGCCGGCGCCCGCGCTCGCCATCCCGAGCGCGGCGAGCGCGGGGAACAGATCGGCGCTCTTCAGCGTCAGCGGCCCCGAGGCCTCGGCCTGCGGATTGAGGGCGCCGCTCCAGTTCAGTTCGGTTCCGGCGAGCGCGAGCCGCGCCTTGCCCTCGAAGCCGCGATCCCATTGGCCGGTTCCGTTGAGCGAAAGCTCGGCCCGGCCCGCCGCGCCCGGCGGAATCTTGGCGCCGAGCTTGCGCAACAGCGCGCCCGCGTCAGGGGCGTCGAGCGTCGCCTGGGCTGAGATGGCGTCGACAGGCGCCGGCGCATGGCTCAGCGTCAGGCCGAAGCGCGAGCCGGCGATGGCGCCGTCGGCCTTGAGGAAGTCGAGCGAGAACGGACCGGCGAGCGGCGGCCCGTCGCGCCGCGCCTCGAAGGTCGCCTTGACCGAGCCGAGTTCGTCGGCGCGGCTTTGGAACCAGCGCGACAGCGGCCCCGGCGCGGCGCGGGCGAGCAAAGCCGCGAAGTCGTCCAAGCGGCCGGCGTCGAGCTTCACCCGCGCCCAGCGCCCTGTCGGCGCGGTCTCGCCTTCGGCCTCGATGGTCGCGCCGCCGAAATCGGCGAGCGACAGTTTCTCCAGCGTGAACTTCTGCGCATCCTTGCGGGCGCGGACGGCGAGCGACCCGCTCTGCACCGTGGCGAGGCCGACGCGGGCGACGCGCAGCGTGTCGGCCTTCAGCCGGAAGTCGAGATCGGCGTCGCCGAGCCAGTCGAGCCCGGCCTCGACATTGGGCGCGGCGTCGATGTCGAGCGCGTCGGTGGAGAGGTCGAGAAACAGCCGGCCGCGGCTGCTCGGCGAGGGCAGGCGAAACACGAGGCCGCCGTCGAAATGCGAGGCGCCGGCGTGCAGCGTCAGGTTTCGCGCGGCGTAGCCTTCCGGGGAAAGCTCGACGTCGGCGGCGGCGGAGACGCCGCCCGCAGGCAGCGCCGCGCCGAGCGCCGCAAGCCGCGCGGCGAGAGCCGGATCGCCCTCGGCGGCCCAGGCGGCGAGCGACGCGAAATCGCCCGCCGCGCCCTCGCCGCGGCCGCGGAAGATCGGCGCCGCGCCAAGTTCGAGCGCGCCGTCGAGCGAGACGCGGCCATGTCCCGGCAGGCCGCTTGCGAGCTGGAGCCGCATCGCCCCGCCCGGCGCGCCGGACAAGGCGACGACGGGAGTCTCCAGCGACCGGGCGCCGAGATAGGCGCCGCCGCTTTCGAGCCGCAGCGAGAAATTGGCGAGCGGCGCGTCGCGCTGGAGCGCGCGTCCGGCCAGCGCCGCGAAGACGTCGATCGCGCGCGAGGGCGGCGCGAAGGTCTCCTTGTCGCGCCGAAGCAGGGCGTCGATGTTGAGCGACTTGGCCTTGAGCTCGGCCTCTAGCCCCGGGCGCCCACCGAGGGTCAGCGAGAGCCGGCCTTTGGCTTCGAGCGAGCGCGCCTCGGAGCCAAGACGGATGTCGGCGTCGGCCATATCAGCCGTATCGCCCTGGCCGGCGATCTCGCCGGCGATCCGCCACGGCCAGCGGCCGGCTTGCGGCGCCTCCGCCTCGCCGGAGAGCGTGAGGGCGCCGGCGAAGGCGGGGGCGGCGGCGAGAACGAGGCGGCCGTCGAACTCGGCGCGCGTCGCGCCGGACGAGACGTCGGCTTTCACGGCGAGCGTGTCGCCGGCGAAATCGCCGGTCGCGAACTGGTAATCCGCGCGCTCGCCGGCCAGCGCAAAATCGCCGCCGCCGCGCCAGGGGCCGCGCGCCGAGTGGGCGGAGCCGTCGAAGTTGAGATCGGCGAGGACGATTGGAGATGAGTTCCGCCGCTCGATCCGGATATCGGCGTGCGAGGCGCGGATATGGCCGAACTCCAGCCGGCTTTCGTCGGGCGGACGCAGGGCGGGGCCGATGCGAATCTGCGGCCGGTCGAACACGACGTCGTCGAGCCGGATCTTGCCGCCGACGAGGTTGGCGAAGGCGATCTCGAAGCGCATCGCCGGCGCCTTGAGCCAGGGCGCGCCGCGCGGGCCGATGGCGACGCCGGCCGCCTGAAGATAGGGCGTCGGCAACAGGCGCAGCGTAACCGGGCCGGAGATTTCGACCGGCGCGCCGATGCGGGCGGCGATGGCGTGCGCGACCAACTCGCGCCGCGCCGACCAGTCGATGAACGGCGGCGCGATCAGCGCGACCGTGAGCGCGGTCACTAGCGCGATGGCGACGAAGGTGAGGAGGTTACGCAAAGCTTCGGGACTGTCCGCTCGTGCCTTTGCGGCCTAGTCCCGGAGTTGGGCGGATGCGTGACGGGCTCAATGTCCGAACATCGCCGGCGCCGCTGCGCAATGCAGGCCGCCGTCGAGCGGCAAAATGGCGCCCGTCGTGTAGGCGCCGGCGCGGCCGGCGAGAAACAGCAGCGTTCCCGCAAGGTCCTCCGGCGAGCCGACGCGGCCCATCGGCACCGTGCCGGCGGCATGGGCGCGGCCGTCGTCGCTGCCGATGGCGAACTTGGTCATGTTGCTCGGGAAGGGGCCGGGCGCGATGGCGTTGACGGTGATGTGGCGCGAGGCGAGCTCGGCGGCAAGGATGCGGGTGATGTGATGCACTGCCGCCTTGGAGGCGGAATAGGCGTAGGCGTTCTCGGCCTGCGTGACCGTGCCCATGACCGAGCCGAGGTTGACGACGCTCGCCGGGCGCTCGGGCGTCGCGCCTTTGAGCAGCAGCGGCGTCAGGAGCCTCGTGAGCTGGAATAGGCCGGTGACGTTGATGTTGAGCACGCGGTCCCAGGCTTTCCAGGGATAGACCTCGTAGGGCTCGCCCCAGCTCACGCCGGCGTTGTTGACGAGTATGTGCAGCTCGCCGGTGCGACGGCGGACCTCATCCGCCAGCGCGGCGACGCCGGCCTCGCTTTGCACCGTTCCGCCGAAGCCCTCGCAGGGGCCGATGGCCGAAAGCTCCTTCGCCGCCGCCTCGCAGACCTCGGCCTTGCGCGAGGCGATGAGCACGCGGGCGCCGGCCGAGAGCAGGGCCTCGGCGCAAGTGCGGCCAAGCCCCGAGCCGCCGCCGGTCACCAGCGCGACGCGGCCCTTGACGGAGAACAGGTCGGGGAGTGCGAACATGGGCGGGCGGTCCTCCTGGCGTTGATGCTGCTATAGCAGGCTGGCGCACAGGGGGAAGGGCGGCGGCACGGACAGTTCGCGCAGGAGGGATTTCAGGGGGTTGGGCGCCGTTTTGTGAGCCCGACGGGCCGGTTGCGAAGCATCTTGCGTGATCGGGCCATATGGACTAAGTCCAGTGGACTTAGTCGGATGGGCGCCAGACATGGACATCGTTAATATTCATGAGGCCAAGACGCATTTGTCACGGTTGGTCGAAAAGGCCGCCAAGGGCGAGGCGTTCATCATCGCCAAGGCGGGGAAGCCGCTGGTCAAGGTGGTTCCGCTTGAGGAGGCGCCCCCGAAGCCCGCGCCGAACCCTATCGGCTTTATGAAAGGCCGCCTCCAGGTGCCCAATGATTTCGATCGAATGTTTGAAGACGAAATCGTGAAGATGTTCGAAGGCGAGTGATGCGGCTTCTTCTGGATACGCATGTGCTGTTGTGGGCGGCGTGGCGCTCGCCGCGCCTTTCGCAAAAAGCAGACGCGTTGATCCGGAACCCGGAAAACCAAAAGCTGTTCAGCGTCGCCAGCTTGTGGGAAATTGCAATCAAGTTCGCACTTGGACGCTCGGATTTCGCGTTGGACATGGCCGCGCTGCGCGACGGCTTGCTCGTCAACGCTTACACCGAGCTGCCGATCCTAGCGAGCCACGCGATGATGACGGCGCGGCTGCCCGCCATTCACAAGGACCCGTTCGACCGGCTGTTGGTCGCCCAAGCTCTTCAGGAAGAACTCACCTTGCTGACCGCCGACTCCGTCGTCGCGAGCTATTCAGCCGCCATCGTGCGGGTCTAGCCTCGGCGGCTTGACGTTTCCTCCCCGCGCGCCGACATTTGCGCAACCCCGTCGAGGCCCCGCACCATGAAAATCTCCCTCATCCAGATGAACTCGATCAGCGACAAGGCGGCCAACATCGCCGCCGCGACGGCGCTGATCGAACGCGCCGTCGGCGAGGAGGGGCCGGACTGGATTCTGCTGCCGGAGCAATACGACTGGGCCGGCGGGCAGAAAGGCGACAAGGCGCGCAATGCGGAGGCGCTGCCCGGCGGCCCCGCCTATTCGGCGATGCAGGAGCTGGCGGCCAAGCATCGCGTCTTCATCCATGCGGGCTCGCTGATGGAGCGCATCGAGGGCGACGAGCGCATCCACAACACCACCGTCGCCTTCGACCGCAAGGGCGACGAGGTCGCGCGCTACCGCAAGATCCACCTGTTCGACGTCACCACGCCGGACGGCGCGTCTTACCGCGAGAGCGCCACCGTCAAGGCGGGCGAAACGGTCGTGACCTACGATTGCGAGGGCGTGAAGATCGGCTGCACGATCTGCTACGATCTGCGGTTTCCGGCGCTGTTCCAGGCGCTCGCCGACCGTGGCGTCGATCTGATCGCGCTGCCGGCCGCGTTCACGCTGCAGACCGGCAAGGATCACTGGGAGACGCTGCTCAGGGCGCGGGCCATCGAGACGCAGACCTATGTCGCCGCGGCGGCGCAGACGGGCTCGTTCGTCGTCAACGGCGAGACACGGCAGACCTACGGCCATTCGCTCGTCGCCGACCCCTGGGGGCTCGTAGTGGCGAAGGCCTCCGACGGGCCGGGCGTGGTCTCGACGCGCATCGACAAGGAGCGCATCGCCCGGGTGCGGCGAATGATCCCGGTCGCGGAGCACAAGCGGGCGCTTTGACGCCGCTCACTGGCACAGCGATTTGGCGAGGCCCTTGAGGCTCGACTCCAACGCGGCCTCGATCTGAGCCTTGGCCGCCTCCAGCACAGGCCGAAATGAGCCGCCGGTCGAAACGATGTGGATCGTATCCTCGCTGAACACGCAGGACTTGAGGTCGAGCGTGAAGCTTGCCCTCAACTCCGCCGAGGCGTCGCCGCGCAGCAGCGCGGAGTCCGAGGCGGCGCAGGCGAGCGAGCCGTCGAGCGCAAATTTCGCGCGGGCGCCGTCGATGTCGACCTTCAGGGTCTTGATCTCGGCGCCTTCGAACTTGTCGAGCCCCACGGCGAGGCCGAGCGCCTTCACTTTCAGCCGGCTGCAGGGTTTTGCCTGCTCGATGGCTCTGGCGACGGGATTGGCGGCCTGAGCGGCAGGCGCGACCGCGAGGGCGGCGATGAAAACGGCTTGCGCGAGGTTTGGCGTCAAGCTCTGAGTTCCCCTACAACGCAAAAATCGTCGGACCTTCCCGATAATTGCGCTTTTCGTTTGGCCCGTTCCGCTAAATATAGCGCGACAGAAGCGCGCATACGGGATCGATCCATGGCCGACGACGAACTCGACCTCTCCACGCTTTCCGACGACGACCTCGTCGCGCAGATGCACGACGACCTCTACGACGGCCTTAAGGAAGAGATCGAGCAGGGCGTCAATATCCTGCTCGGGCGCGGCTGGGCGCCTTACAAAGTGCTGACCGAGGCGCTGGTCGAGGGCATGCGCATCGTCGGCGTCGATTTCCGCGACGGCATTCTGTTCGTGCCGGAAGTGCTGATGTCGGCCAATGCGATGAAGGCGGGCATGTTCATCCTGCGCCCGCTGCTCGCCGCGACCGGCGCGCCGAAGATGGGCAAGATGGTGATCGGCACCGTCAAGGGCGACATTCACGACATCGGCAAGAACCTCGTCTGCATGATGATGGAGGGCGCGGGCTTCGAGGTGATCGACCTGGGCATCAACAACGGCGTCGAGAAATACCTGGCCGCCATCGAGGAGCACCAGCCGGAGATTCTCGGCATGTCGGCGCTGCTGACCACCACCATGCCCTATATGAAGGTCGTCATCGACACGCTGAAAGAAAAGGGCATGCGCAACGACTATATCGTGCTGGTCGGCGGCGCGCCGTTGAACGAGGCTTTCGCCGACGCCATCGGCGCCGACGCCTATTGCCGCGACGCGGCGGTCGCGGTCGAGACGGCCAAGGCGCTGATGTCGCGCCGCCAGGGCTCCGTGCACGCGGGCTGATCGTGCCTCGAACGGGAGCGCGGCCGTGGCCGACGAGGTTGAGGGCGAGCGGCATTTCGGGCGCCGCCGCGAGGGAGCGAGACGCGTGCTGGTGCTCGCCTGCGGCGCGCTGGCGCGCGAGATCCTGAGCCTGCGCGACGGGCCGCTCGGCGCCTTCGACGTGACCTGCCTGCCGGCGAAGCTGCACAATTACCCGCAGAAGATCCCGGAAGCGGTGCGGGGCAAGATCCGGGCGAACCGCGCCGCTTACGACGAAATCCTCTGCCTCTACGGCGATTGCGGCACGGGGGGCGAACTCGACCGGGTGCTGGCGGAAGAGGGCGTCAAGCGCATCGGCGGGCCGCATTGCTACGCTTTCTACGCCGGCGACGCTGAATTCGAGGCGATGATGGAAGAGGAGATCGGAACGTTCTTCCTCACCGATTTTCTGGCGCGGCACTTCGATACGCTGGTCTACGAGGGGCTCGGGCTCGACCGCTTCCCGGAACTGCGCGACACGTATTTCGGCGCGTACAGGAAGCTAGTCTATCTCGCGCAGACCGACGATTCCGACGCCGACGCCAAGGCGGAAGCGGCGGCTGAGACGCTCGGCCTCGCCTACGAGCGGCGCTTCACCGGCCTTGGCGGTCTTAGAACCTTTCTCAGCGAGCAGGCTTGAACATGGCGAGCCTCGTCATCCTCTACTGGCGCGACATTCCCTCTCAGGTGATCGTCAAGGCCGGGCGCAAGTCGGCCAAGCGCGAGTTGCCGGAGCGGTTCATCCGCGCCATCGACGCAGCGGCGATGCGTTCGGGCGCTTCGGAGACCGACGCCTATCTCGCCGACTGGCGCCGCGCCGACCCCGTCGATTGCGGCGACGATCTCGAAGCGGAGGCTTCCGCCGCGGCGGCGAAGCTCGAAGCCGAGTATGACAACGCGCGGCTGGCGCAGCTCGCTGACAACGAGGGCCGGGCATGAATGCGCCGCTGACGCCGAGCGCGTTCGAGCCGCGCGGCAAACGGCCGCCGCCGTTCCGCTGGCCGGCCGTGCGGCTGTGGAGCGTCCGGCAGGCGGCCTTGCTGGAGCGCGTCTATTACGCGCTGGAGCCGGTGTTCGTGGCGCTGGGGCCTGTCATGGCGCGCATCGGCTTTGGGCGGCTGGAGCGGCCGGTGGCGGCGCTGGAGAGCGCGATCAAGGGCGCGCTGTTCGACTGCCGAATGTGCGGCAAATGCGTGCTGACGGCGACCGGCATGTCGTGCCCGATGAACTGCCCGAAGAACCTGCGCAACGGCCCTTGCGGCGGCGTGCGCGGCGACGGCAATTGCGAGGTCTATCCGGCCATGCCGTGCGTCTGGGTGCAGGCTTACGAGGGCAGCCGGCGTATGGCTCGCGGCGAGCATATCCGCGATGTGCAGCCGGCCGTCGATCATCGGCTGAAGGCCACGTCGTCGTGGCTGCGGGTGGTGCGTGAGCGGACGGAGGCCCGCACTTGAACTTCGAACCGCATCCGCACGACATCGGCGCCGATCCCGGCGCGCCGCTGGTCGATCTGCCCGGCCATAGCTCGCGCGGGCGGCTGGAGCGCGTGCTCCGGCGCGGCGAGTTCGCGATCACGGCCGAGCTGAACCCGCCCGACAGCGCCCACGCGGAGGACGTCTACGAACGCGCGAAGATCTTCGAGGGCTGGGTCGACGCGATCAACGCGACGGATGGCTCGGGCGCGCATTGCCACATGTCGAGCGTCGCGATCTGCGCGCTGCTGACGCGGGTGGGCTATTCGCCGGTGATGCAGATCTCATGTCGCGACTACAACCGCATCGCGATCCAGGGCAACGTGCTGGGCGCGGCGGCGCTGGAGGTCTGCAACATCCTTTGCCTGACGGGCGACGGCGTGCAATGCGGCGACCATCCCGAAGCCAAGCCAGTGTTCGATCTCGACTCGACGTCCTTGCTGGCGATCGTCAAGCGCATGCGCGACGAGGGGACGTTCCAGTCCGGCCGCAAGATCACGACGACGCCGCGCATTTTCCTTGGCGCAGCGGAGAACCCGTTCGCGCCGCCCTACGATTTTAGGCCGCTCAGGCTCGCCAAGAAGGTCGCGGCGGGGGCGCAGTTCTGCCAGACGCAATATTGTTTCGACCTGGCCCGCCTGAAGGCGTTCATGGCGGTCGCGCGCGATATTGGCGTGGCCGAGAAGTGTTTCATCCTGGTCGGCGTCGGGCCTTTGGCCTCGGCCAAGACAGCGCGCTGGATGCGGGCCAACGTGGCGGGCGTGCATATTCCCGACGAGGTCATCAAGCGGTTAGAGGGCGCGAAGAACCAGAAGGCGGAAGGCAAGACAATCTGCGTCGAGATGATCCAGGCCTTGCGCGAGGTGAAGGGCGTCGCCGGCGTGCATGTGATGGCGTATCGGCAGGAGCAATATGTCTCCGAGATCGTCCACGAGTCCGGCGTGCTGAGCGGCCGTCGCCCGTGGCGGCGCGATTTCGTGCCGAAGATGCAGGCGGTGGAGCATCTTTCGTGAGCTACGCCTCGGCCGACCGGACTTGCTTGACGGGCGCCGCGGTTGCGCCGAGCCAGGCGGCGTCGGCGGTGACCGCGGTGAGGCCGCGGTCGAGGCTGAGCGCGAGACAGGCGCGGTCGCCGAGCGAGAGGCCGCGGGATTTGGTGGCGCGGCGCAGTTCGCCGCACAGGCGGGCCTGGAGTTCGGTAAAGGGCGCGATCTCGACGTGGCTCTCCGCGAGCGCCCGCTCCAGAGGCGCCGTGGAGAAGTTGCGCTCTGTCAACTTCGCGGCGGCCTCCGCAATGCTGACCGTCGAAATGACAGAGTCCGGCAGCATGGCCGCGATGGCTTCGGCGCCCGGTTCGTTCCCGATCATGGCGAGCAGGGCTGAACTGTCGATGGCAAAGTTACTCACGCGCCGCCTCCACTTGACGTTTCCCGAACCCTACGCCGATCCGCCCGCTTTCTGCGCCGTCGAGTGCGACCGACGCGGCGCGGGTCTGATGCGTATGTTCCTGCAGGCCATAGCATACCGCAAGCAACGCGCTCCCGCAAATCTCCCGCTTTCTCCCGCTGCAACGGATTCCCCATGACCGAAACCCGCGTCTCCTCCGACAAGAAAGAAGTCGTTCTCGGCTTCGACCGGCCGTTCGTCATCATCGGCGAGCGCATCAACCCGACGGGGCGCAAGATCCTAGCCGCGGCGATGGCGGCGGGCGATTATTCCGGCGTCGTCGCCGACGCGCTGGCGCAAGTTGCGGCGGGCGCCCATATGCTCGACGTCAACGCCGGCATCCCGCTCGCCGACGAGCCCAGGATTCTCGCGGAATGCGTGAAGCTGGTGCAGGACACGGTCGACGTGCCGCTGTCGATTGACAGCTCCATCGTCGCGGCGCTGGAGGCGGGGCTGGCCGTTTACAAGGGCAAGCCGCTGGTGAATTCCGTCACCGGCGAGGAGGAGCGGCTGGAGGTCGTGCTGCCGCTCGTCAAGAAATACAACGCCGCCGTCATCGCCATCTCCAACGACGAGACCGGCATCTCCGAGGACCCCGACGTGCGCTATGCGGTCGCCAAGAAGATCGTCGAGCGCGCCGCCGATTTCGGGATTCCGCGCGAGGACATCGTGGTTGATCCGCTGGTGATGCCAGTCGGCGCGATCAACGACGCGGGCGCGCGGTTGATGAGCCTGATCCGCCGTCTGCGCGAGGAGCTGAAGGTCAATACGAGCTGCGGCGCCTCCAACTTTTCCTTCGGTTTGCCCAACCGGCGCGGGCTCAACGCCGGCTTTCTGCCGATGATGATCGGCGCGGGGCTCACCTCCGCGATCATGAACCCGCTGCATCCGGAGGATCGGCAGGCGATCCTCGGCGCCGACGTGGTGATGGGGCATGACCCGAATTGCGCGAACTGGATCAAGGCCTATCGCGAGCCGCCGGCCGAGGGCGAAGGCGGCCGGCGCGAGGGACGCAGGCGGGCGCGGGGTTGATCGGTTGAGCGAACATCTGGTCGTCTTCACGCCTTCAGGCAAGCGCGGCGAGTTCGAGGACGGCGTGTCCGTGCTCGAAGCGGCGCGAAAACTCGGCGTCGATCTCGATTCCGTCTGCGGCGGGCGCGGCATCTGCTCGCGCTGCCAGATCGATATCGCCGAGGGCGAATTCGCCAAACACGCCATCGTCTCCGGCGCGGAACACGCCTCGGCGTGGAATGCGGTCGAGCAGCGTTATGTCGACAAGCGCGGGCCGCTCAAACCAGGGCGGCGACTCGGTTGTCAGGCGAGGATTTGCGGCGATCTCGTCGTCGATGTGCCGCCGGAATCGCAGGTTCACCGGCAGGTCGTGCGCAAGCGCGCCGAGACGCACGCGATAGAGATCGATCCGGTCGTGCGGTTGCATTACGTCGAGGTCGCCGAGCCCGACATGCACGATCCCACAAGCGACCTACGGCGGTTGCAGAACGCGTTGCGCGAACAATGGGCGATCTCCGACGTCGGCGCGAGCCTGCCTGTTCTCGCCGGCCTGCAGAAGACTTTGCGCGCGGGCGAGTGGAAGGTTACGGTCGCGGTGCGGCGGGGCCAAGAAATCGTCGCCGTCTATTCCGGTTTCGTCGACCGCGCCTATGGCGTCGCCTTCGACATCGGGTCAACCACTATCGCCGCGCATCTGTGCGATCTCGAAAGCGGCGAGGTGCTCGCCTCGCAGGGGTTGATGAATCCGCAGATCCGCTTCGGCGAGGATCTGATGAGCCGCGTCTCCTATGTGATGATGAATCCCGGCGGCGAGAAGGAGCTGACCTCCACGGTGCGCGCGGCGGTCGATAGTTTGATTGGAGAGGCGGCGAGGGAGGCGGGCGTCGAGCGCGCCGCGATCCTGGAGATCACCATCGCTGGCAATCCGATCATGCACCACCTGTTCCTCGGCCTCGACCCGACGGAGCTGGGCGGCGCGCCGTTCGCGCTGACCATCGACGGCGGCTATGAGGCGCGCGCGGCGGAGCTGGGCTTGAGCATCGCGCCGGGCGGCTATGTCTATGCGCTGCCGTGCATCGCCGGCCATGTCGGCGCGGATGCGGCGGGCGTCGCGCTCGCCGAGGCGCCCTATCTCAGCGAGGAGCTGACGCTGATCGCCGACGTCGGCACCAACGCCGAGATCCTGTTCGGCGACAGGCATGGCGTGCTCGCCTGCTCCTCGCCGACGGGGCCGGCGTTCGAGGGCGCGCAGATCTCCTGCGGCCAGCGCGCGGCGCCCGGCGCCATCGAGCGCGTGCGCATCGACCGCGAGACGCTGGACCCACGCTTCAAGGTGATCGGCTGCGACCTGTGGTCGAACGAGCCGGGCTTTGCTGATGCTATCGCCGGGATCGGCGTCACCGGCGTCTGCGGCTCCGGCATCATCGAGGCGGTCGCCGAGATGTTTCTTAGTGGGATCATCGGGCAGGACGGTTTGTTTGACGGGTCGCTCGCCGAGAAGACGCCGCGCGTCGAAGTGGTTGGCCGCTCCTTCGCCTATGTGCTCAACGAGGGCGAGCCGCGGTTGCTGATCTACCAGACCGACGTGCGCGCGATCCAGCTCGCCAAGGCGGCGCTCTACGCCGGGGCGAAGCTGCTGATCGACAAGCGCGGCGCCGGGCCGCCGACGCGGGTGACTTTGGTTGGCGCGTTCGGCAGTCATATCGACACGACCTATGCGATGGCGCTCGGGCTGATTCCCGATTGCGATCTCGCTCACGTCGTCAACGGCGGCAATTCGGCCGGGACTGGGGCGCGCATCGCGCTGCTGAATTTCGCCGCACGCGCTGAGATCGAGGAGGTCGTGCGCCGCATCGAGAAGATTGAGACGGCGATCGAGCCGAATTTTCAGGCCGAGTTCGTGGCGGCGATGGCGTTCCCGCACGCGAGCGATCCGTTCGACAATCTCGCGCGGGCGGTGAAGCTGCCGCAGCGCAAGGCGGCGGAGGGGGGGAGACGGCGGCGGCGGGGGTAGGGCGGACGCTAAATGGAGCTTGAAACGGCGAGTCTCTCTCCGGGATAATTGGCCGGGACAAGCTCCGTAGGCGAAGACTCAATAGCTTTGGATCGCCGGCCTCCGTCATGCCGCGGGCTTGTCCCGGCCCTCCACGTCGGGCCGCGGCGCGACGGACGAAGAGGTTGCAAAGCCGTTGCAGCTTCTGCTGTTTTCGTTTTCCTGATCGATGCATCGGCGCGACGACGTACAAGCCCGGGCATGACGAACCCGACGCGCAGTTTGCCCGGGAATTTGCCCCGGTTAAGAAGCGCCGCAACGCAGCGGCCAGCCTCGACGCCGTGTCTCGGCACAATGCCACAACAACCCGACTCGGAAAAATGTCACGAGGCGGATTCGGCGCCGCGCATTCGTGAAGTCGTCAAACGTACGGCCCGTCGCAATCGAGGGCTGACGCCGGCGCGCCGTCAAAGGCTACCTGCGCCGCTGGCCACTTCAGCCCGAGTTCGGCGCGCCGAACCTTCAAGTTCGGTCGTTTGGCCGGCGGCCGTGTCGGCTTCACTAGGCTAGGCCCGCCGCCTACAATCTCGACTCCATCGACCCTGACAATGAGAAGTTGCGCGTGTTGCAGCTCCAATCCGGCGAAGGCGGCCCACGAAAGACCGGCCGCCGACCTCCTCTGGCCTTCGCCGCCGCTTCGCTACCGCCGTTGCGCCGGCGATCTCGACGTTTCGCTTAGCACTTCCGCGCAGTCAGGATCTGATAGAGACCACCGCACGCGGTTCTTCGATCCATGCCGCCGTAACTGCCAACGGGCGCATAGTCGCGTATCGGGCGGCGCCAAAGATCCAATGCGAACGGCTCCAGCGTCTTCAAGACAGGCGCCATGATGTATCGCAGCGGATTCCACCAGGCAGGCTTGGCGTAATCCACGAGGATGATACGGCCGCCACGCTTGGTCACTCGCCAGGCCTCAGCCAAAGTCCGACGACGCCAGGATTCTGGCTGCTCGTGCAGCAGCAGGAACAGCACGACGACGTCGAACGCCTCATCGTCGAAGGTAAGCGCGCCGGAATCCATCTGATGCAAACCGACTTGCGAGTCGGCCGCAAATTTGGATCGAACGTTCTCCAACTGAACCGGCAAAACATCGATGACATCCAGCCGCCCGCCGCCGTCGCTGACCCGCTCGGCGAGCCTGGGGCTGAAATCGCCGTATGCGCAGGCGACCTGCAGAACGCGTTTGGCCCTGACCCCTTTCAGGCCATCCAAAACGGCGCCGCTAAGCTTCGCGTAATTGCCCCACAGGATCGCGTCGATAATCCACGGATGCTCGAAGCGCTTGACGGCCTCCGGCGTCACATAAGCCCAGGAGTAATGTTTGGTCAGATACTCTGGGATGATTGGCGGCGCCGCAGGCTTGCCCCCAGGCTCCAACTTACCTGCGGTCGAACTATCAAGCTCGCAGGCGTCAAACGATCTATCATCTCGCCACATTGAAGAGCCCCGAAGAAGGCGCCCACCAGCGTTCCCCTCACCGCCGAAGGCTCTGTTCTCAGAGCCTTCGGTATCATATGGCGCCTTACGCGCTCTTGAGGTGCGTCAATGCGCCGCTACACCGCCCAGCTCCGGCCAATCCTTGGCGAGGCTGACCCCGAGCAGAGGCTTGTTCACGCCCTGGTGGCAGGTCGCGCAGTAGACCTTGGGAGAGTCGCCGAGCGGCCCCAAGCGCAGCGCCGGCAGCTCGGCCTTCAGAGGCTCGAGATAGTCGACGTTGAGTTTGCGAGTCATCTGCAACCCATACCAGGCGGTCACACGTTGCGGCTGGCTTTCTTCCCAATTCGTGAAGCTCCGCGAATTGTGACAGAAGTCGCAGTTGACTCCGAGGCTCTTCGAGATCGCGATCATCAGCGAGTAGGTCCGCTCCGTGGACTGGATCGGCGCGCCGTAACCGACCGGCAGCGCTTTCGTGGCCTGGATGCGCACGGGATAGGTCCCCAGTAGCGTATCCGTGAACGGATCCGCCTGCATCGCCGTCGAGCCGTTGACGTCGTTGGGATGCCCCATTCCCTGATTCGTCGTCGCCGCCCCGCCGGCGCCCACCTGCCGCCCGCGGACCCATGTGAATTTCGGGACCGGCGCGCCGCGGTGGCAGGTGTAGCAGACCACGCCTGTCTGTGCGACATGCGAGGTCCAGTTCTTGTTGATGTCGCGCACCATCAGCAACATGCGACGCGACACGCGCTTGGCGTATTTGTCGTCGCTGTACATGTTGTCGCCGTGGCAGTAGTTGCAGCTCTGGTCGGCAGGCGCCACCCATGCCGCCATCGCCAGCATCACGCGGTTGAACTGATCGACCGTCAGGTCGTTCAGCACCTGCACGTTTTGGTACACGGTCGCCGCCTTATCGCCTCCCGGCGGCGCCGGGTCGATCGGGTCGGGGAGCGCGTTGGCGAGCTTTATCAGCCGCGCGGCCGCAGGGGTCGTGAGCTGTTCTTGGCCCACGCCGCGGAAACCGGCTTGGGTCGACAGGATCGGCGGATGCACCCATCCTGCGGTGAACAGCATCGCCACGGTCAGCAGGAACGCTATGACGGCGGCGAAGCCGATTGCGATGTTTTTCATTGCGCGCCTCCCGAGGCAGCGGGGTCAACCACCGGCGGGAACGAATGCGGATAGCTCGGAGCGATGTGGTGCTGCACGCCCCACAGGTACCAGTTATCGACGACCGTGCCGGTCAACAGGATTCCAATTCCGCCCGTCAGTGTCACCAGCACCGCGAACCACCAAGCCCAGCGATGGATCGACTCCATCGTCGCGTTGAAGCCCATTGTCCAGCGCCAGAATAACGCCGCGCGTTCGGCCGCCGTACCGCGGTAGACGATCTGCTCAACCTCGCGCTCGCCGCCGAAGCGGCCGACCGACAGGATCGTCGCGCCATGCATCGCGAACAGCAACGCGGAGCCGTAGAGGAACGCGATTGAGAGCATGTGGAACGGATTGTAGAACAGATTGCCGTAGCGAATGGAGAACGCCGCGGTCCAGTCGAGGTGCGGGAAGATGCCGAACGGCACCGCCTCGCTCCAGTGCCCCATCAGGATCGGGCGGATGAAGCCCAGCACCAGATAAAGCCA
>Ga0182030_10008511_pt1 | contig 21225 bp, 9 predicted proteins | sample 812S3MmetaG_FD_121299 | JGI IMG/M metagenome (GOLD analysis project Ga0182030, IMG submission 121299) | Permafrost microbial communities from Stordalen Mire, Sweden - 812S3M metaG (Illumina Assembly) | ecosystem: Environmental > Terrestrial > Soil > Wetlands > Permafrost | place: Sweden...
ACCCATTTTGACGATCGAATCTTTTTGCATTCGCTCGCTCATGTGAAGTTTGTTTTGTCCATCGTCAGGAGTCTGATTCCACGGCAATGGTCTGAAATCATGGGCTGCCGCCAGGGTGAGCGCGGGCAAGTCTTTGGCTTGTCCATTTGTTGCTGCTGCCTCGACTGCCTGTGTTTTGCCTGCCTGTCTGTCTGGAGCCTGGGCATATGCCTCGCTGTGGAGCTTCGCTTCAGCCGCCTGTGCTTCATGTGGTGAGCTGAGGTCAATCTGCTTGCTTGTCTGCTCCGAACGTTCCGCTACTATGGACATATATATGGCTCCTGCCTGATTTGTGTCGACGTGATTCCCCACCGGATGTCCAGCGGAGTTGATCTTTTAAATGTGAACACAGTAGACCAGGGGTGCGTGCTGTTTGATATTCATCTTGCAGCACGGGAGTGTACTACTGGTAGCCCTACCCGGCGATCCCGATGCTACCTTAATCTCTGGGCTTGTCAAGTTGCGTTTTGTTCAGAAAGGCTTGTATTAATTACAATCCATAATTTGTCCGCGCAAAATCCGGCACAGATTGCAGCTGAAATGGCTCTTCTCGTTGAGTTTGCTTTCGAGTTTAGTGACGCCGCCCCGGAAGCGGATTTCCTTTTGACCGCATGAAAGCAGGGCTTCTTTTGCGCCCGCATCCATGTGACCAGCTTGCATGGCGGCTTTGTAATACTCTTGCGCTCTGGTGTAAGACTTTTGTTGCTCGCAAATAACGCCTATGTTAAATAGAGCATCTGAGTTTCCTGAATTCAGGCGCAGCACTTCTTGAAACAAACGCAGGGCATATTTGCCGTCGCCCATTCCGTATAGATGAAGAGCGCGGCAGTTTATAGACTTTTCCAGATCTCGCGGCCACCAATCTTTGGTGGTGAAATTGCCACCACCGTTTTCTTTAATTGTCGCTTTCATCTTCTCTTCAAGTTGCTTGATTTTTGCCGTTCGTTTTTCATTTTGTGGATCGATGGAGAGCCATAATCCTCTGTTGATGCGGTCAGCAAGCCAGGTGTAAGTGTAGGTGCCTTGAATGTCATTTCTGCGTTCGCAAATATCTGCTAACTGGTCTAATGTTTGTGTGTCTGTTGGTTTGGCATCCAGAAATTTTTCGAAATCTTTTTCCGCTTCGTCCAGGTCATCTTTTCCAAGCGCCAGCATAGCGCGTCGATGATATAGCGCCGCGGTGTCGAGCTTGCTTGTGTCTGCGCGTCGAACTAGTCGCGCAGATCCTGAAGCCGACACGGCACCTTTCAGCACCGGGGGCGGTGGTATGTCATTTAAGCTTGACGAATTATGCTCCGGCTCGGCGCTGCAAGAAACGCGATATAGTAAACAACACAGCAACATGAAAATAACAGCGCCCAAAGAAAAACTTCTCCGCTTTGCTGTTATCTTGGAAAACGAAAATTCGGCAAACCGTTGCATATTCTCTGCTTTTCGCTTATTAAAGTGGCGCGCCATCTTTCAAGACTTTCGTTTTACCTGTGCCTCGGCAAATCGGACACTTTATGTTGTTATCGACATAAGGATTTCCCAAATTATTTCGCATGATTTTATCACCGGCATGAACCTTGCTGAAAAAGTGAGGGCGTCCATCGGTGCGCATTTCCTTCCACCATAATCCTGCACCGATTTCGGGCTCAGGTTTCCACTTAGGGCTATTTGGATTGAGGCATGGCCCCGGACAAACACCTGCCATATAACATGCCAAGACGTTGGCTGTTGATGCGGCTTGGCCTTTTACCGTATAGCTGCGAGCATTCTTTGAAAGCCATTCGTATTCTTTGATCGCTTTGCTGTATATGTGTTGATTGTAGTAGCTTTGCGCTAAAAGGTCATGAATGCTGGTGTCTGTGTAACCGTCTTTGATGAACTGCTGAAGTTGCTTGGTCGCATCCGCGTATTTTTTTTCGGCAAACTTCTTTTTTGCGCTGTCGAAATTTTTCGGTAGAGTAGGAGCGTCCGGCTTGCTTTGCGCTGGGATGCTTGCTTCTGTGAGCGGAGGAGTTGCTGGCGAGGACTGGTCTTTTGTAGTTTGCTCAGTAGCAGAGGCACCGCTATCTAGAGGCGGATTGCCAGACGTTTGGGAACTACCTGTACCCGACTTTGGAGGATCCTGGGCGAATGACGCTGAGTTATAAATCATCGACATGAAAGCGAATAAGCCAATTACCAGCGGGCTGGGTCGCCTCACAGCTCTCTTAAGACCATCATAATCGTCATTCATTACATAACCACCCGCAAGAGACTGTTTCTTAAAAGGCACCATGAGAAAGGAAAGCAAGTTGGCGGCTACCTTGATATAGTCCGCAGTTCAATGGACTTTATTCCACAATCGTTCAGGTTGTAACATCGCGACAATCTATATTGCGTTCTACTCCGACAGGGTGGCGTTTCCTTGATGCTGGCTGGAAGATAAGACGGGTTGCTTAACAAGCTAAAGGAAGACGGTAAAATCCACCTGGCGGGACAGAAACGCGGAAGTCGTTGGGAGGCAAGTCTATAGTCTTTTGTAATTCTATGGGGCACTTGACATATTTGTCTGGGTGGGGATCAAAAGGCAAATGTATCAAAAGACCTAGAATCATTATTTGCCTTGGCTTTTGGGATTTCCTTAGGCTATTTAGACAAGGTCACACATCGTAGATCACCATAGATTTTTCGAGAAAACCAGGCATGATTAGATACAGTCTGCGGAATGAGATAACTGATGCGTCTAACAAGAGGAATTTGTCCAACTGCGTTAATGCTGTTGTCGATCATCGCAAACACTTCGTCGATCGTTAACGCCGAAGAAAAGTGCCCCCTTATCTGCGTCTCAGCATCGAGTACACACATGAGATTACGATTCAATGGAGATGACTTGTGGACTGTAAAAACACTCGATCGCTATTACCGCATGGTTGGACCTGAAGGCAAGCTGGTTGGTGAAAGGCGCCCACAGATTATGGCGAGTCAAGAGATGTGGCGGAAACAAATTATCCGACTATTAGAATTGGTTATGCCCGAGTCTCCACTCAAGATCAAAATCTAGAAATTCAAAACGAGCTACTCAATGACACCATTAAGAAAGCCAGCGCCAGATTCACGTCCCTATCAGAGCCCTGGGCGGATACGACTTCGCCAGCGAAAGAATTGTAAAAAGCGATCACGTCTACATTCGGCTTCCCAGTCTATTGTATGAGTACTACTGATCCAAGAACTAGACATCCATACATTCTAAACCTGCGGATGGCAAAATTAAGAACTTCTTGGGGACACAGTCCATTCTCGATTCGACAAGGCATAATATTATTGCAAGAGCGCATTGGGAACCCATGGATACTGATTCAATTCCGCGTAAGAAGTCGTTAAAAGAAGAGTACGAACGAAGTGAGGACTTGCGGGCGATCATCTTGCCAGCGGAAGAGCCTGTGCGCAGCTATGCTAAACGATTAGAGCGCGCCCTTGCAGAAGAAGATCGCAAAGGCGTGCAAGTAGCGGCAAATGATATCGCTAAGATAATTGCTGAGTCATTCGAAATTCCTGATTCGCCCATTAAAGTGCTTGGTGTGCGCCCGCGAAAAGTCACGGAAAAATCAGTCTTCGAAACATTCGGCGACTATGATACTGAAACAATGAAAATCAGGCTCTGGATGCGAACTGCCATTTTGCAGAAGCCCTCCGCATTCGGCACGCTTTTGAGTACGCTCTGCCATGAACTTTGCCACCATTTGGATTCCGTGCACTTAGAATTGCCAAATACTTATCACACTCGTGGATTTTACGAGCGCGCGGGTGTGCTTTATCACCATATTAGAGATACCCCATTGCGCCCGCTGGTTTGGAATCCGCATAAGAATGGGACATATTCTATCAATTGGCCTGCCACTATGCGCGGTGCTAAACCGCCCCGCTAATACCTGCTGAAATAGCAAATATCGCTTAGCCCTGCTAGTTATTCTTTGCCTTCATGCTTCGTGATTTCGTTCAGAATGGAATCGATATCGGCCTTAAGTGCCTGCACTCGCGGATCAGCAGGACTTTCCGACTCGATGTCCGGTGAGCGTTGGTCGCCAATCGAAATAAATGTATGCACGCCGAACGATGCGCTTTTTATTTCGCGAGACGGTGGCAACTGATTCAGCGGCTCTGCCTTCTTTACGTCTGCTCTTAGTTTCTCGAGCAAGGCTGCCGGCAGGGTCAGCGGAGACTTTGCGCCATCACTCAAGTTAGTAAACTGCACAGAACCATCAGCCGCTATTTCAATTGTCCTTTTACCAGGATTGGTTGCACCGGTTGTTATTACTATCTGATCTGTAGACACTGCTTTATCTCCCGATTTATTTTGCGCTGACGCTGGTTGCTGAGTCTGTGCGCATGATACTAGCGCAGCAGCCAAAATCAATTGTCGCCAAACAGTAATCGATATTGCCATTCAACCATTCCTTAACCGCCCAGAAAAATCATACACCAAGCTCGAAGCGCTAACCTGAATTGCCGGAAGCACTGTGCAGCGAACGATTACAGTCCTCTTTTCAAGATCTAGCCTCGGGAACTTCCCGAATAGGTGTCTGCTTGTGACGGTGTGGAATTCGCAAACATGAACGCCAGAGTGCTTACTACCATGGCAATAGCGGCTCCGCGGCTGAGCTCCGCGCCGCCTCGTCCTCTCGGACGAATGCTTTCTTCGATGGCGCGATCTGCGGCATTTTTCACAAGGCTGCGAGCGCGCTCTTGTGCGGCATTGCCTTGCTGACCGTTTAATGCCAGGCGTAATTCAAGGGTTACTTTCAGATTCTGTCTTTCGTTTGCCAGCTGAGTTTCCAGGGACTGTACTTTAGTTGAATCTTCAACTTTCTTTGACGCATCAGCAAGCTCTTTTGCTTTGCGCACCTGTTCCTCCAGGTCTTTTATTTTATCGCCGCGTTCTTTTTCCAGCTTCTCAATCTCGGTTTTTATTTCGAATTTCTCGCCGCCAAACGTGAGATTCGCGCCATCCCAGCTTGTGACAAGTTTATGTGTGTCTATTGCTGCTGTGACAACACGATCGGACGAGGCAGCATCGCTGCTCACAGGTTTTGCTGTTTGGTTAGCCAGATATTCAGAACGTGCGCCAACGATTTGTTCAGCTTGCGTCGCTATTTTGCTAAGGAACGGTTGCAGGCTGCGCATCGTTAGCGCCATATTTCCCTTCTCGTGCAAAATGTTCAACATGCTCAAACCTGATGCCTGAGTATAAACGTCGACAATAACACCTTTAGCGTTTTCAGCAAGCAGCTTTGAAGGTATTTCGATGATGGCGGGATCGCCCGGCTTTTCTTGCACTACGCGTGGTGCTTTGGCATCGCCTTCGACTAGCTTGATTTGCAAGTTGCGCAAATTGGTTGGCAACTCCGCATCGGTAGCTACACCGAGTTGTTTCCGCATAGCGGCTTTGATTTGTTTGGTGAGGAAGTCAGCTTTCTCGCTATTGTCGGACGGCATGCGCTGCAATGCGCGGTCGGTCAGTTGCTTCAGTGATTCGGTGATGCGGGTTTCGTCAGTCAACTTCTGGAACACTGGGCTGCCTTTTAGATCGGCTTCTGCTGCTGCTGGCAACGCTTGCTCCGGCTTGGCGGTGGCGGGAGCATCGCTGCTGTTGCTGTTTGGCTGAAATAGTTTGTGATAGCCTTCAAGTGCCGTCTTCTGAGCGGCAGCGTCACTGGGAAGATTTAGCAACTTGGCAAAATCTCCCGGCGTTTTGCATGCATCAACAGCATCGTGCAGCTTTATCCATGATTCTGCGTGTGCGCCATCGCCTGCTCCGCGTTCAAGTAATTCATTCCGAACAAAGTCTTTTATTTTTGCCAGATTGTTTCCATTCTTGGCGATGCCGTCTGCGACGATTCTTTCGAAATCGCCTTTGATATTATCGTCTGCTGCCGTGTTGCGCACGGCATGCAAAACCGTGGCGGCGTCAGCCATTTGTGAGAAGCTGTCGAATGAGTGGCGCAGTCTCACTTCAGGCAACGTTTTTGCAAGCTCCGCTGCGTCTTTCTCCGGCATTTGCTTGAGTAACACCAGCGCGGCTGCGTCGTGTGCTGTTTCCACGGATGTTCCGCTCTTTATCATTGCTGTGGCTTTTGATCTGATGGCGTCCGCAGTCGCCTGGTCTACTCCATACAAACCGCCTGTCTGAATATTGCGAACCGCTACTGTGGCAAGTTCATCTGGTCTGAGGTTTTTGAGTTTGCCACTAATGCGGTCCATCTCACTTATCTCAGCCGCGCTGAGGCGACCATTTTTTGCATAAATGTTGACTACGCTTGCGATACTAACGGAATTGACGCGACTATCTTTCAGTGCATTGAACATATCATTTACTGCAAGCAGATCGGTGTTAGTTGCGTTCGGCATTAATTGGGCAATACCGTATACGGTGCGCGCTGTATTGGCGTCAACGCCGAGTTCAGCTTGCAACTTGCTCGTTCGATAGACCTGCGCTAAATCTCCCACTGTGGGAAAGTCGACCTGCGCCGCGCGCGCTTTCAAGAAATTGTCTTTAAGTTCAGCGTTGCTCCAGCCTTCCGCTTCTTTACCCATAGCTGCCTGAAAGCGAACGGCATTTGCGGCGTCGACTGTGGTGACGCTCTCTTTCTGAAGTTCAATCACTTTTCGAACTGCGTCCAGGCTCAAACCGTCTTGCCCGGCTTGCTTCAGCTCGGCATACTTGCGCGCTATGTTGTCTTTATCGGCGTCGCTCAGCTTAGCAAAAACGGCGTCCTTTTGTTCAAGCGTTTCGCGAGTTGTATGCACGTCACGTCCATCTTTGGCCGCGCGCTCACTGGCCTGTTTGTGCTCGATTCCGTCGCTGACCAGCCTTAATTCAGGATATTTCTTCCAAAAAGCTTCTGCAGTCATCGTGCCGGATTTAACAGCTGCCTGATCGCCTGCAATCTTTGAAAACTTTTCGCCAACTTCTTTGAGAGCGTCTATTCTTTCATTGAAACCTTCAGTATCGATATTGTCACGCACGAGCTTGCGTCCGATCGTGGCACCGAGGTCGCTCACCGTGCCGATTTTTCGCAGATCGCCGCCTCCCGGTTTTACGAGTACATCGCCATTCTCATAAATGCGTACTTCAGTTTGCTGGCGAGGCTTCCCGTTTGTACCCACCGAGTCGTCACCGGCAAACTTGAGATATGACAGATTGCTGTACCCGTCTGGCGCCTTGAAGCCTTCCGCTGCATTAACCGTGAAATCAACACTGGGTGTGGTTATGCCGGGCTTGAAGCTGTTGTCTTGTCCACCCAATTTGTTAGCTTCAACAGCCGCCCGCAGTCCGCCGTTGAAAAAATCTGAGGCGCTAGCTATGTCTTCAGCGGAGTCTTGCGCAGATTTTGCAGATTGGGAAAAACGTCTAAAAATTGGGTCGGATTTGTCGAAAGTCTTCGCGATGGTTTGCAATTCTGCTTCCGTGGTCAAAACAGTCTTGGCACCCTGACTGAGAACGTCGGCTTCGAGCTGGCTTTGTACTGGCGCAAAGCTAAAAAACCGCCCTCCTAGTTTTGACTTCAGCTCTGCAAGATCGTAAAGCTCAGGTTTTGCTTGTGTAATTCCTGGAAGGTTGAGCGCCTGCGGTTGTTCGCCTTTGAGATAAGACCCGAGCCTCTCAAGTATTTTCTGTGCGTCGATCTTTCCTGAGGATGCCCCACTTGCCGGATCTCGTCCGATCGAGGAGTTGTCCAGAGTGAGCGCCCAGGGCTGTTTGGGCGTGCCGTCGCCGAAGTTATTGTTCGCAGCCAATTTTTTTACCAGAGTTTTATATGGATTATTTCCTTGCTCTTGCATGGCAAAATCAATAAAAGCAGCCTTGCCTGATTGCAAGTCGACAAGCATGCCGTCAAACTTCATATTATCGGCAGTTGAACTTTTCGCTGATGGAACGAAGACCCATTCTCCCGGAGGCAATTTGCCTTCTTTGACCATTTTGTCTAAGGCGCTTTTGTCTAGCAGCGCGCGTTCTAATGCTTGTCCCGCGGCGTGTTCGTATCCATCACCACGAAGGTTAATCGTGCCATCAGGATTTTTTGGAATCTCTCTTCCATACGGTGCCGACTGTGCCAGCGATTCTGCTACCTGCACCAGTGCGCCCGTGTCCTTCGCGTTGATCAGGCGATCGACAGGAAGGAAAACGCTTTCAGAATGGTTTGCTGTTGTATTTGCCAGACTGCTCAAAGCATTGACGCGCTGCTGTACATCTGGTGTTTTAGCGTCCTTTAGTTTGCCGATTGCTTCTACCAGCTTACGGAAATCAATGGCTGCTGTAGGATTTTTGCTCTGGCTGGCAAGCTCCAGTGAAGCACTGAGATCTGCCTTTTGCTCCTTATTTAGCTTGCTATTGTTTTCGACAAATGCTTGCCAATTGTCTTTGAGAAATCGAATATTATCGTTTGTTGGTGTACCTAATTCTAGAACCGATTCAGCCAGCTCTTTTCTTGCCATGGAAATATTTTCGCTGCGAGCAAGAATCAGGCTGCCATCTGGGTTTTTGCCTTGCAGTGCGTACTCTTCTTGCTTGCCGTTGGCTGACTTTACTAAGTATTTGCTGCCGATATCGAGCGAAGCGTTTGGATTGGAAGCTTGCAAGTCTTCGGGACGCGCAGTGATTTGCTCGCTGCGCGAAAGGTTGATTCGGCCGTCTTGTGTGTTATATCCGCTAATTTGCCAGTCTTTTCCGTTGACCACTACGTTTTGCCCTGCGACAAAATCGCTGGCGTTTGCCACATTATCACCGGGCGTATTTGGTTTGAGCAGCGGCGATGATTCTACGCCATAGATACCGCCTCTGGTATCAAAGATTTCGCTCTTGCCTTTGCTCTCCGGAAATCTAAAAGTGTTCCACACATGCGTGCCTCCGTTGCCGCGCACGATGCTGCTGTCCAGTCCCGTTTCATCGGCGAGAACTTTAAGCAAAAGGGCTCGCTGTGTGCATGCGCCGGTTCCGAGAAAATCCGACAATAGCATGCTTTTCCCGGCATTGTCTTGCATTAGTTGACGATAGCGCTGATCGAGAGCGCGCTCGTTGCCGTCTGCTGGACCCATTAACTTATTTACGTATTCTGCTAATGCCTGGGCGCGCTCGCGTGGTGGCAGATCTGAAAATTGAGTTTTCGCATCTTCAATGATATTTCGCAATTTCGGATCCTGGCTGCGATCCACCACTGTTGCGGCGCGGTCTGTAGCGGAGAAAGTACCGTCGGCAGAAAATTGTCTCAGCTGTCCTGCTGAGCGAAATCCGTCTTCGAGCTTCCCTGAGAATTCGTGTCTGGTGGCATAGTCATTTGATTGCGCAAGTGCCAGTGGGCTTAGCTTGTTTTGAGTTGGCTTGTCTAACACATCGGCAAGATGATCGAGAAATTCTCCGGGGCTCTTGCCGCCGCCTGGCAGATCGCGTCCGGGTGCCGCTTGCACGTCATAGGCAATGCTCAACTTGCCTTTGAATACATCGTCGGATTCTTTATTGATAGACAGTCGCCTGTCGCTTAGCGCTACCGATTGCAGCCCGGGCAATTCTTTCAAAACTGGGCGCCCATTCTCTTCTGCTTTAGTAAAAATTGCGCCGTTGCCATCTTTGTAAAGCTGCGCTGCGCCGAGATCGAGAGTTTGATAAGTTCGACCTTCTGAATCTTTGATCTGGCCGCTCGATGATACAAGCGTTCGCAAATCGGCGTTTCTGTCAGCTAATTCGGCACGGTTTATCACAGCTGCGCCGCTTGCTTTGTCGAATCCGAGCAAGTCGGCCTTTTCGCCATAGTAAGTCGTGTGTCTGTCGAGAAATTTAATTCCGGGTGTTTGACTTACGGTCGAAAATAATTCGCTGAGTTGTTTTACGCTGCGGTCGCCTGACTCCATTTGCTTTGTCGGCAGCTTATCTGTTGCCGCCACATTGTCGTTGGAGCTTTTGTTGGGCTGAGAGGACGAACTCTTAGCCTCAAGTTCGCGGCTGGCTTGTGAGAGCAACTTATCCAATGCCGAAACATGATCGGGTGCGTGCTTATCGCCCTGGTCTTTGGCTTTGGAGGCAGAGTCGTCAACGGAAGCCACCGGTCTTCCCTCCTTATGGAAAGCCCCTAACTGTGGAAAGTATCGGGGATGGCTGTAATATTAACCAGGTGTAATCCCGCAAAATTACGAAGGGTCGGTTTTGTTTCCTGAGAGCGCCGCCCTTCCAAGCGGTTTCACGCGATCCGTAACATGTTGAGGATCCCTTTTACAGCGGGCGGGACTCCCGCGCTCCCGGGGGGAGACACGTGATGTTATTGTTCCCAAATTGGCGACTGAGGAAACCTGGAGAGGATTGGTGGCCTAACGAACGGTGCTGAAGTTGCCGCTGTATTCGTCTGCTTTTGCTGGTCCGCTGCTGCCGGCTACGATGAATGCTAGCGTGGTTACGACCATGGCGATGGCTGCGCCGCGACTCATCGAGCCGCCAGCGCCTTCCTTGGCACCGCTCAGGCGGTCTGCAATTGCTTTGTCTGCGGCTGTCTTCACTAGCTCGTTGGCTCTTGTTTGTGCGCTGATTCCGCGTTCACCATTCATGGCGGCTCGCAGGTCTGACACCACTCTCAAGCTTTGTCTTTCAGCAGCGAGCTGAAGGTCAAGTGCATCGGCGCGCGTGATGTCGTCGGCATTCTTACTTGTGGTAGCCAGTTCTCTTGCTTTGCGTGCCTGATCTTCCAGGTCTTTTACTTTGCTGTCGCGTTCTTTCTCAATGCGCTCAACTTCTGTGCGCACCTTGAATTTCTCGCCGCCGAAGCTGAGGTTCTCACCATCCCAGGCTGTAACAAGCGGCTTCTGTGGGTCAAGTGCGATCTTGCGATCTGATGCGGCGCTGTCGGCAGGGATTGGTGTCGTTTCTTGATTGGCAAGAACTGTTGAACGCGCGCCGACGATTTTCTCGGCTTGTGCTGCTATTTTATCGAGCATCGGCTTGAGAGAGTTCATCGTTGCAGCGGTGTTGCCCTTCTGATGCAGCATGTCAACCATGCTGAGTCCTGAGGCATGCGTATAAGCGTCGACGAGAACACCCTTGGGATTCTCAGCAAGAAGCTTAGCTGGAATTTCGATGACAGCAGGATCCGCGGCGCTTGCCTGCACTACCCGCGGTGCACTGGCATCGCTGTCTACGACCTTGATTTGCATCTTGCGCAAAGATTCTGGTAACTGAGCGTCGGTGGCGACGCCGAGTTGTTTGCGCATGGATGCTCTGATCTGCTTACTGAGATATTCTCCTTGAGCGCCTGCATCACCCTTCGGAAGATCTTGCAAAACGCGATCGCTGAGCTGATTCAATGCTGTCGTCATGCGATCGGCGTCTGTCAGGCGCACGAAAGTTGGGTTGCCCTGTAGAGCAGCTTGAACATCAATGCTGCTGGTGTCTTCTGTTCTAACTGGCGTCGTTGCTTTGTCGTCGCGCTTGTCAGTGTCCGTCGGCTTATCAGTTCCGGCTGGTTTATCTCCAGCGTTGTCAGTTTTGGCTGGTTTATCTCCGGTGGTATCAGTTCCGGTTGGTTTATCTGTTATTGTCTTTCCATCAGCACCCGTTGGTGCTTTGCTGATGTCGCGAGCTGCTTGTTCTACCAACTTGGAATAGGTGCGTCCACCTTCGCCGCCGTTGGGACCGGCAACCACGGTGTCGCCAATTTTGGTGAAGTGCACTTTCCCGTCGGCAACGCTATCTAATGAATAAACGCGCGCTGTACCTTTCTCCAGAAAATACTTGCTGCCTGGTGCTTCGCCTGGAAGTTTTACATTTACCGGTTCAAACGTTTTGTCAAACTCCGCCTGGTTAAGCGATTGCGAGCGGCGATCGCGCAGTGATGTTTCTTCGTTGAGCAGGACGAACGAGTCGCCCTTATCGCCGATGACTCGCCACCCTGGACCATCTTCGGTCACTTGCGCGCGCTGTCCCCAGCGTCCTTTGCCGATTCCGTCGGCATCGGCGTCTTTAACTTCGTGTTCGAAACGTGCTTCGATGAATTGTCCACGCTCACGCTTCAAGCCTTCGCGGTCTTTGTCCAGCCTGTTGCTTTCCTCGTCTAAGCGCGCTGCCTCCGAGCTGAGCTTATCTTTCTGCGTGGCTAGATCCGATTGCTGTAGTTTGATTGCTTCTTGTTGCTTCTCAATTTCAGTGCGAGTCTGATCTAATGCTTTGCGCTCGTCAGCTAAGTTCTGGCTCGTGGTTTTAGCGTCGCCGATTTGTTTGGCAAGGTCTGCTTGTTGTTGTTGCAGAGTTCCTCGTGCTGCTTCCAGTTGCGTTTTCTGCGTTTGCAAATCGTTCTGACCGGCGTCGAGTGTCTGCCGCTGCTCGTTCACTTTGAGCTGATCAGCTACGAGTAGAGCCTGCCCAGTTCTAAGTGTTTCTTCGCGTGTCAGCAAATCTTTCTGCTGACCTGCCAGCTTCTGTGCTTGTTCATTTAGCGCTGTGCGCTGAACAGTGGTCGCAGCCGCTTGTTCTGCCACTGCCGCTTGGTCGGCTTTGAGCCTTTCCTGTCCGGTTACGAGTTCTTGCTTTTGTGTTTGCAAACTCAAGTTGTTGCGAGTGAGGTCTGCTTCGCGGGCATTCAAAGTCGTCTCCCGGTCTGCAATTTGATGTTCTCGCTGTGCAATAGCCTTTTGATCGGCATCTTGTTTCTGGCGATCGATGCCGAGTTGCGCTTTATCGGCGTCGAGTTGTTTGCGATCGAGAGCTAGTTTGCTAGTGCCCGAGTCAATATCTTTTTCTTTGGTGGCAAGCGCGTCTGCCTGAGATTTTAGCGCGGTTTCTTTTTGGCTTAGCTGTGCCTGTTGCGTATTCAGAGCTTCTTGCTGTGTGACGAGTTTGCCCTTCTCGCTATCGAGTTGCCCTTGCTGACCTTTCAAGGCGCTCTTTTCTGTTTGCAGCGTTTGTGACTGCTGATTTAATTGCGCCCGATCGCGATTTATAGATTCTTCTCTGGCGGCAAGCTCTTGCACTTTTGCGTCTTGTGCGTCAGCGGTGGTTTTCTTGGCGGTTTCAAACGCCGATTTGTCCCGAGCCAATTGTTCCTGCGCTGCGCTCAAATCGCCGGCTTGTTTTTCAAGCGCTGATTTCTGGTCTAGCAGGCTGCTTTGTGTCCGTGCAATGTCTTCGCGGTCAGTTTTGATTTGAGCCGCTTGGTTCTGTAGAGTTTGTTTCTCGCCGGCAAGCTGAGTCTGCGTTTTTTGCAAAGTCTCTTGCTCGCCGCTCAGTTTTTGTCTGTCTGTTGCAAGCGTATCTCTGGCCGCGCTGACACGCTGTTGCTCTGTGGCGAGAGTCTGCTGGTCGAGCGCCAGTTGACCACGTTGAGCTTCAATAGATGAGGATGAGGTTTTCAGGCGCTCGGCTTCGGTGCTTTGTAGTTTGGCTGTTTGAGCCAGTGAGTCTTCGCGCGCCGCAATTTCTCGGGCGCGAGCATCGAGCTGTGTTTTATCTCCGTCGCTTGCTTTGCGATCGCTTGCAAGCTGAGCTTTATCTTGGTCCAGCTTCGCCTGTTGCGTGCTGAGTCCGCGCTGAGCTTCGGCAAGTTGGTCTTGTCCAGTGCGCAGTGACGTGCTTTGTGTATCTATCGATTTGGAACGTTCGTCCAGTTGTTTTTGCTGTTCGCCAAATTTAGCCTGCGCGTCACCCAGGGTCTTTTGAGCAGCTGCCAGCTTACCCTGGTCTGCAGCTAATTGAGTCTGGTCTGTTGTTAGTTTCGATTGCTGTTGCACAAGACGTTCTTGCGAAGCATTTAAATCTTGCTCGCGAGTATTGAGCGCGCTGCGCTGTTCTGTCAATTTTTCTCTGTCACTCTGCAATTGTTGCTGCTGCTTGGTGAGCTTTTGCTGATCGCCTGAAAGTTTAGTTTGAGCGTTGAGCAACGTCTCTTTGTCGGCAAGTAACTTGGCGCTGCCATCATCGAGTGCTTTGCGATCGCCGCCGAGCTTTGTTTCGCGTGTCGTCAGCTCCGAATCTTTCTGGCTTAGTCTTTCACTTTCTTGCTGCAATTCTGTAGCTGATTTGGTTTGTTGTTTTTGATCTTCGGCCAGTTTGGCTTGATCGATTGTAAGTTGAGCGCGGCCGCTCTTGATGCTGTCCGCTTCTTTGGACAAAGTTTCTGTCTGCGTGCGGGCTGATTTGTCCCGTTGATCGAGGTCGCCAGCAAGCTTCTGCAATCGTTCTTGCTCAGCATCAAGCGTGCCCTTCTTCTGGCTCAAAGCCTGAGCTGTTTGGTCTTGAGTTTGTCTTTGTGCTTCTACTTCGGCTTTCTGTGAATCGAGCTGTCTGTGCTGAGTATCAAGTCCGATGCGGTCTGTGGCAAGTTTTTGCTGCGCTGAGGCGAGTTCGGCAGACTTTTTGGCTACGTCGTTTTCAAAAGCAGCACGCGAAGTTTCGAGCGCTTGATTCCCAACTAGAAGTTCGTCCTTGCCCTTTTCTAATTCGCCTCGTGCCGATTGTAGATCAGTCTTATCTTGTGCTAGTTGCGCCTGGTCGCGGCCCAATTTTGCCTGCGCTTCCTGTAGGCCGTTTTTCTCTGTGTCGAGCGCTTGTCGTTCGCCGCTTAACTTGCTTTGATCTTGTGCTAATTGGCCTTGCTCGCGGGAAAGGCTTTCCTTTTGTTGTTGGAACGTTTTTTGATCGGTTTCCAGCGTTGCTCTGGCGTCGCCTAACTGGCCTTGCTCAACTTCAAGTAGGGCTCTGCCTGCTTTGAGACTCTTGTCTTGTTTGCCCAAATTGTCAGCCAGACTCGCCAGGCGCTCGGCTTCCTTGCTTTGATCGGCGGCTGTTGCATCTAGCTGTTTGCGTTGAGTTTCAAGTGCAGTTTCGCGCTCGCTCAGTTTGCCCGCGTCTTGCGCTTGCGTTTGCTTGTCTTTCTCTAATTGCTCTTTTGATGTTTGCAGCGCCGTGCGATCCTGGCTTAATTTACTCTGCGCTTCTTTTAGTGCCGCTTGCTGCGTGCTAAGTTCGCCGTTGCCGCGAGTCAATTCTGATGCTTGCGTATCGAGCTGCTTCGAACGTTCTGTAAGTTGCTCTTGAGTCTTAGCGATTTCTTGCTGTGCTGCTTTGACCTTGCCTTGGTCTGCGCCGAGCTTTTCCTGGTCAGCGCTAAGTTTTTGTTGCTTGCCGAGCAGGTCTGCTTGCGCTGTTTTGAGGGACTGTTCGCGATCGTTCAAGTCGCGTTGATTTTGGTTCAGTGTAGTTTGATCTTTTTGCAGCTTTTCGCTAGCTGTATTTAAGGATGTTCTTTCATCCGTAAGTTTCTGGCGGTCGGCAAGCAGGTCTGAGCGATCAGATAATAACTTGCCCTTTTCCCCAGCCAAACTGCGATTGTCTTCGTTGAGTTTGTCTTCTTTTGCTTTGAGTTCAACGTCTTTTGATTGAAGTGACGTTTTTTGCTGTTCGATTTCTGTCTGCGAAATCTGCTGTGTGCGAGCTTGCTCGTCCAACTTCGCTTTCTGTGTTTCCAGCTCGCCGCGTTGCGTTTGAACCTCTGCTGCTTGCTTTTGCAAGTTGGTGGACTGCTCGCCCAATTGTTTGTCGCGCGCACCAAGGGCGGTGTCGACGGACTTGAGGCGTTCCTGCTCTGTTGCTAAATCGCCGGAACGTTTATCCAGGTCTTGCTTTTGCCCTGCAAGTCGCTGCCTCTCGGCGTCGGCCTCCGTTCGTTGCGTGCCGATATCAGTACGCTCAGTATCGAGCTTACTCTTTTCGCCGGCAAGCTCTTTCTGCTTGGCTGCAATTTCAGCTGAACTGCGCGCCACTTCAGTCTGGAAGTTCAGGCGATCTGATGCAAGGGACTGGCGCTCTTGTTGTAATGTCGCCTGTGATTCGGCAAGAGTCGATTTTTGTTGTTCCAGTGTCGCTCTTTCCTGAGTGAGCTTTTCTTGCCCCGAAGCAATTGTTGTTTTGTCAGTGTCAAGTTGAGTCTTCTTGGCAAGAAGAGATTTCTCTACCTGGCTGAGACGGTCACGTTCTGTGGCAAGGCGCGCAGCTTCCTGAGCTTGCGCTTCAGTTGTTTTGCCTTGCTGCTGCCCGATCTGTTCGATCGCTTGCTTCTCTTCTGCTACTGTTTTCTTTTGCGCATCAAGTGCAGTTTGCTGCTGTGTCAATTTGCCGCGTTCTTCACTAATGCGTTTTTCTTCGGCGCTGACGCGCTCATCTTTTGCTTGAACGACTTTCTCGCGCTCGCCAACCTGGGTGAGCTTCTGACCGAGCGTTTTCTGGTCGGCATCTTGCGCTGTCTTTTGCTGTTCCAAGCGCTGTTTTTCTTGTGCAAGCAATTGACGGTCTGATTCGATTTGTGTGCGATCTTTGCCGTTTTTGTCTGCGGCCTGGTCGAGCTGTGCTTTGCGCTCGTCGAGTTGTTGCTGCAGCTTAGTACTGTCTGTTTCAAGCTTTTGTTGTTGTTTCTGCAAATCGCTCAAGCGTGTTTGCAGATCGCCGCGGTCATCGCCAAGCTTTTGTTGGTCTTTCAATAGCTGTTGTTGCTGTGTGAGCAGTTCTTGCTGTTGAGCAACTAACGATGCTTTCGCGTCGTTCATTGCGCGCACTTCATCGCTTAGTCCCTGACGATCTGTATTTAGCTGTAGCCGGTCTGAATTGAGCTGGCTGCGATCAGTCAACAAAGTATCTTGCTCATGCAGCAGCGTCGCTTTCTCATCTTTGAGTTCAGTCGTCTGTTTTGCCAGATCTTTTGTTTGAGATTCAATGGCCGCGCGTTCATCTTTCTGTCGCGCTTCTTCGGCGGCGAGTTTGGTCTGGTCGGTGTCCTGCTTGGTTTTCTGTGTGCCCAGATCTTTCTCGTCCTTATCGAGCTTTGAGCGCCGCTCGTCTAATTGCTTTGTCTGTTCTGTCAGCGATGACTCTTTTTGCGCGACAGTGTCACTGGCTTGCTTTAACTTGCCTTCGGCGTCACTAATGCGCTTCTCTTCTGTGACAACTTTTGTCTCGCGATCGCCCAGTTGTTGAGCTTTATCTTGCAGCGCTTTGTTGTTTTGCTCGAGCTGGTCTTGACCTTGTTTTAACTTGTTCTCTTCAGCCTTGAGCTGCTCTTCCTTAGCTTTGAGCTGCGTTTCTAGTTTTGCAAGATCGCTCGGATTGGGTTTGCTCTCCGGACTCAATGTGCGTGCAAGCGCATCATATTGCGCTCCGCGGGCTTGAGCCGCTGCCAGGTTTTCGACCGAAGTCTTATAAACGAGTTTGTCTTCAGCTCCAGGTTGGACAAGTCTCGTTGTGTCGCCGTCTTTGATTTCTAGCTTGCCGTCGCGTGTGCCGGTCACGTCAAAATCTTTGCCGCTGGCTTTCTCGCGGTAGACAACTTTCTCTTCTTTGCCTTTGAGTGTGGTATCAGATTCGGTGCTTAGTTTGCGTGTTTCGGCAGCAAGCTCACCCTTCCCGCGCAGGCGCAGTTCAAGCTCTGTGCGCAGCGCTTTCTCCGCGTTTTTGTCTGCTGATTCTGGCAGTTGCAGTTTGTAATCAACGTCTTTGGCGGCAATCTTCTTGCCTGTTTTGTCCTCGAAATTTTTGCCGTCGAACTTGTTCCAGTCGAGCTCTTCTTTTGTGTCTCTGGTCTGTGCAACGACACGTCCATCATGAGTTTCACTTTTCCGTTCGACCGTCGCCTTGTCTACGATCGGGCGCACGTCATCTTTGTCGCGGTTGAAGGATTTGAGGGCGCGGCTGAGTCCATAAGCACCGACTCCTAGAGCTGTCAGTGCGGCGATCCATTTCGCTGCGTCTGAGCCGGGCTGCTCCAGCGTGGGCGCCGCTGGTGGTGTGTAGTCGCCCGGGACATATGGTGGTTCATATTTGTACGGATTGGTGCCAGGTTTGTCGCCGGGGTTAGTGCCAGGTTTGTCGCTGGGATTAGTGCCGTTCTTGTCGCCGAGATTAGTGCCGTTCTTGTCACCGGGATTTGCGCCAGGTCGTGTATCGGCTCCAGTGTCAGGAGCGTTGTTCATCATCTGGCCGGTCGGATGAACCAAGCCCGCATAAGCCTGCCAAGACCGCACTCGAGCATCAATCTCGTTTGTCGGATACACCGAAGCCAGGTCCAAGGCCCCTTCGACACGGTCGCCAGGTTTCCTGGTTTTGTCTTGAGGCTTGGCGCCGCGGTCTAGGCTGGGCGGAGTCCAGGCTGCCTGCGACAGAGTGTCGCCGGCTCGCGCGGCGTCCTCTTTGTGCTCGTCCAGAGGAGACTTCCAATAATCGGAAGCCTCATTTTTTCTGACTTTGCTTGATTGATCTGACGAATCTTCGAACGGCATGAGTGTCCCTCGGTTTTTACCACCGCGAACCCAACCAACAGCCTACATTTATCTACCCGGTCGGGAAGATTATTCGACAGCCGGTCAAATATATATAGAAGGATTTTCGGATTTAACCTGAGGTGTTTCCAGGTTGGTGACTCGGGCGCGATGTTTATCGGCGCAAGATTTTCCGATGAATTCATGTCTGAAATGTCAGAGATTTATGAAAATCTGGCGTTTAAGAAATTGATTTTGGAATTTAATCAAACTTGTGCAAGAAAGTCACCTAACTTATGAGCCGTTGAAGTCCATGTGCTGAGTTCGGCAGCCTGTGCGAGGATCGCTCCGCTTGACGTCTTGTCCAAAGGCTAAGCCTGTCGCTTATGAGTCGCTCTAATCCCGCTATTTAAGCTTCTTTTAGCTGCAACGTGCCTGATAATCTGGTTTACCACTGCCAAAGCGGGGAAAAATACAAAAGGGTTTCTGCGAGCATTGAATATATGAGCACAGTACTTTCTCCTGAGCATGACGTTCGCGCATTCGTGGCCAAACGAGTGGCCGAGGGCTTTGATTCTGAGGAGGATATTGTCGAAGACGCGCTGGAGTTTTTCGCTGAGCAATTTGAGGATGCTCATGGGTTGTCTGCCATGGCCAGGCGATTGGCTGCAGAACTAATGGCCGAGCATTTGAAAGAAGAACGCAATTGGACAGCCGACACAGATTGCGACCGACTTGATAGAGCTTTTGATGATTTGGAGCTGCAGGGCATTCTTGCCCGGCAAAACTTTACTTGTTGCCAGACTTGTGGGCATGCTGAAATCTGGGAAGAGATTGAGCAAACTCGACTGGAAAGCGAAGTGAAGGGCTACGTTTTTTACCACATGCAAGACACTGATCGGGTGCTGGAAGAAGGGCGCCTCTATCTTGCCTATGGCGCAGTTGATAATAATGATGAATCGGCCGAGCAGGTTGCTGCACAGATCGTTGATACGATGCGCCGGCATGAATTCCGCGTTGATTGGAATGGTTCTCTCGATAAGCGTGTTTGCGTCGAAAACTTGAATTGGCGTCGTCGGCATCACATTTAGATGAACCCGCGACATGTGCTGAATTCAATGAATTGCTCTGGTCGAGCTGCAGCTTCGGCGAATGATTAATTCTTCCAGCACAGAAAAGACAGCGAAGTTGCTTAACTTCGCTTACCTGGTCTTCATCGCCGCCTGGTCTCTTGGGATAATCTTCTTTATCGGCAAGCGTCTGGTCTTGCACACATTGCTTTCGTGTGCGAGCGGGGGCATGGTTTATGTCAGCGATTTCCTGCGCTTTTATACTGCCGGACAAATCGTACTGCATGGGCAGGGTTTGCATGCTTATGATCCGCAGCTGCAAAAGTCATTCATGGACCTGCTGATTGCGCCGCTGCACGTGTCTCAGGTTATTTATGTCATGTTTGTGCCTTTCGTGTTTGTGTTATCGGCACCGCTGGCAATGGTGCCGCTGCAGACAGCCTATCTCGTCTGGATTGCACTTTCGTGCCTCTTCATTTTTGCTTCGGCATTGTTGATGCACAAGTTCTGTCCGCGCTTCTCCAAGCTTTCGCAGACCTTAACCATTTTTCTTGGCTTGTTTGCTACGATGGCAAACCTGGTCTGCATTGAGAACGGGCAAATTGGCGCGTTCTCGCTTTTGATGAGCACCGGTTTAACGGTGGTTTTCCTGCGCCTAAGAGAGAAAACAAATTGGCTCTTTGATCTAGCTGGGGGCGCTTGCCTGGCGCTCAGCAGCGTCAAACCGCATTACGCCATCTTCCTGGCCATTCCGGCGCTTGCACGAGCGCGCTGGCGCTTGCTCATTTTTGCGGCACTGAGTGAAGTTGTGCTGCTAACAATTGCGGCCCAGTTCATCGGTTGGAGCAACGTTTTCAATTACCCGCATATTGTGTTCGAAGCAGATGCAAACACGACTTTCGGCGCAGCCGTTCCTACGCACATGGTTTGCATTAGAGGGATTCTCAGTTTTTTTATGGCTGATGCGCTTTCGCTTAAGATTTCCATGTTCGTCATGCTGGCCACTGCCGCCGCGCTATTATGGATTTGGCGAAAAACGCCTGCCAGTGCGCCTGTCGATCGCTTACTCTTTGCGTTGACTCTGGTCACTATGCTCGTTTTGAGTCCGCATACCAATCTATATGATTGCTTGCCTCTGGGATTGGCAGCTTATCTGGTTCTTCCGTCAACTAGCTTATCCGAGTTGTTTGCGATCGAACTCAAGCCGCTAAAGTGGCTTTCTGTCTCGTTTGCGCTTTACCCTCTTTTTACCGCGCTTGTATATGTGATTTTTGAATTTGTGCCGGCGTTTGAGCAAAATCCATTGCCGCTTTTTCTCTATCATGTCGGGCTAATGCTGCTTTTGCTGCGCCTCAGTGCAGCCCGAGCTCCTCTGACCTAAAGTTTGGCTTGTAAGGAGAAGCAACTTGCCTGTTATAAGTTCTTCATGCCCAGATCCTTGATGCGGAAAGGAGTGTCAAAATAGTGCGACTCAGAACTTAGAGTTTTAATTGCCAGAGAGGTTTATAGAAATGGCTGTGCCCGTCGAAGCATATTCAGTTATAGTGAGAAATTCCGCGATCGAACGAAAATATCCGGGTGGGCTCAAATCTTATGAACGGAACTCCGCAAACCCTACATTCTGTGCAGATCCGCATCTGAACCGTATCGCATTTATGACTCTCGATGATACCTATGCCCACCTAAGGCGTTTGGAGGCATATGGGCTCACTTATGATCCTGACAGCTCAAATTCTGATATTACTGTAGTTGACCAGGATGGTCTTATCAAACCTTGTCCCTGGCTGAGCTTTATGCACCATCAGGGAATCTTACTAGCCTGGTTGATTGGAACTGAAGTTGGCAGTCTTCATGCTCCGGCTGGTTGGAC
>Ga0182030_10008512_pt1 | contig 21224 bp, 19 predicted proteins | sample 812S3MmetaG_FD_121299 | JGI IMG/M metagenome (GOLD analysis project Ga0182030, IMG submission 121299) | Permafrost microbial communities from Stordalen Mire, Sweden - 812S3M metaG (Illumina Assembly) | ecosystem: Environmental > Terrestrial > Soil > Wetlands > Permafrost | place: Sweden...
CCGACGTGGCTGGTCCTCGGAGCGGATAGCGGCGATGAGCGGTGTCAGGTCGTCGAGCGTACGTGTCATTTCGGCGGCAACACTGGTCCCAACGACGGTCGCGATCTCCATGTCGGGTTGCTCGGCGATTGCGAAGGCAAGGTCCCAGAAAGCGGCGTGGTCCGGCGAGCGTGACCACAGCCAACGAAGGTGCATCTCGAGGCTCGGCCTGATGACGATCGACATCTGCTTGTCCGCGGCAAGCGCGACAGCAACGTCGGCGACGTCTTTGCGCAGCACGAGGCGCGCGGCCGCGTAGTCGAGGAGCACGTGGTGCGCGAAGCCGAGGATGTTGCGGTCGACGACACCGGCGGTGATTGTGCTCTCGACAAGGAGTTGGAGAGAGAGGACTTCGGGGAGTGCTGGCAGGAGCGAGGGGCTGGTTTGGATGTCAGGGCGATGCACGCGCATCGAGCGCGACTCGACTATCAGCTGGCAGACGCGGCGGAGCAACGCCTCGCGGAGGTCGGCGCTCGCAGCGGGTTCGAGGACCCGGAGTTGCCAGTAGCGCTCAAGGAGTTCGAGCTGAGTGGTGATGGGATGCAGATCGTCCGGCTCGACGTCGGCGTCGAGCAGTTGGGCGAGCAAACGCAGGTTGAAGGGTGTCCGAACGAGCCGACGCATGGGCGCCGTCGCGGTCTGCATGAAGGCGTGGACGCTCGGCGCTACGTCGGCGAGCTGGTCTAGCTCGGCGTCAGACAGGTCGGCTATGCAGAAGTGGGTGAGGTCGATGAACTCGGGGTCGAGGTACGGGTCCTCGGCAACAGCGTCGACAATCGGAAAGAGGTTGCGGATGTTGTGGTTGTGGCGGAGATCAAAGCGACGGATGGAGGCAACCACCGTCCACTGAGGCGCATGGCGGCGCACTGCTTGGATCAGGTCGAGGAGGGCTTGTTGCGTTCCATCGCCGCGGGCGGCGTCGAGTGCGTCGATGAGCAGAACTCCCCGTTCGGTGGGCCAGTTTTCGAGGACATCGAGGATGTCGCGCCCGAGGTTGAGCTCGCTGCGGAGCGAGCCGAGCGAGCCACTGTCGAGTTGGTCGGCGGCGAGCGCGACGATGTCAGCGCCGTTTGACCGAGCGAGCTGTGCGAACTCATACAGGGTGGCGCTCTTCCCGCCGCCGGGGTTTCCGACGACTAGGCACGAGGTGTTTTCGGTCAGGCGAATGAGCGCATGTGGTGCGTCGCGGGTGATCTTTGCGCGGCCGTCGCGGAGTGCGATATCTGCCAAGTCTTCAAGCACTGCGAGCGTGCGGTCGGTGCGCGCCGCGAGCAGCGCGATGTCGTCGCGATAGCTGCGAGGCGCGACGAGGGTGATCGACTCTCTCCGCAAGTCCTCTTGAGCGCGGTGGCGGTCGAGCCCGGATTGTCCAGCCGCGTCGCTTGTCACCGCTCGGCACAGCGCGTTCCACGCGTCGCCGGCACGATTGGTGTCTGCGACGACCGATGTGCGGAGGTATCGCAGCGCCTCGCGCTGCGCCGCACCATCGTCACCGGCGAAGTCGTAGACCGACACCGTAATCAAGGAGAGGATACGGCGCAACTCGTCATCGGTGGGCTCATGTCCGTCGCGGCCAGCGACGGCGGCGTTGATGTGCGCGATGGTCGTTTCGAGTGCTTTCGTCCCTTGGTTTCCAGAGGCGGCGTCAAGCAGCGGTTCGTTGCCGGGCCACCCGCGAACGCGGTCGAGGACCATTCGCAGCGATTCGCGGATGGTGCCGCTGGCGCCCGAACCAACGGCGAGGATCAACCGATCATTATCGATGTCTAGCCGTGTTCGCCCGTCGTCGCCGTCGCGGCACGCCAGATATTGGTCGGCGAGTTGCTTAACGGCCTTGCCAAACTCGCTAGTGGTGGAGGTGCCAAGGTCGAGGGAGTTCTTCGCCTGAATGTATGCGCGACCCTCCAGCGAGGTCGATACGAAAATGTCGTCGGTGGGCTCGGCCGTCTCGATCCGAACCGACTCGATCCTCGCCTCACGGGGCCAGCGCCACGGCGGCTCGTAGTCGACCTCGGCGAGCATGCCAACGACGAGTGCCGCGGCGACATTGACCTGAAACTGGACGCCGGCTGCAGTGGCGTGTCCGCCCCCGCCGCGGCCACTCACGCTCGAACCAGTCGCCAATCAGCAGAACAATTCACAAAGCACAGTTTTGCACTGTGACCGGAACCGTGCTCCGGACTTCGCTTCGCACGCGGCCCAGCAGCCCAATACCACAACCGTCGGGACATCAGGGGCATGCATAACCCGCACCACATCTTCAAAATATTAGAAGTCGTGGAAATATCGAAGTAGCGGGGGCAGGATTCGAACCTGCGACCTTCGGGTTATGAGCCCGACGAGCTACCAGACTGCTCCACCCCGCGTCGCTTCTTATGTTCTAGCAAAGAACCAGGCCCTTGGCAGCAACCCCCGTCGCAGCCGACCCGCAGTCGCCATCGCACACACCCCGCAGACGAGCCTCGCTTTTCCCCCGCGCATCCCTAGCATCCCGCCGGTGCGTGTGGCGGTGGTGGACATCGGGACCAACTCAACGCGGCTGATGGTCGCCGACGTGGATCCCGCTACGGCGGCCGTTGATGTCCTGGTGCGCCACTCCAACGTCACGCGCCTCGGCCACGGCGTCGACGCTTCGGGAGCACTGGCGCCGGAGGCCATCGACCGCGTGTTCGCCGTGCTCGACAAATACGCCGCCGAGATGCAGACCTATGGCTGCGAGGCCAACATCGCGGTGCTCACCTCCGCCGTCCGCGACGCCTCCAACGGCCCCCAATTCGCTGCCCAAGTGCGTGAGCGCTTCGCCCTCGACGCCCGAGTGCTCAGCGGCGAGGAAGAGGCGCAGCTCACTTTCCTCGGCGCCATGTCCGGGCGCCCAGCCTCCACCGAGCCCACCGTCGTGATCGACATCGGCGGCGGCTCCACCGAGTTCGTCGTGGGGCTCGGCCACGCCGCCGGCTTCCACGTGTCCGTACCCGCCGGCGTCGTGCGCATGAGCGAGCGCCACATCCACTCCGACCCGCCCGCCCCCCAGGAGCTGCAGGCGCTCGCGCTCGACGTGCGCCGCACCTTCCTCGAGCATCTGCCGCCCGAGGAGCGCGCGCCCGTCATCCGTGCCATCGCAGTAGCCGGCACCGCTACCTCGGCCGCCTCCATCGACCAGGAGCTCGACCCCTACGACCCACAGCGCGTGCACGGCTACCAGCTCACCCTCGCCACCGTCGAACTGCTGCTCGCCCGGCTCGCCGACATGGACGACGAGGGCCGGCGCCAGGTCGTCGGGCTGAGCCCCGACCGCGCCCCCACCATCGTCGCCGGCATGATCCTCCTCTCAGAGGCCATGGCCGCCTTCGACCTCGAACGGGTGGAGGTGTCCGAGCACGACATCCTCTACGGTGGCGCCCTCCGCCTCGCAGGCGTCGGCTGAGCGGGGCTCAGGCCAGGTTGGATTTGCGCGGGTACACCACCGTGGGGTCCGTCAGCACGTTCACCAGCGCCGGCAGCCCTGAGGAGAAGGCCCGCTCGATCGCCGGGCCCACGTCCTCCGCCCGCTCCACCAGCTCGCCGCTGCACCCCAGCGCCTCCACCACCTGGTCATAGCGCGTGCCCGGCCGCAGGTCCGCCGCCACCGAGTAGCCGTAGAGGAACTCCATCGGGTGCTTCTCCAGCGCCCAGATGCCGTTGTTGCCCATCACGCCCACCACGTTCACCCCGTGACGAGCCAGCGTGTCGAACTCCATGCCCGAGAAGCCAAAGGCGCCGTCGCCCACCAGCATCACCACCTGCCTGTCCGGGTGCGCCAGCTTCGCCGCAAGCGCATAGCCGGGGCCCGTGCCAAGGCAACCGAACGGCCCCGGATCGAGCCAGCAGCCCGGCTCGTAGCTGTCGATCACGCGGCCCGCGTAGGACACGTAATCCCCGCCATCGCCGATCACGATCGCGTTGCGGTCCAGCACCTTCTGAAGCTCTGCATACAGCCGCATCGGGTGAAGCGGCGAACGGCCGTCCTCCAGCTCCGCGCGCTCGCCCTCGCGGCGCTCCGTCTCCGCGCCGCGCAGACCCTCGATCCACGCGCTGCTCGCCAGCGCCTTCCCGCCCGCGGCGGACGCGATGCCCTCAAGCGTGGCGCCGATCGCGCCGTAGCACTCCACCGCCACCGCCCGCGGGTGGCTGCGCTCCGGCTGCACCGAGTCCACCACCACTATCTGCGTGTCCTCGCCAAAGGAGCCGCCGAAGCCGAGGCGGAAGTCCATGGGCACGCCGATCACGATCGCCACATCCGCGCCTTTCAGCGCCTGCGAGCGCACGCGCGAGAAGAACAGCTCGTGATCCGCCGGCACGCATCCCCGCGCCAGTCCGTTGAGGAACACGGGGATGCGCAGCGTCTGCGCCAGCTCCAGCAGCGCCTGCTCGCCATGACCCCAGTACATGTCCGTGCCCGCCATGATCACCGGGCGCTCCGCCTTGCTCAGCAGCTCGCCCACACGCTCGATCTCGTCGGCCGCCCCGTCAGCCGACGCCGGCTGCGTGGGGTGCTCGAACATCCGCTCCGGCGCGTCCATGAAGACGTAGTCCAGCGGGAAGTCCACGAATCCCACGCCACCGTGCGGCGCACACGCGGCAGCGAATGCGTCCTCCACCAGCGTCGGGATCTCATCGGTGTTCTGCGGCGTCACCGCCAGCTTGCACAGCGGCTGCACGAACGGCACATGGTCGATCTCCTGCAGCGAGCCCTGCCCCCAGCGCAGCGCCGGCGCGCGCCCGCCCAGCACCACCATCGGCGAGTGGTTCGCCTGCGCTGAGGCCATCGCGCTCATGCCGTTCGTCACGCCCGGGCCCGCCGTCAGCGCGCACACGCCCGGCTGGCGCGTCACCTTCGCCCAGCCCTCCGCCGCGAATGCCGCCGTGGACTCGTGGCGCACGTCCACGATGTCGATGCCCTCCTCCCTACAGCCGTCATAGATCGAGAAGAGGTGGCCGCCTGAGAGCGTGAACAGCTTGCTCACGCCGTGGGCCTTCAGGCGGCGGGCTACAAGCCGGCCACCATGGAACGTGTCTGTGTGCTGCTCGCTGGATGACATGGCTGGACCCTATCCCTTCCCTTGAACGCCGATCGCCTTCCCTGGGGGAGGCCGATCCCATGCCCGGGGTGGGATTCGAACCCACAAGCCCTTTACAGGCCACCGATTTTAAGTCGATTGCGTATTCCTATTTCGCCACCCGGGCTGGCCGCCGGGCCAGTCTATTCGGGCGTTCTCGCGCCCGATTCGCCCGCGATAGCGCAACTTTGCCGCTGCTACCGTGTCTATGAGGCAGAAGCACGCAGCGATCGGACATTCATGGAGGTTTCCGCACTTTCCCATCCGAGCAGCGTCTCGGGCCTTAGAGGCCCGTCCGCTCTGCTGCGCCTGCAGTCCGACGAGCGTCTCATCGCCCTCACCCGCCGCGGACAGCACGCCGCCTTCGAGGTGCTCTGCGCTCGCTACCAGTCGCGCCTGCTCGCCTTCTGCCGCCACATGCTCAGCTCCCGCGAGGACGCCGAGGACGTGCTGCAGGAGGTCTATGCCGCGGCTTTCAACGCCGTGCTCGCTGACGAACGCCAGATCAACGTGCGCCCCTGGCTCTACCGGATCGCGCGCAACCGATCGCTGAACCATCTGCGCCGTGCCACCGCCACCGGCGTGGACTCCATGGATATCCACTTCGCCGAGCATGGACTCTCCACCAGCGACAAGGTGCTGCGCCGCGAGAGCTTCCACGAGCTGATCGCCGATGTGCACGAGCTGCCCGAGACGCAGCGCTCCGCGCTGCTGCTGCGCGAGATCGACGCGCTCTCCTACGAGCAGATCGCCCACGCCATGGAGACCACCGTGCCATCCGTCAAGTCGCTCCTTGTGCGCGCCCGCATCTCGCTCGCCGAGGCCGCCGAGGCGCGCAAGCTGTCCTGCAGCGAGGTCCGCCTCGAGCTGGGCGAAGCCGCCGAGGGTCTCCTCAAGCTCAGCAACCCCGCGCGCCGGCATGTGCGCGGCTGCCAGCGCTGCGCCGGCTTCAAGAAGCAGCTCAAGGAGAACAACCACGCGCTCGCAGCCATCTTCCCCATCGGGCCGCTCTTCATCCTCAAGAAACTGCTGCTGGGCAAGATCGGCTCCGCCTCCGCCGGTGGCGCTCACGTGGCCGGAGGAGCAGGCGCGGGCGCGGGAGCGACCGCGGGCGTCGCAACCGTCGGCGCCGGCGCTGCCGCCACCGGCGGCACGGGCTTCGCCGGAGGGCTTGTCACCGCGGGAGCGGGAGCGCTCGCCACCAAGGCCGTCGCCGGGCTCGCCGCCGCGGCGATCGTCACCGCAGGCGCCGTCGCGGCCGACCACGCCGTCGCTCCCCAGCACCACCACTCCCACCCCGCCTACGCCACCGTCACGGCCGTCCACTATCCAATCGCCGAACCGGTGGTCGTGCGTGAGCGCGCCCAGCCGACCACCGCGAGCTTCGGGGGCCCGCAGCACGATGCTGCTGCCGCCGCACTGCGTCGCGCACGCCACGCCAAGGCCCTCAAGAAGACAACCACGCCGCCCGTAGTCGCTGCCGCACCAGCTGTGAGCGCAACTCCAGTGCCTGCCGCTGCCACGGCCTCCCCCACCGCTCCCGCCACGCCTTCGGTGCAGGTCACCGAGGTGAGCACCGAAAGCACCCAACTTCCCACCTCCGCCACCGCGCCCACGGAAACCGGCACCACCACTACACCCATCACCACCCCCACCGGTGCGGCGGAAACCACCGGCACCACTACCGCTCCCACGGAAACCACGAGCACCGCTCCCACCACCACGCCGCCGCCGGCCGGTGGCACGCTTCCGGAAGCCGAACCGGTCACAGTGCCCAACGACGGCAAAGAATCCACCCCCGTCAAATAGACCCGCGGGCCCACGCCCTCGCGCAGACGGTCCAAGCCGTCCGGCAGCCGGCCTAGCCGAACGAGAAGGTCTTCAACGGGCGCAACAGCACGCCCGTACCAGCCACTTCCAGCGGCGAGGTGACCTGCGTGGTGGCGGTGGTGGATGTCAGCATCACGATGTCCACGCCTTCGCGCGCACCCTTGCTGGAAGGCAGCAGCAGCACGTCGCGGCCGTACATTTCCCGACCTTCCACTTCCGCGGTGTAAAGCACCTGGTAGCCCACCAGATGCGTGTTCACGCGCGTCTTGCCCTCCCCGCGCAGCACAAAGCCGCGATCGCGATGCTGAAGCGTGTGGATGTAGCCGGCCGCATACAGCGGCAACTCGCCAAACAGTTCGCCGCTGTAGCGCGGTATGCGCAGCGGGTCCACCGCATAGGAGTACTTCAGCGCGCCGTCGTCGTCGCGACTCTGCACCTTCACGTAACCGCCCGGATCCGGGTGCACGCGAAACAGGCCGCGGTAGCTGAAGCTGAAGGGCACGGGAGCGCCGTGTGAGTAGCGGGCGTTCTCCAGCGTCAGCCCCAAGCCGATCGCAGCGGCCAACAGCGCCGCACCCAACCCCATCGCCGCCCACCGCCCGCGCCGCGTTGCGCGCTGCCAGCGCGGCGCCAACAGCTGTCCGAGCGTGGGCCCGTACTCGGACTTCATCGGCACCGCAACCATCTATCTAGCGGTCATTCCCCGATCGAGAACATCGACTCGAGGTCGTGGCGCGAGTAGGCGGCGAACGCCACCATCGTCTGCGTGCGCGTCACTCCCGACAGGCCGCTGATCTGTCCCGTCACCACGTCCGCCAGTTGGTCGTGCTGCGCCACCCGCACGAGCGCCACAAAGTCCCACTCGCCCGTCACCGAATACGCCTCCGCCACCCCGTCGATGTCCGCCAACGCGCTACCCAGCGTTGACAGCGCATCGCGCTCCGCCTCTATCAACACCACTGCGTTGGTCATGCTCATCTCCTCACCATCATAGGTCTCCTACGCGTCCGCGGCGCCCGCCTGGAGACCCAACCCCGTCAACAGCCCGATCGCGCCCGCAACCACCTCCGCCAACCAGTTGGCTTCCGGGACATAGAACGCAAAACCCATGCCCACCAGCAGCGCCGCAACGGCGGCCGCGCCCAGCAGGTCGCCCTCGTAGTAGTCGCCTGCTCGCGCCGCCCTCAGGTCTGGAGCCGCCCATGCCGCCAGCAGCGCCAGCGCAGGCGGCGCAGCGCCGCTCAGTATCGGTTCCGTGTACACCGCGCACGCCACCAGCGCCCCCGCGATGCCTGCGCCGAAGAACAGCGCCAGCGTCGTCACCGCGCCGTGGCGCTGCTCGAACAGCCAGCCGAAGATCGACAACGCCACCAACGCCACCATCACGTAGGCACCGTTGAACAGATACACCAGCTGACTCGTGGCCAGCTTCCACCAATCGCCGGCCAGCGGACCGACGATCGCGGTGTGGCCGTAGATCGAAGGTTCCACTCTGCACGCCACCCACGCCAGCGCGCCGATCGCCACCAGCGAGATCGTGGCGTAGGGGCGCGTGCCGGCCCACGCGCTGCTCAGCGAGCTCGATCTGCCCCGACGCGCCTGCGAGCTCGCCCCGCTGCGGCCGCCCAGCAGCGCACGCAGCGGCCCGCGGGCGCGCTGCGGCGTGCTCGGCCCGTGCACGCGCGGCAGCTTCGGCGCGCGGCGTCGCAGGCGATTGCCGCAGTAGGGGCACTCGGTCACGTACGGGCTGACCTCCGAGCCACACTGCTTGCACACCACGAACAGATCAGCACCGGAGGTCATCGTCGATCCATTCTAAGTGCCTCTGGACCATAGGCCGTAAAGCTCTGGAATACTCAACCCCATGAACCTTGGATACGACCAAAAGCTCTACATACTCGCGTTCGACCATCGCGGCTCCTTCCAGAAGAAGTTCTTCGGGATCGAGGGCGAACCCGACGCCGAGCAGACCGCCATCATCGCCGACGCCAAGCACCTCATCTACGAGGGCATGCTGCAGGCCGTGGGAGCCGGCGCAGACCCCTCCTCCGCAGGCGTGCTGGTGGACGAGCAGTTCGGCTCCACCGTGCCCGCCGAGGCGCGCGAGCGCGGCCTGAAACTGGCGATGCCCGCTGAGCGTTCCGGGCAGAACATGTTCGACTTCCAGTACGGCGACGATTTCGGCGAGCACATCGCCAGCTTCAACCCCGACTTCACAAAGGTGCTCGTCCGCTACAACCCCGACGGCGACGCCGAGGAAAACAGCGAGCAGCTCGGCAAGCTCAAGCGCCTCAGCGACTGGCTCAAGCAGAACGACCGCAAGTTCCTCTTCGAGCTGCTCGTGCCCGCCGAGCCCACCCAGTTGGAAGTCGTGGACGGCGACAGCGACCGCTACGACGCGGAGCTGCGTCCCGAGCTGATGCGTCGCGCGATCGCCGACATTCAGGACGCGGGCATCGAGTCGGACATCTGGAAGATCGAGGGCGTGGACGAGCGCTCCGACTGCGAAATGCTCGTCGCCCAGGCCCGTGCCGGTGGCCGCGACGGGGTGGCTTGCGTCGTGCTCGGTCGCGGCGCCGACGACGCCAAGGTCGACCACTGGCTCACGCAGGCGGCGCCCGTGGACGGCTTCATCGGCTTTGCCATCGGGCGCTCCATCTGGTGGGACCCGCTGAAGGCCTACGTGGACGGCAAGATCGAGCGCGCCGATGGCGCGCGTAGGATCGCTGAGAACTTCCTGCGCTTCATCGCCGTGTACGAGCGCGCGAAAGCGTCTGTGGGACCGCACGCACCGGCGGCGTGAGCGCCATGAAGATGCGTCAGAGCATCGCCGACTGGGAGCGCGCTTTCGTCAAGGAGATCACCCTCGACCGTCACCGGCGGGCGTCGCTGCAGCGCACCGCGGAGAAGCGTACGCGCAAGCGCGAGGTGGCCAAGCGGCACAAGCGCGGATCGATGCGCTTCGGGCTGCTCGTGCTCACACTGTTCATGACGGCAGCGATCGTCACCGTCGTGATGTTTCGGACTCTCTACCTGCTGCTCGGCTAGCTGCCGCTGAGCGGCTACACCCCCGCAGGAAAATCAGGCTGCTGCCGATGCTCAGCAGTGGCGGTCGCCCGACAGCTACCTGCTAGCTGTTCTCGCCCAGTTCGCGCAGCGACTTGTCGACGCCATCCGCGTGATGCGCCGCCGTCTCGCCCTCGCTGATTGAAACCGCTCCCGTTTCCCGGTGGATCTCCAGGTAGATCTCCTTGCGGAACACCGGGACCTTCTGAGGGGCCTGTATTCCGATCCGGACCTTCTCGCCCATGACGGACAGCACCGAAACCTCGATCTCGTCTCCGATCATGATGCTCTGGTTGGACTTGCGCGTCAGAACCAGCATTGGGCACACCTTCCTCTTTGCCGATTGGCCTTCGACGCCAGCCCCAACCGCCGAATGAAACAAGCATAGTCCCAGGACCGGGGGAACGCCACGCCAACAGTTCCCCTATCCGAAAGATCGCCGCACGGCGCCTTCTCGGCGGGCTTCGCAACACCGTCAAGATGCCTGCCTCGCGACCTCGTGCCGACGCTTTGCGCTAGTCTCCCGAGCCGTTCATGCCCCGTAGATCTTTGCGCCCGCACCTCAACCAGATTCGCGCCTGGGTCCGTCAGGGCCGCACGGATGCTTGGGTCGCGCACCAGCTTGAAGTGACCGTCCGCGAAATCGAGCAGTTCAAGCGTCAGAACGAGCTCGTCAGCGATGACGACACCGCCGAGGGCGCAGGCGCCGCCTCGGACTATCCGGAGGAGATCGACCTGCGCGCGGAGGACGACGCGCTGATCGCCGCCGAGCTGGAAGCAGCTGAAGCCGAGGCCGAGCGCGCACGTGCGGAGGCCGCCGAGTCCGGCGACTCCGAGGAGGATTCCGAGGAGGACGAGGAGAGCAGCGGCCCGCGCACACGCCGACGCAGCCGTCGCGGCGGTCGTGGCAGGCGCTCAGGAGCCGCGCGCGCGCCCCTGGAGGGCACCTTCGACCACGGCGAGGAGGGCTACGGCCTGTGGCTGGACCCCGCCATCCAGGACAGTCCCATCTACGCTGAGCATTGGGCCGGCCACCGGCCCGTAGAGGTCACCGTGGAAGAGGACCGCATCGTCATTCGCCGCGTCGGCGAGGACGAGTAAGCACCGACGTTCCCGGCCGGCAGCGGGTCGTTGCCCGCAGCCCGCGGCAAAGCCCCTCAGCAAATTAGCTGCGCTGCTCCGACAACTCCAGTCGCCCGCCCGCATAGTCGCTGGCCTCACGCAGATAGCGCCCGAAGGCGGTGTCCGCCACCAGCGCCGACTCCCACGCCCACGCATCGGACGGGGCCACCTTCATCGCCACCTGCAAACACCAGCTGGTGCCCGCTCCGTAGAGGTTCACGAGCTCCTCCGCGCTGAAGCGGCCACCCAGACGCCGGCGCAGCTCCGCCACGATCGCATCGATCACGCGTTCCAGCAACTGCACGCGCTCGGGCGCCGCTTTCTGCAGCCGACGCTCGCCCTGCTGCCACTGGTAGATCGCGTTCTCAAACGACACCAGCGGAGGCTAGCAGCGCTCAGTTGTCCGGCAGCCCCGTCACCACATACTGCTGCTCGCCGCGCTTCTGCATACCCAGCTGGCGCGCCTCAGCTTCGAGCGTCGACTGCTTGCCGAGCTGTGCGCGCTGCTGCAACAGCTTCGTGTGTTCCACCGCCAGCGCCGCCACCACCGCCTTGTCGTGGTGGGACTGCCGCCAGGTGGAGAGCATGTGCACGCCTGCGCTCACGTAGAGGTATACGAGCGCCGTGAGCACGCACAGCATCACCGCCCGTCCCAGCCTGTCCCAGCGCACGCGGCCCGCTGCCAGCGCGCCTGGAGCGCCCCCCGTGCGCTTAGGGGCGGCACGCGAGGAGGATGTGCGCCTGCCGGACGCCGAGCTTGCCGAGGAGGCGTACATGATCCCTCCGATTCGCTACCAGCCGCCAACATCCTGCCGGCGGGCTGCCCGTGGGCGCTATCGCCCGCTGAAGGCGCTGCGACCTGGGAACTGAGCACGCTCGCCCAGCTGCTCCTCGATGCGCAGCAGCTGGTTGTACTTCGCCACCCTGTCCGAGCGCGACGGCGCGCCCGTCTTGATCTGGCCGCAGCCAGTGGCCACCGCGAGGTCCGCGATCGTCACGTCCTCCGTCTCGCCCGAGCGGTGGCTCATGACCGCCGTGTAGCCTGCCGCGCGCGCCATCGCGATTGCCTCCAGAGTCTCTGAGAGCGTGCCGATCTGGTTGACCTTGATCAAGATCGAGTTGCCCACGCCGCCGTCGATGCCGCGCTGCAGGCGCTGCGTGTTCGTCACGAACAGATCGTCGCCCACCAGTTGCAGCTTGCCGCCAAGACGGTCTGTCAGCGTCTTCCACCCCTCCCAGTCCTCCTCGTCCATGCCGTCCTCGATCGACACGATCGGATAGCGCGAGGCGAGGTCCGCCCAGTACTCCGTCAGTTCCACCGCGCTCAGCGACCTGCCCTCGTGCTCCAGCACGTAGGAGCCGCCCTCATAGATCTCGCTCGCGGCGGGATCCAGCGCGATCGCCACGTCCTCACCCGGCGTGAAGCCCGCCGCCTCGATGCCGGCCATCAGCATCTTCAGCGCCTCCTCGTTGGAACTCAGATCCGGCGCGAAGCCGCCCTCGTCGCCCACCGCCGTCGCCAATCCCCGCTCGTGCAGTGTGCGCTTCAGCGCGTGGAAGACCTCCGTGCCCATGCGCAGGCACTCCGAGAAGGACGCGGCGCCGCACGGCACCACCATGAACTCCTGGAAGTCCACTTTGTTGTCGGCATGCGCTCCGCCGTTCAGCACGTTCATCATCGGCACCGGCAGCACGCACGCTGCATCCCCGCCCAGGTAACGCCACAGCGGCAGACCCTGCTCGGCCGCCTGCGCATGTGCGTTGGCCAGCGACACGCCAAGGATCGCGTTGGCGCCCAGACGCGACTTGTTGGGCGTGCCGTCCAGCTCGATCAGCGCGCGGTCCACGCCCGCCTGGTCGGTGGAGTCCGCACCCGCCAGCGCCGCTGCGATCTCGCCGTTGACGTTCGCCACCGCGCGCGTCACGCCCTTGCCTTGCCAGGCGCTGCCGCCGTCGCGCAGCTCTGTGGCCTCGAACTCGCCCGTCGAGGCTCCGGAGGGCACCGCGGCACGCCCCTGTGCGCCGGAGTCCAGCTTCAGCTCCACCTCCACAGTCGGATTGCCGCGACTGTCGAGGATCTGGCGGGCGTGGATTCGCTCGATCTTGCTCATGCGGGTCCTCTCTCCCTGCCCACTATGACGTCATCTACACGCGCGAACGCGGCCGAACCGGCGCTGCTATTCGGTGGAGCTGGCTGCGGCAGCCGCACCCTTGGGTGCTTTGTACTGCTTGCAGCTCTCCACCACGTAGCCGGTGCGGCAGTCCGTTTTGGCGGTCCACTTCGTTTTGAAGTTCTTGATGAACGTGGACAGCGCCGACTGCTGCTTGGTGGCGATCAGCTGCTGTTTGATCGTCGCGCGCTCCTTCGCAAGCGGCTGCTGCGTGCCCGCCTTCGTGCTCAGCACCTCGAAGATGTAGTAGCCGAACGGCGTCTTGATCGGGCCGCTGAGAACGCCCTTGGCGGTCGCGAAGATCGCTTTGTCGAGCGCAGCCTCCTCCTCGCCTTTCACGACTTCCGGAAGCACGCCGCCGTTGGCCTTGCTCGTCGGGTCGATCGAGTCCTTCTTCGCCACCTTCGCAAAGCTGGTGCCGGATTCGACTTCTTTCTTCGCGCTGCTCGCCTGAGCTTCCGTCTTGGTGAGCACGATCTCAATGCTGCGCTTTTCGGGAGTGCCGTAGCGCGCCTTGTTTGCGTTGTAATACTTTTCCACTTCCGCTTCGGTGACAGTTGCTTTTTTGCTCGTCACCTTCTGCTCGATTTTCTGCGGGAGCATCGTGCGGACCTTCACGCGCAGCAGCAGGTCCGACATCGTCTGACCCGACGACGTCAGGAATTTTTCGAACGAACCAGGCGTGGTGAACTGCTGGTTCTTGATTGTCACGAGCTCTTTCTGGACTTCCTTGTCGGTCAGCTTCACGCCCAGGGCCTTTGCTTCGCCGATGATCCAGTCGGCGGATATCAGGAACGAGAGCACCTGCTGCTGGAGCGACTTGTACTGCGTTTCGCACTGCGTCTTGAGCTGCTTGCTCGTGGGCGCCGACTGGCCTTTGGCCGGCTTGGCGGCCGTCGCTGCCAGGTGCGCGATGCAGGCGGAATACGAGGGCGGCACGGGAATCACAGGCTTCGAGCTGGCGCCCGTCGTCGTCGATGAAACCGCTGCCACTTCCATCCAGTGATCGAACGTCGTCTTCGTTATCGGGTAGCTGCCAACCTGCACCACCGCGTCGCCTGCGAGACCGCCGCCGCATGCGGAGAGGCCGAGAAGGGCAAACAAAATGGCGCCTAGCGCCCCGAGAAAACGAAGATTTTTGGTCACGACGCGGGCACTCTAGCGGAAACTGGTGATGAAGTGCTTAAGGAGTTCCTAAGCGGCCTCGCGCATTACCGACAGCAGCGCATCCGCGGCAGCGACGACTGCGGGGAAGCGCTCGACACCGTCCTTTGGAACGCGCACGGAGACCTGTGAGCGGCTCGATTCGTACAAAGCCTCCGGCAGTTGCTCGCGCAGCCGCTTCGCGCGCTTCGAGTCCAGCTCGATCGGAACGACCGACAGGCGGTCGCCGCGGAAGCTGACCGTACGGGCCCCCGCCTGCCCGAACTTGATGCGCGCGCGCTGCAGCGCCAGCATGTTCTCCACCGGCTCCGGCGGCGGCCCGAAGCGATCCTGCAGCTCCTCGCGCAGCCGCTCGATGTCCGCCACCTCCAGCGCACCGGCCACGCGCCGGTGGATCTCGATCTTGGCCTGCTCGTAGGGCACGTACTCCGCCGGCACGTACGCGTCCACGTTCACGTCCAAACGCACCGGCTCCGGCAGCGTCTCGCCCTCCAGCTCTGGCTCCGCCGCTTTCACGGCCTCGTCCAGCATCTGCATGTAGAGCTCGAAGCCCAGCGCCGCCACGTGCCCGGACTGCTCGTCGCCCAGCAGGTTGCCCGCGCCGCGGATCTCCAGGTCGCGCATCGCGATCTTGAAGCCCGCGCCCAGCTCCGTGTGATCGGACAGCGCCGACAGGCGCTGCGCAGCCTCCGGCGTGAGCGCGGCCGCGGAGTCGTAGAGCAGGTAGGCGTAGGCGCGCTCGCGACTGCGTCCCACGCGGCCGCGGATCTGGTAGAGCTGCGCCAGCCCGAACGCGTCGGCGTGCTCCACGATCAGCGTGTTCGCCTGCGGGATGTCGATGCCGGACTCGATGATGGAGGTGCACACGAGCACGTCCGCGCCGCCGCGCAGATAGTCCATCATCACCGCCTCCAATTCGCCCTCGCCCATCTGCCCATGCGCAACCGCAAAGCGCATCCCCGGGCACAGCGCGCGCAGGCGCTCGGCCGTCTCCTCGATGCTCTCCACGCGGTTGTGCAGGAAGAACGCCTGTCCCTTGCGCTCGTGCTCGCGCTCGATCGCACGCTTGACCAGCTCCTCCTCGTACTCGCCCACATACGTCTTCACCGGCCTGCGGCCCTCCGGCGGCGTCTCGATCACGGAGATGTCGCGCAGCCCCGCCAGCGACATCTGCAGCGTGCGCGGGATCGGCGTGGCGGACATGGAGATCACGTCCACCTTCAGCTTCAGCTGGCGCAGCAGCTCCTTCTGCTTGACGCCGAAGCGCTGCTCCTCATCGACGATCAAGAGGCCCAGATCCTTGGCGCGCACGTCGCGGGAGAGCACGCGGTGCGTGCCGATCAGGATGTCCACGCGCCCCTCCGCGAAGCCCTTAATCGCCTCCCGCTGCTCCGCCGCCGTGCGAAAGCGCGAGACGTGCTCGATCGTGAAGGGGTAGTCGGCCAGGCGCTCGGAGAAGGTGCCGTAGTGCTGCTGGGCGAGGATCGTGGTGGGCACCAGCATCAGCACCTGCTTGCCGTCGCCCGCCGCCTTGAAGGCCGCCCGCAGCGCCACCTCCGTCTTGCCGTAACCCACATCGCCGCAGATCAGCCGGTCCATCGGGCGCGGCGCTTCCATGTCCGCCTTCACCAGCTCGATCGCGTCGCGCTGGTCGGGCGTCTCCGTGAAGGGGAAGCGCTCCTCGAACTCGCGCTGCCAGTCGGAGTCCGCCTCGAACGCGTGGCCGCTGCGGCGTTTGCGCTCCGCATACAGGCTCAGCAGCTCGCCCGCCAGCTCCTGTGCGGCGTGGCGGGCGCGCGCCTTCATCGTGTCCCAGCGCGTGCCGCCCAGCTTGCTCAGCGGCGGATGCTCGCCGCCGGCGCCCACATAGCGCGAGATCTTGGCGAGCTGGTCGGTAGGGACGAACACGCGGTCGTCGCCCTGGTATTCCAGGTAGAGGTAGTCGCGCGTGACGCCCGCCACCGTGCGCGTCTCAAAGCCCGCGAAGCGCGCCACCCCGTGGTCCTCGTGCACCACGATGTCGCCCGTGCGCAACTCCGTGAAGGAGCGCAGCGCGCCGCGGCGCACACCGCCGACCCCGCCCTGGCCCGACGCGCCCGGCCCCGCCGCGGAGCCCCCGCGGCGGCGGCGCATCAGCCGGTGCTCGGGGAACACCGCCAGCTTCAGCTGCGGCGCGATGAAGCCCTCCCGCAGCGAGGCGGCGGTGAAGCGCAGCGACGGTTCCAGCACCTGCTTGCGAGCGGCGTTGAGGCTGTCCGCCTCCGCCAGCCAGGTGGCTTTCATGCGCCCCAGGTTGAACGCCGCCCGCTCGCCCTCCCCGCGGCGGGGGAAGGCCACGACGGTGCGGTAGCCGGAGCGCACGAGCTTCTCCAGCTGCGGCTCCGCTTCGGCCAGCGAGCGCGCAACCGTGTCCGCCGACTGCGCCCGCAGCTCGATCTCCTGGCCGCTGGACATGCCCGAGAGCCAGATCCGCGCACGCTCCGCCAGCGTGGCGTGGATCGCTTCAGGGTTGACATAGAGATGATGCGCGTCCTCGTCGCCGAAGGCCGCGCACACGTCGCTCCAGTGGTCGGCCAGCACCGGTGTGAGCTCCTCCTCCGCCGCCACGATCAGCTCCGTGTCCTGCCCGATCAGCTCCAGCAGCGCGCCGAAGCGGTCCACGGGCAGCAGTTCCGCGATGTCGGGGCGCTCGGCGTCCGCGCCCCCCTTCCCGCCCGAGAAGGCGCCGGTGGCGGCCGCGATCTCAGCCAGCTCACGGTGCTCGATCGCGAGCTCCGCCGCGGGCGCGATCTCCACCTCCTCCACGTCCCCCAGCGAGCGCTGCGTGAAGGTGGAGAACCAGCGCAGCGATTCGATCTCCACGTCGAACATGTCCACGCGCACAGCCCTGTCCTCGGTGGCGGGGAACACGTCCAGCAGTCCGCCACGCAGCGCGAACTGGCCGCGCTCCTCCACCTGCTCTGTGCGCTCGTAGCCCGCGCCCACCAGCTCCGCCGCGCACTCCTCCAGGTCCAGCAGCTCTCCCACGCGCAGCGTGAAGGAGTGCGGGCGCAGCGAGGGATCGGGGACCTTCTCCGACAGCGCCACCGCGCTCACCACCACCACCGGCTGGCCGTGTTCCTCGCTCTCGCGCCCACCCCCGTCCAGCAGCGCGTCGAGCGCCGCCACGCGCAATCCCACCAGGTGCGCAGGGGGCGCGAGATGCGACTCGTAGGCCACGCCGCGCGAGGGGTAGTAGCGCACGCGCCGCGGCGCAAGCCACGCGCGCAGGTCGCTCGCCAGGTCGCGCGCAGCGCGATCGTCGCCCACCACCACCAGCGTGGGGCGCGCCCGAGCCGCCTCGTCGATCTCCGCGAGCGCCGCAATGGAATAGGGGCGCAGCGAGCTGGACACGAACGCGTGCCCGCCGTCGCGCGCCAGCTTCAGCGTGGCCTCGTCCTCCTGCACGAGCCCCAGCAGGGTGCGCAGGGCGCCTGTCCCGGCAGCCATCAGGAAGCCGCCGGCGGCTGCGCGCCGTCCTGCTCGAGCACCGCGCGTTCCACGTGCTCGCACGCTCGCGCCACGAGCGCCTGCACGTCGGCGGGGGGCTCGGCGAACCGTCCCAGCACGTGCGCGGAGACGATCTCCGGGTCGGTGGAGTCGGGCCGTCCCACACCCACGCGCACACGTATGAAGTCCGCGCTGCCCAGCTCGCGCTTGATCGACTTCAGCCCGTTGTTGCCCGCCAGCCCCCCACCCAGGCGCGTGCGCACCTCGCCGAAGGGCAGGTCGATCTCGTCGTGCACGACCACAACGTGGTCGAGCGCCACCTTCAACGCTCCGCGCGCGGGGCCCACCGAGCGGCCGCTGTCGTTCATGAACGTCTGCGGGCACAGCACCGCCACCCGCGGACTCTGCGCTCCGAGCTGAGGCCCGCCGGCTGGGCGCGCCCGCCCTTCGGCGATGCGCCCCCGGAAACGGTCCTTGCCGCGCCCAAGCTCCCAACGCTCAACAAGCGCTTCAGCGACCATGAAGCCGACGTTGTGTCGCGTGCCCGAGTACTCGCGGCCGGGGTTGCCCAGCCCGACGATCAACCAATCGACGGCTCCGCCACCGCCACCGAAGGGGCGTCGCAGGAGCCGCTACTCCTCGTTTGAGGAGCCCTCGGAGCTTGACTGTCCGACGACCTCTGTCTCAGATTCGATGTCGTCGGTCGTGGTGTTCTGCACGCGTGGCGGCAGGAGGGTCGCCATGACTGTGTCCTCAAGGTCGTCCAGCAGCGTGACGCCCTCGGGCGCGCTCAGCACGGACAGGGCGATCGTCTCGCCGATCTCCATCGTGCTGACGTCGTAGGTGATCGACTCGGGGATGGCCGTCGGCAGCGCTTCCACGTTCAGCTCGCGCGTGATCTGCTCCAGCACGCCGCCCGCCTTGGCGCCGGGGGCGTCGTCCACGCCGAGGAGTTCCAGCGGCACGACCGCCGTGATCTTCTCTTTGAGGTTCACCCGCAGCAGATCCACATGCGTGGTCTCGCCGCGCACGGGGTGGCGCTGGGCCTCCTTGAGCACCACCGGCGTGGTTTTGCCGCCGTCGATGCTCAGGTCGAGCACCGCGCCGGTGGCTGCCAGTGCCATGCGCAACTCGCGTGCATCCGCATCGAAGCCCAGCGGATCCGAGCCCTCGCCGTAGAGGACTCCGGGTACGCGGCCGCTGCGGCGCAGGCGTCGCGCGCTGCGCGAACCCTCCGACTGGCGGCTGTTGACGCTGAGCTTGGTGGTGGTGTTTGCCATAGCGGGAGAGCAGACTCTAGCAATCGTCTTCGTTGGGGATCGGCGCGCTCACCGAGAGCAGCTCCAGATGGATGCCCGTGAGAGCGTTTCCCGTGCGCCGCACGTCCACGCACTGGACCACCGGCAGCGAACCGATCACCGTCCACGCCAGCCGCGTCTTGCCCGTGGCGCCGGTGATCGAATAGGCGGTGGGCGATTCGATCTGCAGGATCTTCACGGCGCCGTGGCGGCGCAGGTGCAGATCGGAGGCGTTGGCTCGCTCGGTGGCCGTGCAGGTGGCGTTCACAGAGCAGCCGCTCAATTGGCGCAGCATCCCGTTCAGGTCGCCTTTCACCTCCGCCTGAACGAACGCCTCCTCGTCGTCGCGTTCGGCGTTCTCAATCGAGAGGAAGCGTGCGAGCACGCCGCTGAGCACGAGGAACAGCACGGCGGCGATGGCGATGAGGACGATCCGTTTCAGAACAGCTGGTTCTCGCCGCCGAAGACCTCGCTGACGGAGTCGTCCACGAAGATCCGGCGAATCGAGTCGGTCAGCAGCTCCGCGCACGGCAGCACGCGGACGTTCTCCGGACGGTCCTCGCGCACGGGAATCGTGTCCGTCACGACGATCTGCTCGAGTCCGGAGGTGCGCAGGTTCTCGAAGGCGTTGCCGGAGAAGACGGCGTGCGTGGCCGCCGCGTAGACGCGTGCGGCGCCCTCTTCCTTGACGGTTTTCGCGGCCGCCTTGAGCGTACCGGCGGTGTCGATCATGTCGTCCACGATCACCGCCGTCTTGCCTTTCACGTCGCCGATCACGTAGCCGATCTCGGCGACCTGCTGGGCGGGGCGCTCCTTGTCGAGGATCGCCAGCTCCGCGCCCACCTTGGAGGCGAATTTCTTGTTCAGCTTCACGCGCCCCGCATCCGGCGCCACCACCACCAGGTCCGGCAGCCCGAGGTCGATGAAGTACTGCGTGAGCATGAACAGCGCCGTCATATGATCGACCGGCTTCTGGAAGAAGCCCTGGATCTGGCCGGCGTGCAGGTCCATCGTCAGCACCCTGTCGGCGCCCGCCGCCTCCAGCATGCGCGCCACCAGACGCGCGGAGATGGGCTCGCGCGGCGCCGACTTCTTATCCTGGCGGGAGTAGCCGAACCAGGGCGTCACCGCGATCACCCTGTGCGCGGAGGCGCCCACGGCGGCGTCGATCATGAACAGCAGTTCCATCAGCGAGTCGTTGGCGGTGATGCCCTCCTGCGGGTTGCCGCAGGTGGGCTGCACGATGAACACGTCTGCGCCGCGCACGGACTCCTCATAGCGGCAGTAGACCTCACCGTTGGAGAACGTCTTCAGAGTCACCGGCCCGAGGTCCACCCCGAGCTTCTCCGCGATGTCAACCGCCAGCTGCCGGTTCGCGCGGCCGCTGAACAGCATCAGCCGCTTGTTGTAGTCAATCGGGAGGCTTGCTCTCGACTGTGTGCGCGTGTCGATCGCGCTCATCTCCCCAGGGAGTGTAAACATCGCGTCAGATTTGGTCATCCACGTCTCAGTCGCGCTCGGCGTAGCCCTCGACGTTGCGCTGGCGGGCGCGGGCGATTCCCAGCGCCGAAGCGGGCACGTCCTCGGTGATGACCGATCCCGCTCCGGTGACAGCGCCGTCGCCCAGGCTCACCGGCGCCACCAGCGTCGTGTCAACCCCGGTGCGCACGCGGCTGCCCACCGTCGTGCGGTGCTTGGCCCTGCCGTCGTAGTTTGCGGTGATCGTGGCGGCGCCCAGATTCGTGGCCTCGCCCACGTCGGCGTCGCCGAGATAGGAGAGGTGGGGCACCTTCGCGCCGGCGCCGATGTCAGAGTTCTTGACCTCCACGAACGTGCCCACCTTCGAGCCCCGGCGCAGCACGGTGCCGGGACGCAGATAGCCGAACGGCCCGACGCTCACGCCGTCCTCCAGCGTGCAGTCGAGCAGGTAGGAGTGGCGGATCGTGCAG